>Ga0315536_1000711_pt1 | contig 16728 bp, 19 predicted proteins | sample SalMarSW160230MG_FD_203093 | JGI IMG/M metagenome (GOLD analysis project Ga0315536, IMG submission 203093) | Salt marsh sediment microbial communities from the Plum Island Ecosystem LTER, Massachusetts, United States - Salt Marsh Sediment SW1602-30 ... | reverse complement strand
TGTTTTGGAACAGACTCTTATCAAGAAGCACCAGCCTCGGTACAATATCGCATTGAAAGATGACCGACGTCATGCATGGCTACGTGTGAATAAAGCGGACAATATTCCCACGTTCGAGATAACCAGGGATGCCGAGAAAGATGGGGCTACCTACTTCGGACCCTATGGTAGTACTAAACGATTGGAGCGCTTCATGGACACGATTCGCAAATTGATACCTGTTGCAATGTGTAAGGAACCTGAGAAAGTAAAACGAGCATGCATGGATTATCACTTGGAGCGTTGTACAGGACCTTGTGAAAAATTCATCTCTTTAGAAGAATACTGCCTTCTTGTTGAACAGATGTGTATGTACTTGGATGGAAGGACCGAGGATCTCTCTCAATTCATCCAGGATCACATGAAACAGGCTTCTGAGGACATGGAATTCGAGAAAGCTGCAGAACTTCGCGATAGACTTACAGATATCGAGATTATCATGAGTCGTCAGAAAGTTGTGGAATTCGAGGGTGCTAATCGTGACATCATTGGCATATCACGAACTGAGCAAGCTGCATTGGTCGAAATGTTGATTGTGAGGAACGGTCGATTGATTGGGCAAGATAATTTCTATTTCGAAGTAGACCTTGATGTACTAGATGCAGACGTACTCACGGCTTTTATAGAGCAATTCTATTTTGGTTTACCGAGACTTCCAGATGAGATTATTCTACCCTGCAAGATTCCTGATATGAAAAAACTCAGTGTTTGGTTATCCGAGTCCAATGGTCATGGAGTCAAGGTAAAAGAGCCATCTGATAGCCGGACCACTGAGCTTATCGAAATGGCAAACAAGAATGCACATCGAGCACTCAGGAAGATGTTGATACTTGGTGAGAGTGAAGAAGAGATTGTCAATGAAGGCGTTAAAGAGTTAAAGGAAGCATTGAATCTAAGTCAGGCACCAATGCATATCGAGGGATTCGATATAGCAAATATTCAGGGTACTGACCCAACAGGTTCATGTGTTGTTTTTATGAATGGTGAACCAGACAATAAACGATATAGGATGTTCAAAGTTCGAATAAAGGAAACTCCTGATGATTATGCTATGATGCGAGAAGTAGTCTATCGAAGATATTATGGAGTTCTAGAACGAGGACATTCTCTCCCTGATTTGGTTTTGATTGATGGTGGAAAAGGACAACTCAGTGTCGCATTGGAAGCTCTCAAAGAATTAGGTTTGGAGTATGTACCTGTAGCTGCAGTTGCAAAGAGAGAGGAGAGAATATTTATGAAAAATAACATGGAAGGCACTCTCTTAGACTACGGGTCAGAAGGCCTTCGGCTCATCCAGAATATTCGGGATGAGGCACACCGATTTGCGCAGAAATACCATCACAAGCTACGTGAAAAACGATTCACGGGTTCTATTCTCGAAGAGGCACCAGGAATCGGTCAAAAACGCAGGAAAGCACTCCTCGAAGCATTCGGTAGCTTTGAGGGTGTAAAGAATGCGACTATTGATGAGATCTCAGCTGTTGAAGGAATGTCTAAGACTTCTGCAGAGAGATTAAGCAAATGGTTTGCTGAAGAGTATTCGTCATAGATTTTCGTTCTTCGGTAGAAAGATATAGCACCCTGTTTCATATTTTCTTGAAAAACATTAGGTAGGAAACTAGAATGGTCGTCAAAGTGTTCTTCACGGTTAACACAGAACCCGGACGACTAGATGAAATGTATACGAATATGAAAGAATTTACTGAAGTTATCTTTTCATGTCTTGTTGATAGTGGACCATATGATATTGTTGCAATGGTTGAGGTAGATACTCTCGATGGTTATCGTGAATTAATAGAGAAAATAGCTTCTCTTCCCCATACCGAAGATTTCGCTTCATTCATTGCACTTGACGTGTAATCAATCTTCTAAGAGTTCAACTCATTTTCTCTAGAAGTTGTGCCTCCAAGCCATCCACATAATCCCTATTTCTATTCCATCCATACATTAGAAATACTACTAATCCAATAGCTGTCAAAATACTTCCAAGTTGCAACGCAAGGATATCAAGCGTAGGTACAAGCGCTAAGCATGTGATTATGCCTATGATAGGTATCACTGGAAAGAATGGAGCTTTGAAAGTTCCTGGAACACTCAAGCCTTTTCTTCTAAGGACAATAACAGAATAGTTCACAATCGATAGACCGATTAAATAGCCAAAATCTGAAAGACGAGCAACAAGATCAACATCACCTGAGGATGCAAATAGGCTCACTAGAATTAGTGTCAAGATAAGTGCAGGAATTGGGGTTTTTCTCTTCTTGCTCACACTCTCTAATATTGTAGGGAAATATCTGTCCCGTCCCATTGAATATGCAATTCTAGCTGTAGCTAGGAATGTTGCATTCAGTGCTGCATAGTTTGACGCTGCCATTCCTGCAAGTGCGAAATAGAATGCACCCGGCCCTAGCATAAATTCATACACTACTGAAATTGGGGTATGAGAATCTGCAATTTCAGTGTACGGTACAACTCCTACAAGCACCAGTGCTGCAGCCATGTATATCAGAGTCGCAATTAGAAGTGTTAGCATAATGGCCCTTGGAATATTTCTAGCGGGTTCCTTGATTTCTTCTGAAGCAGTTGTAATTAGCTCGAATCCGACAAATGAGATATAGATGAATGAAACAGTAGACATGAAGGTTAAGAGTCCAAGCTGGGGATTGATGAGAGAGAGATTGTCGGGTTGTACAAAGAACAAACCAATCGCAATGAATGAAAAGAGAATAACTGATTGAATGACATTCAGAATCCCTAGAACTCCAGTAACGCCTTTGAGACTAACATAATTTGTAATGAATGTAATGACAATGATGACAATAGCGATAATTGCTAATGTTTGTGTTGATACTCCAGGAATGAAAACCCCAATTGTATGCGCTACCGCAAGAGCGTAGAGCCCACAAGCCACGATATTCCCGATGAATAGAAACCAGCCTGTGAGAAATGCAGGGAATCCTCCAATCGTATCTTGCGCAAATGTATACCCTCCTCCTTGCTTTGGAATTGAGCATGCTAGTTCTGCATAATTCACCGCTGTAAAAACTGTAAGAAGTCCTGTTGCGAGATATGCCAATACCAATGCTGGACCTATCATCCCTGCGGCAGTCCCTGCTATGACATAGATGCCTCCACCAAGCATAGCTCCGAGACCAATTGATAGAGCTCCGACTAGACCAAGACGACGATCGAATCTCTCGTCACCATGCGCATCATCTGGAGTAACGACCACTTGGCATACACCCTTTCGTTTGTCATATACGCCCTGTATGATGGGGTATCTTTGCCCCTCTTTTTGTATGTCTTTTGAAGGTTGTGAATTCACCATTAATTCTTGGATAAACCTAAAATCACTCCACAACCCGACAGTTTAAATGCATATTCGAGGGGCTCTGCTTCGTCGGACATGTATAATTGTCTGGTAAAGAAGTGGTCTAAATGATCTGGAAAGTAACCGACGCATGTACAGCGTGCGGCACATGTGCAGATGTTTGCCCCGTTGATCCCACATTATATGAGGTCAACGACAAAGCAGTCTACCTAGTTGCTCGCGCAGATGAATGCACTGAATGTTATGCTTGTGTTGATAGCTGCCCTGAAGGCGCAATCGAAGAAGCGTAATTTCGGTCGTTGCAACAAAACTCGCTTTCGAGTGAGTCGAGCTACGACAGGAACGCCTCCTTGCAAAGGGAAGGTGTTCCTGTCAGTGATATCTTTTTTTCAATCTCATTTTTATCTGCTTATCGACGTAGTCCCTTGATTTTTCTGGGTTCTCCTAAGATTGCGTTGAATTTATCCAATAGGGTATCATTTTCCAGAACTACCATGATCTTGATTATTTCGCCTTCAATGCTTAATCTAACAGTTTCAATTCCACTTTCTTCTTTCCCTCTCATTGAGATGTAATTCTCAATATAGGTTCCCTTGAGTCCAAAGTTATCATCTAATGCCTTGAGAATATCTTCTCTCTTGTTCTCTTCAACGTTATAGAAAGCTTTGATATTTGCCATAAGACAATCCTCTGACTTTATCTTATAACAAACGACTCATAAGTCATCGTGTTGTTATGAAATGATATTGGAGAGTGAGAATTGGTGCGTCGCTATGCAGTTCTAATCCTGATTACTATGCTAATAATGCCATCAATTTCTGTTGCGTACTCATCGCTTCCAACAGAGCGATATGCGCCTGCTGAGTTTACTCTGCAAACTTTCAACAGAAACATGAATGTTACAACTTTTGTGGGTCCTGATTACAGCAATGAAACTCTTACACGCTTTCTAAGAAGCGCCACAGAGAGTATCTATGTTGAAATATATCAGTTCACAAGTCCTGGAATATTGAATTTGATTCACGAGATTTACAATGATAATCCATCAATAGATATCAAAGTGATGATTAGTGAACGTGTTGTGAGTCTAGGCGACTACAACGTTTACACCATGTGGAACCTGACCCAGTTGGGAATTCCAGTCCGTTGGACCTCTGACACCTTTACATTTTCTCACCAGAAGTTTGTCATAATTGATAATGATACAACCATTGTCCAAGCAGGGAATTGGGCACGTCCAAGTTTTCCGCTAAGTGAATGGGAGTCAGGAAGCTCAGGTGGATTTACTCAGAAAAATTGCGAAGGCAACCGTGAGTTCAACATTGCTATGACTGATACGGTCGTGACTCAATACTATCGTAATGTCTTTGATTATGATTGGAGTATTGGTTCCGACTACAACGAAGGCGTTGATGGAACTGGAACCGTACTAGACTGGGGTGCAGTCAGTCAATCCTACTATCCACGTCCCTTTGCTACCGTAGGTGAATTCTCCGGTCAAATGAATGTCACACCAGTATTTAGTCCTGATACAAGTCTTGAGGCTATGTTGTGGGTTATTAATAGTGCACAAGCAACTCTTGATATCGAGATCCCATATGTGAGTAACAGCTCTGCAGTTGTAAATGAGCTACTTGATGCAATCGTTGCAGCAAAACATCGAGGTGTTACTGTACGAATTATCATGAATGCGGGTCAGAATGACAACGAAGAAGTTGCGCTTGCATTTGCAGAAGAAAACATACCTGTTATCTGGATGGATACTCGATTCTTTTCCGCCCTTCATAATAAAGCATTCATTGCTGATGGTAGGATTATTCTAATTTGTAGCATTAATTGGAGCGAAGAGAGTATTTCTGAAAACCGAGAAGCAGGTGTTGTTGTTGAGCACGAAGGAGTTGCTGGTTGGTATCAGGAAGTATTCGATTATGACTGGGGCATTGCTGATTATGATATTCCCGATTATGTGAATGTTGGATGGACTCCTAATATTCCCACAAGTTCTTCTGACATAAATGTAACAGTATATGCTCATGAATACTACAATGATATCGATGAAGTCATTCTTGGAGTCAAGATTAATGATGGTGCATGGACTAATTACACTATCACTTCAAACGTCTATACTTCATCAGAACTACATCTTGAGAACTTCTTCCATGTGATTGGACCCCAGCCTGATGGAACCAATATAACAGTGAAAGCTTATGTCTATTCACTCTCGGAATGGTCTAGCGGTTTGGAAATGGTGATTCCTGTTCGGGACTCAATTGGTTCGGTTATAACTACCACAACCACTACAACCACTACAACCACTACAACCACTACAACTCCCGATCCATTAGCTGAACTCATTGCACAACTATTGCCATATATTGCTCTAGTAGTAATCGCCGTTGTTGTGGGACTTGTGGCTAAAAGCAGACGTTAAAAATTAACTAAGATGAAAGGGTCCTTTATTGGACCCCTCTTCTTTTTTTTGCTATATACTTAGGAACGTTCTGCCATTTGAGCAAACTTCTCACAGCTATCTGCATCCTGCATTTCACCACGCCTAGCATGAAGTCCTGCTGCTATTCGATATGCTCTTGCTACTGCTGCCCATTTTTCTTGAGCGTCAAGACAGAGCGCAAGCGCTTTCCAAGTTTCAGGATTTCCCGACTCGTTTAATAGAGCTTGATTGTATGCTGCAATCGCATCTTCGATTTGTAGGAGGCTCTCTAGTGCTCTTGCTTTCTTTGTCCAGATTTCTGCATTTTTGGGAAGTATTTTCAGTCCTGTATCTGCAGTAGTGTTTGCTGCCTCAAAATCGCCGATTGTAAGATATGCCTCTGCTTTATTGGAATAACCTCGGTAATCCTTTGGCTCAATTGAAATTGCAAGGTCGAACACGATAATGGCGTCACTCTGCTCTCCGATGTGAATATGTGCCAATCCCATCTCATTCAATATATCAAGATTCTCAGGTTCATGCTCGAGAGCTTTTCGATACGCTTCGATTGCTTTTTTATTCTGCCCTTGTTGACGAAAGGATCTGGCCTTAGTAATTAATTCATCAACTAAGAGGTTATCTAGAGACATGGTATCTTCTCAGAGCAACTTGTTTTAATCATTGTTCTGTCGGATACACATTTCACTAATACGAATAACCTATGAACTATAGAGTTCCAACGGACAACAAGGATTTTAACGAGGTCAGTCTCAACTCAAATCATACGAAAAGTGAGGAAAAACGAATGAATAGTGATGACGACACATTCTTCGAAGAAGAAGATGAAGAAACTACCTTTCCTGATGAAGATGTTGCCGATGAAGATATTGAAGAAGACGAAGACTTCGAAGAGGAACCGGACTTTGAACTCCGTTCCTACGATGATAAAGTATCTGGTAGTTGGTTTCCTAAATTCATATCTGATCCTTGGCCAATGACTGTATTCATAATTACTGTGATCGGTCTGGGCATTGTTTTACTTACGCCTGCAGATATTTGGGCTCCAAATCGTTATAGCATTCTCGGAATGTTTTTCCTCATAGTAGCAGCTCTTGCTGGAATTGTGTTCTCAATGATCACATGGGTTCGAGCTGGGACACATCGGTTGAGATGGGCTGGTCCCGTGAATATAATTGTCATACTTCTAGCTACTGTCTTTGGTATAATTGATACAATAAGCTGGATGCTGACAGGTTTTAGTATGTTTCCTGAATTGGATACACCATTAATCCTGTTGTGCTTCATGCTAGTATTCTTCTCACTGTACATGCTTTGGATGATTCAGCGAAGTCTCGATCCTGAAGCTCGGTAAGCAAGGGTGAATCTGGTGGGCGAATACCCTCAGACCCTTGCAGAACTCATTGAGATAATCAGAGAGTTTGTGAAGGAGCGTAACTGGGATCAATACAATCTGCCGCTGAATCTCGCCGTTTCAACATCGATAGAGGCTGGAGAACTTCTGGAATTATTCCAATGGAAAACTCATGAGGACGTCGAAGTAGCTTTGAAGGATAATCGGTTTCGAGAGGAACTTGCTTCCGAAATTGCGGACGTCCTCGTCTATCTTCTCAGAGTTGCTGATACAACAGGCATAGATCCTACGAAGGCTGTTGTTGAGAAAATGAAGCGTAATAGGGAGAAATATCCTATCGATTATTGGAAAGGTAAAGCTCCTAGTAAGTTCAATCGTCCTGAGTAATTCGTTTGTAAAGATTTGGGCGTCTGTCTTTCAATAAATCATTTCGTGCTGTGATTGACTTGTCATCAGCAAGTTTCGGATCTATTATCACAGATGCTATCCCCACGCTTTCTTCGTCCATCTGACAAAGTCGATTCCCCTTGATATCAGTTATTTGGGAGAGCCCTGAGAAGCTCACTCCTCGTTCAATACCTACTCTATTTGCCGTAGCTGTAAAAACTCGATTTTCAATTGATCTAGTTAACATTGCATCTTGACAATAGGGAAGGACAAGATTTGCAGGGTGAAGAATGACTTGAGCACCATTTAGAGCTAATACTCGTACGACCTCAGGAAAAATCCAATCAAAACAAATCATAACACCGAAACGATACCCATTATGTTCGATAACTGGTGGTTCTTCCTGTCCTGGCTTGAACCAATCTGCTTCATTCAGAAAGAGGTGAATCTTCCGATAGGTCGTTATATGCTTTCCATTTTCAAAGACTGCGGCTGAGTTGTACAAACCATTCTCTGTTTGTTCACATATTCCTGCAACAACAAATCGATTACTCCTTGACCATTCAAGAAGTTCATTTGACATGGGTCCATACGGAATTGATTCCGCAGAATCGACAGCTTCGCTCATATTGTTGAAAACATATCCAGAATTACAGAGCTCTGGAAGAACCAGCACCTCGACTTTGGATTTATTAGTTTCCTCTAATATCGATTTCACTCTTAACAGATTTTCTTCTGGATCACAGATTTGAGGTTGCATCTGTCCAACTGCCAGTTTCAAGTGATTTTACTCCAACTACTGATGAGTGACTTCATGCTAAGATTTCTTTGGTAGCTTAGAAGAGACCATGTTTCATTGCTGTTTGACATTCACAACTTGCTTCTTTGGGTATGTGTGATATCATTTCAAAAGTAAGTTTTCTCACCCGGTCAACATTCTCTGACATCGTCTTGAGAACCATTTCGTGAGTGACAGTTTCCTCACCGTGAACATCATAGTCTGTTGGCATACTAATATTTACAAAGCAGATTCCAGCTTCTCTGGCAAGTGCAGCTTCAGGATATGCGGTCATACCAATTACATCCCAGCCCTGATTATGGTAGAACATGGATTCTGCTCTTGTAGAGAATCTTGGACCGTTTATGCATACATAGGTTCCTCTGTCATGTACTTTGTAATTCACATCTGCTGCTGTATCAACTGCTACCTTCCTAAGCTCAGGACAGAACGGTTCTGCAAATGGTAAATGCGCTATTGTTCCTCCATCGAAAAATGTGTCCTTTCGAACCCCCATAGTCCTATCAAAGAGTTGGTCTGCAATGACAAACTCACCAAGTTTGACTTTTTCTGGTTGAAGACTTCCAGCTGCTGCAGGACTAATGATTCTCTTAACGCCAAGAGCTTTCATCCCCCAGATATTTGCACGGTAGTTTATCGCATGCGGGGGGATGGTGTGGTTGCGGTCATGCCTCGCTAGAAATGCAAAACTTCTCCCTTTGACTGTCCCAAGAATGAAGTTGTCTGATGGGTTTCCATAAGGTGTGAAGACCTTTACTTCGATTGGATTCTCTATGACGCTGGAATCGTAATTTCCACTACCTCCAAACATCCCTATCTCTATAGGAAGTAAATCATTCAGCTCTTTGGTCTTGCTCCTGTCAATTGGAACAACAGATAATTTTACTTCGAATGCCATTATTCATACTCTCCTCACGCTTTCAATTTCCACTCTTTATCAAGTGGATACTCAATCTTCCCAAGAAATCCCATATGGGCTTTGATCTTTGATAATTGATCATCTGCGAGCACAACATTGTTGTATTCTCTAAGGTGCTTCTTGAGTTCCATTGTACTGAGTACTGTAGCCTTCTCACCTTCAAAGATCTTCACAATTAGTGCTGTTAGATCTTCGTAGAAATTCCAAGGCCATATTTCCCAAGCCCAAGCCACTTCCACTCCAAAATAATCTGGAATGAATGTAGACCCTGCAATGTGCATTAGTGTCGCACTCTTCACTTCTGCTGGGCCGCACGCTTTCACATGTTCAGCCGCCATTGTAAGACTCTCTCCCGTATCAGTGATGTCATCAATAACGAGAACCTTCTTTCCGGTCACATCAGCTGTAAGAGGACAGGTCAATTTTGCCTTGCCATCTTTATGGGCAGTAACACCCCAATGGTCTATCTTTACAGAATAGAGTTCTTTGACACCCAGTAAATCACACGCGATTCTTGCGTGAACCCAACCGCCTCGAGCAATTCCAATGACGACATTTGGTTTCCATCCAGATTTCTTCACTTTCTGTGCTGTCTGATAGGCGTATTCATAGATATCATCAAAATCAAGAACATAGCATAGAGGACCTTTAAGCTCCATATTTAATCAGCCTCGTCCAATCTCTGAAGGACATCGATAAAAATGTGCCCTTTGATGACATTATTCCTCAACAACAATAATAGGAGCTCCTTCTATTACAAGAAATGATTCAAATGTCAAATGAAGAGAAATGTGTTGGAAAAGAACCTCGCAAAGTTATTGCTAGGGTAATCAGTCAGGAAGGTTACTGTGCTATCGGGCACAAGATTGGTGATGAAATAGAGTTCGAGCATTTCGGAGTTAAAGGAGATATCTGTATCAATGCACTATTCACAATGCTTCCTGTAGTCTATGCAATGATGCATAATGCATACTTTCCGTGGTCTGAAGATCACTGTAAGGAACTCCATGCATGTCCAGATCCTAAGAATCCTGTTGTCTTCGAGCTTGACAGGTCCTTACCCATGGATCGAAAAGCCTCTGGTTAGTCTATTCTATTTCAATCTTCAGAGAATCATACTCGCCCGGTTTGAAGGCTAGTCTGACTCTTAATCTATCTCCAACCTTGGTTTCAATACATTCTGGAAATGGAAGAAATAGCTCTCTCCATCCATCTTCCATCGTTAGTATGATGTCCTCGTACAATTTTGATTCAAACATACCTAGAATACCATGTGCTGTTCCACTTTGAACAATCTCAAATTCAAGTTGTTTATCGATGTTTGCTGGCTGACTCGATTGTGCAGCCAGGTCAAACGTTTCCAGTTCTAGCAGATCTGCTAGGTCCTTATTCTGCTCTCTTTCTGCAGTCTGAGGAAGTCTCGGAAATTGTAATCCTTCAACTAAGAATCTGTTCCATAAGATTTCGTTGTCTACCGGAACAACGAACAGTTTAACTTCTTGTGGTATGATTTTTCCATCCGTCTTTAGCAGATGGTTTACAGCGTACTGACTTGCAGGCACCTGTTGTTCAATGAGCATGACTGAAGAGAGCATCTCACAAAGAATGACATCTGCTTTTTCGTGGGGTTTGAAATCGTAGAAGTGTGAATGGATGAATTTGATATTTTCCAATACTCCATTCGTTTCTGCAGCTCGTTTTGCATACTTTATAGATTCTACATTTGCATCAATAGCTGTTACTTGAGCTCCCTGCTGTGCAGCTAGGATTGCCAGTATCCCACTTCCGGTTCCCAAATCAAAAACGATATTGTCTGGTTGAATCAATTTTTCAATTGCTAGACTGAATTTGTGTATTCGAGATTTGTGACTAAGTAGGCCAGCTGCTTGAAGTATTGGAAATGGAGTTGCATATTCTCTATCTGACATCATTTTTCCCCTATCACATGCTACTTATAATAAGAATGATGGTCATCGACTTGAATTAAGGGACAAGTATCTCACTGTACCAACATGAAAAGGATGGCTTAAAGTCGTGTCTGAGAAAGTTCTTGAATCTGCAAAGACTGCCTTAGAAGATGACAGACCCAATGATGCGATTATTGCGTTGGAGCCACTTGTTGAATATGATGATGAAAATGTTGACGCATTAGTCTGCTTAGGTATTGCTTATGTCCAAGCAGAAATGCCTGAGAAAGCTGTTGAAGTTCTCACCAAAGCAGATGAACTTGTCGAGCAACATTATGTAGTTGAGTTGTTCCTTGGTAGAGCTCTATGGGCTCTTGGAAAACTTGTCGCCGCGGAAGATCGAGTTCGCGAAGCATTGAGTCTTGATTCGAGTCAGTCTGAAGCTTGGATTGATCTCTGTAGAATTATATTTCAGAGGCGTGAGTATCGAGAAGCATTGTATCACATTGAACAAGCACTGGAGCAATTTCCAAATGAAGTTGGACTTGTTTTCTTACATGCTTTGACTCTCTATCGATTGGGTGACTTCACATTAGCCACTGAGCAATGGGCACGAGTACATAGACTCGAACCCTACTTAATGTCAGGAATTTCGAATTACGCGTATATTCTATTGCTACAAAATCGATCCTTTGAAGCAGCCCCATTCGTAGGATATGCAAATACAATTGATCCTGATGACTATCGGTCGCTTATCCTGCTGGGAGAACTTAGATTCCAGTCTGGTGATCACGAAGGTGCTTTGGAATGTTTTGGCAAAGTTCTAGACAAAGACCCAATCAATATTGAAGCGCTCTCTAGATTGGCGGTGATTGCGCGAAATGCGCGAGATGAAAAATTATCTAGGGAATATCTTAGTCGAGCTGAGATGGAGCTTGGTAGAAACCCTGAATCGTGGAGAGGTCTTTGCAGCGCTTATCCTCTCCTTGGGATGTGCGAGGAATACATTGATTGTTTAATTCGTTGGACAAAGTCCGATAAAAATGCTGCAGCACCATGGGTTGTATTAGCAAAAGAGTATGACCGATTAGGAAAGCTTGAGTATGCACGTAATGCCTGGCGAACAGTTTTTGAATTGCGCGGTTATGTGAAGATACGATGTCCACACTGTGATTCCGAAGCGAGATTGCCTTATGATTCTGTCAAAGGATTTGATGTATACTCTCCAAGAGTTTGTCATTCTTGTGGAGAGAAGATCAACATGCCTGCAGGACTATCTGCTAATTAAGAATGAAGTGTGAATTATGGGTGAAAGAAGATATCCAAAACATCCAATTCCTGGTGTAGGTGCAATTGTTATTGGCAGTAAAGGGATTTTACTTGCGCGCCGTGACAAATCTCCTGGAGAAGGTCTCTGGAGTATTCCCGGTGGTGGTGTTGAGATTGGAGAAACTCAGAAGGAATCGGTTTTTCGAGAAGTATTGGAAGAAACAGGTATTGAATGTGAGGTGCTAGATCTTGTTAGTACAGATGACCTGATCACTCTGGATGACACAGGTAGAGTCGAGTTTCACTTTCTACTGAATCATTATCTTGCTCGAGCAATAACAGAAGATACGAGACCTGAATTTCCAAATGGCGAAGTAGCATGGTTTCATCCAAATAACCTACCTGATGACATGGTGAATCAAAGGATCATCGATTTACTTGATGCCTTAAAAGATGCAATTCTTGATTTAATGAACCAATAACCTCTAAGAATTAATCTTTCCCAGAAATTGCCAATAAATATAAGAATCTCCGTATCCTGTGTTGATACAACTGTTAGTTTTTGAAACTAAGGATGTGTAATCTTCAATGTTTAGAACCATAATAGCACTTTTAATCGCATTAGTAACTGCAGTATTGATTGGAGCATTCCAAATACTTTCACTAGACCTCGCTACCATACAAGCTATCATAGGTAGCACGACTATAACGAGCGACCTCATGGTAATGGGAGCGACTCTATTTGGTGTTCTCCTATTCCCATACACAGCGGCAATGGCTGGGATCTATTCTCCGCTTGTTGCACTTGGTGTAGCTGGATTCATTGCCGGCTTAATCTCAAAGAGCGGTGTACGAATGTTATTCGTATCAATTATCGCAATGGTCCTCTTCTTCCTGGGCTTTTACATTCTAACTTATGCAGGAGATCCAAGCAATTTCACAGAGATGTTCAATATCGCACGTTCGTTTGCTATTGATTTTGGAGTAGCATTTGGCCTTCTCTTTATTCCAGGCATCATCGGTGCTTCATTAACCGCAGAAGACTACTAATATCAACACAATTTTGGGGGCAAGAGCCCCCATCAATCCTTTTTCTTTTCTTTTTCTGATTTGAGGGTCTTTTCTAAATGATTTGAGGTAAGTTTCAGAAACTCGTCAACATAGTCTTTATGAATAAACGCCCCTGCAGCCATGGGATGACCGCCTGCTTCCGCAACGAGTTTCTCATGTTTTTCATTCATAAAATCGGCAACTGAAACAAAGGTTTCTTTGAGACTAATTCCTCTCTTAACGAGATACTTGTGTGCACGTCCGGAGAGTTTTACTAAAGGGCTGTCAGACGAAGTGTTTGAACTAACTCCGATAATTGGTTTATCAATTGGAACAATGCGTGAACCCTGCGCCATACCAATAACAATCCCTATGATTGTATCTGGAGTATCCGGGTCATTCACTAGATAAAGCCCTTTCATTGTTGCATACCCATTATTTTCTAGTCTTCGAAGAGCTGAAGCTAAATTCCTGCGATGTTCTTGAAGCAGATGACGTCCTTCAATTATTGCCTCCTGGTCACCAAGGCAAATCTTAACTCCAACCTCGGGTCTCTTATTCCTTCCACAGGCATTTAGCAGTGTAGAGAATTCCTTGGCACTACGCATTTCAGTTCTTTCTGGCCGATTTGGTAATATTATAACATCACCAATCAAACCCTTGGCAATCTTTGGATCATTGTACATTTCAAAAATATATTGAATGAGTTTCTGGATTACAGATTGTTTCTCATTCGATTCCAAATTTACCCAAGTTCTCCATTCATCATTTCCATTCTTCATGGATATTCCTAAATCCTCAAAGAAACTGTAACATGCTGCTTCCTCTCCCGTTAATCCTGGAAGATATGGGTCCGTTGCATATTGTAAGAGATAAGGTAGAGGTCGTGTGTTGATTCCAAAGAATGTAAGGTCGCGTGTGACTTTTAGGAAGCCAGCTGCCTCTCCAAGTTCAATGATACTGCTGTTCACTCCGGTGAATCCTTTTCCATAAAAATCTTGTAGATCCCCGGTAGCTCCTACAATTGCCAATTCTGTGAGTTCGACGTTTTCGGGTGATAGTCCTAAAGCAAATAAGAATGCGACGCCAGAACCAGATATGTCATAACTTCCACTCATACCATGGTGGGACGGATTAATCTCGATAATCTTGTGATGATGAATAGATTGCTCATCTTCTTTATCACGGTCTTGTGGAAGATGGTGATCAAGAATAATCACTTGTTTTACTTCATCCATAATAGCAATGTGATTTTTGATTAAGCTGAATTGCCCAGTGCCAAAATCACTGAAGATTACTAAATCTGGTCGGAAACGCTCAATTTCACTTTTTATTTCAATAATGGATTCGGAGTTAATCTGATGGACGTTTTTCCACTCAAACTCTTTTTTCTCATGCTCAAGCGCACGTACAATGATTGCAAGGGCAGAGATGCCATCTGCATCAATGTGTGAGAACGCCATAATTTTCTTTGAATTCTTTGTCGCTATGACAGACGACCTTAGCAATTCAATCATGGATTCTGGTAGGGTTTCAAGAAGATTCTCCATTGTACTCCACAGAAGATGCTCTCTTTCCATAATATAAGTGGGACTCTCCGATACAGTGAGAGTTCAAGTACCCCCTTATTCAGTCGCACGAAAGACTCTAGATATAGCAAGGAAAAGAACAAGGAATACACTCGCTACTGCAGCAAGTACCTTTGCTACTTTTTGCCATCTCTTGAGAGGAATCTCAATATCTCTTAGATCATTCTTTACTCTCTTCAAATAGACTCGCCGTTCTGTGTATAGGGCTTCTTGATCATCAGCACTAGAAGAGAATGTTACCCAGCTTTCATACAGAGGAGATTCTGGGTTGGTTTCCAACCAATCGATCCACAAATGCAAAATTTCTTCTCGATGTGGTTCGGGAAATTCTTCAATCGTACTTCGGATTTTATTCTCCCAGTCATTTGTCATTTCGAATTTGCACCTCATTTTCCCGGCAGAGGAACAATCAAACTCATGCCAAATTACTATTAAATGTTGGGTAAATGTCATATATTATATTAGCATTGGCGCTAAATTCTTCCTCAAATACACTATCCTCGGAAGCCTATAAGTTACGCGAAAGCAGCACCCGGCCTTTTAATGAAACTGCTGAAGTGCATCTATCGCATTTTTGATAGTTCTCTGCTCCATTCTTTGATATCATCACGGAGCTTCTGAATGTCAGTTGGGCTTATTGTATCAACTCGACCATAGGTTCTGAGGATGCGGGTCCAGCGTTGCATCTTGACGATAAGACCGCCTGCTACTCCCTTACTCTCAAGCATTTCAGCTGCTTCGTTTATCTTTGTGGATAAGTCACTTGCAATGACCCCATCTCGTATCTGAGTTTCAAGAGTATCAAGAATTGCTTGATGTGATGAAACTGCTCCTTTCTTTGTAATTGACGGACCACTCGATTGACTTGGTGCTGCATGACTAATATTTTTCACAGCTTCTAGGATTTCATCTAGTTTCTCAGCATTTGCGATTACTGCTAACTGTAAGTCAGATTGCGCATCTTGAACTTCTGTAATCTTTGAAATTACATCGATCATTCTGTTCAACATCTGTGTTAGTCTCTCAATAGCTCCGTTGATCTCAGTCAACTTTGCTCTAAGGTAAGTATCTTCTTCATTGCTCATGATAATACCCTCGTCAGGGGGTAGCGTCGAATACACGCAACGATAGAAAGACACGTACTCAGAAGATATAACTTTCTGTGGCGTGCATCATATTCAATTTAATGATGTACATAACCGAATACTAATATTCAGCATAAGTAAAAATCGTCATGAAGGAATAGATTACTACTTTCGTTGTATATGGAGTGTAAGGTTAGTGTATGCTGTAAACTACAAAGAGCGTGAACAGAAAGATGTCGAGATGGCTGGGTCACACGACGTAACCGTACGCTGGCTTATTGGACGACAGAATGGCGCAAAGACTTACGCTATGCGGCTCTTCGAGATGGCTCCAGGTGGTTTCGTTCCAATCCATACTCATCCTGAGGAACATGAGATATTTATTCTCAAAGGCGAAGCTAAGTTGATTGGTGATTTTGAAGGGACTGCTAAGAAAGATGATGTTGTTTATGTCCCATCAAATGCACTTCATGGTTATGACAATAGAGAAGGAAAGGAAGTTTTCCGCTTCATTTGCGTTATTCCGCTTCTCAATGGCGAGCAGAAGTAA
>Ga0315536_1000708_pt1 | contig 16749 bp, 16 predicted proteins | sample SalMarSW160230MG_FD_203093 | JGI IMG/M metagenome (GOLD analysis project Ga0315536, IMG submission 203093) | Salt marsh sediment microbial communities from the Plum Island Ecosystem LTER, Massachusetts, United States - Salt Marsh Sediment SW1602-30 ... | reverse complement strand
CAATACGATGATCATCGCTGAGACGGTCAGGATTGCCTGATAACTCATCCTTCCAAGGGAATGAATTAACAGGAACGAATTGATAACTAAAACCGTCGGTAAACCGCCAATCATCGTCATGTCCAGTGGAATTATCCAGCATGTCAAGTATACCGTATTGGGTGTAACAAGGACCATAAGCATAGCCACATTTGAAATCACCCTTAAATGAAAGCTGAAAATATTCCAAAGGAACTAATGGAGTAATAACAAGACGAGGTAAATGGTCATAGCCTCGTCTGAATTTGAGCTGAACATAAGCACTCGGAGATTGCTCATAAATACTGCCTGACAAGGATTGCTGAATGCTCGGTTGATCCCAAGGGCTATCATGTTTCTGAAATCGAGATTTTATTCTCCATTTCAAGTAAAACATTTTATCAAGGCATTTTCTCCAGATACTACGATTAGCAAGTTCCTGGAGATATTCCTCATGTTCTGCATCAGCTTCCTCTTCCCATGAGGTCTTAAGACCAAGATGAGGAAGTAATCTGGTGTTGTAATCATCCCATGCATCCCGCATGATCTGACCAACTAGCCAGCTATCCTGTTTACAGATTGGAAAAGTCATATGCCTGAATTCATACAAATATTCAGCCTGAAAAGGATTCCAGCGTTTTGACATTAATTCCCCAAGACGCTCGTAAATTTCTGAGTAAGGGCGTAACAAAAGCCGAAAGACTTCATCAAATTCATCATCGCTAAGGCAAGGAGTATCGCTATCACGATTAAATTGTTCGTTATAGCTTTTAATCCAAGCCTGGCGAGGTGTAAGTTGACGTTCAGCCTGATATTCGGCTTTTTCCATGACTGTGAATGGGTATGACAAACTATCCCACAGCCAAAAAATGTCACGAGCCTTCGGTTGTTCAGACTCATCCCAATCACGAGATTCATTCCACAATTGATGCAAGTATTTCCTGAGAGTATTAATTTCTGCATCATCAGCATCACGCAAATCAGCAGCATTGACATTGACCAAAGATTGTTTTAAGTAAATCATAATTTACCTCCTCGTTTTGGCCCGCCTTTTGCGAACCTTGGCTAGATTGGTTGCCGTTTGGGAAACATTCTTCTTTTTTGTTCCCTTTCTTTTTTCACGGCTTCCGAGGAGGTTTTAAAAAAATATAAAGGTACATGTTCAAACAGTTTAGCGTATTTTTAAGGATTTGTCAATGATAGGGCTCAATCTCTTTTCCAAATTAAAAAGCCCCGAACCTTCCGCATAGCGGAATAGTTCGGGGCATGTGAGGCTTAGCCCTTAGGCAACGCCGAGCAGCGTTGCCAAAGAAACGTCCGGAGCCTCCGGCTTGATGTCCAGGCTGGAAAAACCGGCGGTGATTGCGGCGATCTGCTCGAACTTCTGCTTGACCACATTGGTGTCTGCGCCATCACGGTAAAGCTGTTTGTCGAGCATGCCGCCCTTATTGAGCTGGGCCATGGCATTAGCTACGCTCAGGTCAATGGTGTTAACACCGTCGACATAGGGCCAGAGACGGAACGAGCCAGCCGTGATTTCATCCACCAGCAGGATCTCGCCTCCGGGACCCCAGCACAGCTCGTCGCGGGCATCTCTGTCCGTCAGGATGACGCCGATTTCGATCTTGTCATCCATGTACTGGGCCTGGGACTTGGCAAAAGCCGCTTCCAGGGCCAGGAATTGCCGCAGCTTGAGCTGGGCGATCTGGCTGAACAGGTCCATTTTTTTCTTGCGCTCGATGGTCAGCAGGAATTGCGGATCCAGAAGCGGGTCATGCAGAAAATCGTCCTTGTAGAAAAACTGCAGGAAAGGCGGGGTGAAAACCGCGCCTTCGGAGATCTTGCCGGCCCACAGTTCCAGGATAGAACCAGTGGCTACCCGGCGCATGACCACTTCTAGCTTAAGGATCTGGGTCAATTTGCGCACGATGACGATCCGCTCTTCCGGGGAACCCAGGTAGGCCATGGGAATCCCCTGACGTTTCAGAAACTCTAGGAGATCCCGATTGGTGCGCCAGTCAACCACGGCCTTGCCCTGGATGATATCGTGTTTTTGGCCGTCGCCAGCAGTGATATCATCCTTGAACTCCAGAACTTCCGTATCCTGATTCGCCTTGTTGGCCCAGACAATCTTGGTCTTGCCCTCGGCCAGCTTTTCCCCGCGTTCCCAATCTAAGTTCAACTCCGTCATTTTTCAGTCCTCCTTTTCAGGTGATTTTTTTTTGTCCACCTCGGGGGGCCGAGGCTTTTTCTTGGCCTTGCTCTCGAAATGTTTTTCGAAAGCCATCTGATTCACCAATAAACCGGGGTTAGTGGCCAAAATAGCCAAGGCTGCATAGCCGGCATTGGTCACGCCCATTTTACCGCTACCAACTACCATGACTGGCAGTCCTGGCGGCATGTGGATCAGGCCGTCCACATCGCAAAAACCGTCCGCGGCGTCCACTAAAGGGACCCCAATGACTGCCACATGAGGCAACTTGGCTTTGACTGCCGAAGGCAGGTCAGCCTTGAGCCCAACCACACAGATGATGACTTTAATGTTTCGCCGATTCAATTCATAGCAAAAATCCTGAAGTTCATCTGAGTGGCGATGAGCTGACAAGACTGACATGGTCCAAGTCACCCCAAACTCATTGAGAAGATCGTAAAGACCGCTCTCCTCAACCACCTTTTCATCACTTTGACTGCCTAAAATCACTGCAATCTGTTGTTCCATCCTTTCCTCCTCTTTATTTTGTGGTTAATCCTCGTAACCTTCTTAACTTTATTATCAAACAGCCGCTAAAGCTGTTCATTTTTTTAAAAAACTATTACTAAATTAACTTAACTACGAATAAAAGTCAAGAAGAGCGCACTCTGTCATTCAGAGGCCATGGGCCGAAGAATCCCTAACTTAATTAAATTCAGAGACTCTTCGCTAACGCTTTGAGTGACAGATTAATTCTTTTTATTGACGGATTAATCAATTTCCGCTAAGTTATAATCATTACGTCCTTTACAATCCCTTTTAACTAAGGGTTTTAGACAAAAAAAAGTTGAAATAGATTAGGTAACAAACAAATTTCAAACCCGCCTTTGGCGGACAAGGAGGAGATCAAATGACAAAACAAAAAGTAGCGGCTAAAGCAGGCGGTAAAAAGCCCCAGGGAAAAAAAACAAAAATGGCAGCAGCCAAAAAGGCCAAGAGAGAAAAACCGGCCTTGAAGGGCTTAAAAATCCCCAAAGGCAAAAAAGTCGCCTTGATCTCGGTTTTTAACAAAACCGGGATCGTGGAATTTGCCCAGGCCCTGATCAAAATGGGCTGGGTGATCCTGTCTTCAGGCGGCACAGCCAAGAAACTGAGCGAAGCCGGCCTCAAAGTCACTGACGTGGCAGAGCTAGTCGGCGGCGGCGCTATCCTGGGCCATCGCGTGGTCACCTTATCGCGTGAAGTCCATGCCGGGCTTTTGGCGCGAGAAATTCCTGAAGACATCGAGGAAATGGAAAAGCTGGGACTGCCCTACATCCACATGGTGGTCTGCGACTTTTACCCCATGAAAGACATTATTACCAAGGCTGGCGCGACCATTGAGTCAGTCGTGGAAATGACTGACATTGGCGGGCCCACCATGGTCAGAAGCGCTGCCAAAGGTGGCCGCATAGTCATCTGCGACGCGGCTGACCGCGACTGGGTCTTGGAAAGAATGAAATCCAGGAAAAAACATGATCTTTCGCCTTTTGACATCCAGCATCTGCGGGCCAAAACGGAAATCGTGGTCAGCCAGTATTGCCTGGACTCGGCCAAGTTCCATAGCCAAGGACGCTTCACCGGCTTAGCCGGCCAGTTCCTGAAAAAGTGCAAGTATGGCGAAAATCCGTACATGAACGACGAGGTTACTGGCCTTTTCACCACCGGCAGCAAAGATCGTCTGGCTTTGGAAAACTTCCAGCTGATCGAGGGCACGGATCCGTCATTCATCAACTACACAGACATGGATCGGTTGATGCAGAGCATCACCCATATCGCGGCTGGCTTTGACCTCAATTTCAGCCGCGTGCCCCTGATCGCCTGCGCAGTCAAGCACGGCAACCCGTGCGGCGCAGCCGTTGGCTATGACCCCAAAAAAGTCATTGCCAACATGGCCATGGGTGATAACCTGGCGCTTTTCGGCGGCCTGGTCATGACCAACTTCCCCTTGACCGAGGAGCTGGTGGAACTGCTGATGACCATTAACCAGCCCCAAGGAAAAAGGCTGCTGCTTGATGGAGTCATGGCTCCGCATGTCACAGACGAAGCCATTGCCCTGCTCAAGCGCAAAACTGACAAGTGCCGCATCCTGGTCAACAAGCATCTGATGAACATCAACAAATCCAGCCTGGACACCAATGAGCGTATCAGGCCAGTGCGCGGCGGTTTCCTGCGCCAGCCCAATTACACCTATGTTCTGGATCTGTCCGATCCGCGGTTGGTCATCACCATGCCCAAGAACCATGACGGCCTGACCGAGCTCGACTACGAGGACATTACCCTGGCCTGGGGAGTGGGAGCTACTTCCAACAGCAACACGACCTGCCTGACTCGGGAAGGCCAACTGCTCGGTGACGGTGTGGGCCAGCAAAGTCGGGTTGCCAGCTGCCAAGTGGCAGTTTTCCGCACCAAAGCAGCTGGCCATCAGACAGGAGCATCTGTGGCCTACACAGACTCGTTCTGTCCGCAGCCTGACGCACCAGAAGTCCTGGCCAACGCAGGAGTCAGCATCCTGTTCGCCAGCTCTGGCTCAGTCAACGACAAAATCGTCCAGAAGACCTGCCAAAAACGCGGGCTCATCCTGATCCAGTTGCCAGACAAAGTCTGCCGTGGCTTTTTCGGCCACTAATTCCTTTCACCAACTAAAAAAGGGATGCGTTTTCACGCATCCCTTTTACTATTGTTATGTTTTTGACCGTTATTGGAAACGGGCAAAAATAGTATTAATGTGCTTCAGATCCTCTTGCGGATCAAAGCATGTTTCCAGTTCCCTTCTACTCAGAATCTTGACGATTTTCTGATTCTTAAAAACTCGCTCTTGGAAAGTCGGACCGTCCGGATTGTCAAAGACTTCCCAGCAGAGATTCTGAATAAAGGTGTGAGCCGCTTCCCTGCCCATGCCTTTGCGCGTCAGGGCCAGCATGACTTTCTGGGAGAAAATCAAACCGCCAGTCAATTCCAAGTTGCGCTTCATGTTGCGCGGATTGACCTGCAATTTTTTGATGATGCCGGCCATCCTGGCCAAGCTATAGTCGACCAATGCTGAAGAGTCAGGCAAAATGACGCGCTCAGCCGCGGAATTGGCAATATCCCGCTCATGCCAGGTGACCATGTTTTCCAGTGCTGTGACCACATAGCCCCGTAAAGTCCGGGAATTACTGCAAACGTTTTCCGGTCCAATGGGGTTGCGTTTGTGTGGCATGGCTGAACTGCCTTTTTGGCCGCGTACGAATTCTTCCTGCACCTCGGCGATCTCAGTACGTTGAAGGTTGCGTAGCTCAGTCCCCAACCTGTCCAATGTACCGCCGATCATAGCCATGAGCGTGACATACTCGGCATGCAGATCCCGGGGCAGAATCTGAGTGGAAATACGCGCCGGTTTAATGCACAGCAAGTTGCAGACCCGCTCTTCAATCCGGGGATCAATATTGGCATAAGTGCCGACTGCCCCGGAAATCTTTCCCACGCAGATCCGCTCCAGCATCTGAAAAAGCCGCTCTTTATGGCGCTCGAATTCGTCGACATAGACCAGCAGCTTGAACCCGAAAGTAATGGGCTCGGCCTGAACCCCGTGAGTCCGGCCGATTTGAACTTGATCCTTGTACAACTTGGCTTTAGTCCTGATCTCAGCGATCAAGCGTTCCAAGTCTGCCCTGATCAGTCCAGCTGACGCTGCCAGAATGACGGACAAAGCCGTATCCTGCACGTCATAAGAAGTAACACCCTGGTGAAATAAAGGCAGCAGCGCAGTCAGTTCCAGCTTTTTCAGCTGAAGAGTTACATGCTTAACAAAGGCCATAACATCATGACGATTGCCCTTTTCCTTGACTGTGCCGTCCTTGTTCTTGGCACCGTTTTCAATGCGGTTAATAATATGCGGCTTGATAACCACCTTTTCACGGGCGATTTCAATTTCTCGCCGCACCTGCTTTGCATTATTGACCAAGCCTAAATTGCACTTGGCCAAAATTATAGCTAACTCGACTTCCAGCCAAGTTTTGAACTTGTGCTGGTCGCTCCAGCAACTACCCATTTTCTTAGGCGTATACCTGGGTATCATTCGTAATCCTCCTTTTCAGTCTTTTTCTGCAACTATTGCAGCAGAATTTTTGTTCTGCCGGACTTCTACCCTCAAATCTGGGATCAGGCACTAACTGATCAGTATTTCTACCGCAGCCCGGGATCGGGCATTTCAGCTTTTTTCTGGTCAGTGTTTTGTTATACCTGCCATTCTTTAATCTTCTTGCCATATTGCCTCCTTCCCCTTTTTTAATAAAGGCTTATCAAAGAACATTGTCTTAATTTAAACAAAAAAACTTAATTTGTCAACAGCGCCGTTCGTGAACGGCGTTGTCAACATTTTTTAAACAAAATATTACTTTTTTAATTTGCAAAAATAAAGTAAAATGGGTAAGATGAAATAACAATAAATAGTGATTAGTCTATGTTGTATGGAAGTTAGTTAAGTGCTCTATATTTAAATTCCAATTACCAATAATCAATAATCAAACAAATACCAATTTCTAAATCTTAAACCCTAAACTGCTTAGGTCATTAGAATTTGAAAATTATAATTTGTTTGAAATTTGTGATTTGTTTTTTGGTATTTAATATCTAAGCAGCTTCTATACTCCAGGCACCATATACTTATTAAAAATATGCCAACTAAAAAGGAAAAAAATCTTTTAGAAAAATTACCGCCGCAAAGCATTGAAGCTGAACAGTCTTTACTGGGTTCTCTTTTGATTGATAAAGACGCAATTATTAAAATTGCTGACATAGTCGGACCTGAAGATTTTTACGTTGAGAAACACAGGATAATTTTTGAATCAATTTTATATTTATTTAGCAAAAGAGAGCCAATAGATCTTTTAACATTGGCTAACCGCTTAATTGAAAAAGAACAATTAGAAAATATCGGCGGCCGCAGTTATCTAGTTTCTTTAAGCAATCTTGTGCCTACTTCCAGCCATGTGGTCAATTATGCAGAAATTGTCCAAAAAAAAGCTACTTTGCGCAATTTGATAAAATCAGCTTCGGAAATAACTAAAATGGGCTATGATGAAGAAGAAGATGTCAGCAATATTTTGGACAAAGCTGAACAAAAATTATTTTCAGTTTCCCAGGGCCATCAAAAACAAATGTTTGTGCCTATTACCAGTATCTTGAATGAGACATTTGAAAGAATTGATGCTATTCATAAAGAAAAAGGCAAATTAAGAGGCGTGCCTACTGGTTTTACTGATCTGGATAATTTATTAGCCGGTTTGCAAAAATCAGACTTGACTATTCTAGCTGCCAGACCTTCTGTTGGTAAGACTACTTTGGCTTTAGATATTGCCCGCACCGTAGCCACTAAACATAAAGTACCTGTTGGCATTTTCAGTTTAGAAATGTCTAAAGAACAGCTAGTTGACCGCTTGCTTTGCGCTGAAGCTAATGTTGATTTATGGAAAATGAGAACCGGCAGATTATCTGACCGGGAAGAAGATGATGATTTTCCTCGAATCGGCCATGCTTTAGGCGTTTTAGCTGAATCACCGATTTTTATTGATGATTATGCTTCAGCAAATATTATGGAAATCAGAACCAAAGCCAGAAGACTGCAAATGGAACATGATCTAGGTTTAATTGTGGTTGATTACCTGCAATTAATGGAAGGCAGGACCAGAACAGATAATCGCGTTCAGGAAATTTCAGAAATTTCCCGCGGTTTAAAACAAATTGCTAAAGAATTAAATGTGCCAGTTCTGGCGCTCTCTCAGCTAAACAGAAGTGTAGAATCACGCACGCCGCCTATACCTAAATTATCTGACTTACGCGAATCAGGTTCTATTGAACAAGATGCTGATATTGTTATGTTTATTTACCGTGAAGCAGTATATAAAAGAGACTTAGAATTTGACCGCCGCCATTTAGCGGAGATTCATATTGCCAAACACAGAAACGGCCCGACTGGCATGGTAAAATTATTTTTTGACGAACAAAAAGTAACTTTTAGAAATTTGGATAAAGAATTCAAATCTTCAGCGCCCAGTGAACTGCCTGAAGTTTCTGATGATGAAGGCTTGCAAAGTTCTGAGATGCAATTGCCAAAATTTGGCTAAAGATACAAATATACTAATTTTATACAAATCTACAAATCGTAAAGATATAAGAACATATGGCCTTTTTTAAATTTTATTATTCTAAACATATTCTGCCCACCCTAGGGTTTGGGGTGGCGACTAAGCGCCAAAAACAATAACACGAAATATATTATTTGCACTAGCGCATTGAGCCACCCCAAAACTTTTTTGGTTCTTTTTTAGTTATAAAAAAGAACGATAGATTAATATTAAAAAACCCAGCGCCATTATGGTGCTGGGCTGTTTTTAGCCTTGTCCCCTAATAATTCAGGGTGATTTTTAATAATATAATTTGCCACAAGGACTAAACCTGTAAACAGGCATACACCTACTACTGCCAAGACAGCAATCAAAGTATCCATGTTTCGCCTCCTTATTAAATTTAATTATAGCTTATTTAAAATCCTATCTGCTGTCAAATGCTAAATTCTTGTGTTTATCATAAATTTCCGTTAAAATAATCAATATCCTATCACTAATCACCAATCACCAATTACTAATTACTAAAACTATGTTCAACAAATTAAAACAATTTAAAGATTTGCGTAGTCAAGCCAAACAAATCAAAGACGTACTGGGCCAGGAAACTACCCAAGGAGAAGCTGACTGGGGCAAAGTTAAAGTTAAAATTAATGGCAACCAGGAAATTTTAAATATAGAAATTGATCCTGAATTATTATCTCCAGATAAAAAAGAAAAGCTAGAATCTGCCATTAAAGAGGCAACTAATGACGCCATTAAAAAAGTCCAGCGTATTATGGCTGAGAAAATGCGTGAATCTGGATTCTCCTTACCAGGCATGTAGAATGAAAATTTTAAAATTATAAATTATAAATTTTAAACCAATTTTAAATTTTTTAATTATAAATTTAAATATTTAGGCTTCAATTAAAATTTCAAATTAAAAATTTAGCCTATAAGAATGATAAAGTTCCCTCAATCAATCCAAAACCTCATAGACCAATTCACCAAACTACCGGGCATTGGCCCTAAAACAGCTGAGCGTTTAGCTTATGCTTTTTTAAAATGGTCAAAAGAAAACAAAGAAGAGTTTGCCAAGGCTTTTTCTGAAATCAATGGCTCAATTACCCACTGTGAGATTTGCCATAATATTTCTGAAAAAAGCCCTTGTTTTATTTGCGCTGACAAAACTCGCGACAGATCAAAAATTTGCATCATAGCTGAACCCCATGATTTGGCTGCCATTGAAAGTACTGGCGAATTCAAAGGCCTTTATCATGTTTTAGGCGGTGTTTTAGATCCTTTGCATGGCATTACGCCTAATTTATTAAAAACAGACGAACTGGTTGCCAAAATCCAGAAGGATAAAATCTCAGAAATAATTTTGGCTTTTAACCCTGACATGGAAGGCGAAGCTACCATGATTTATTTAAAAAACTTGCTCCAGCCATTTAAAAAAATTACTATCACCCGTTTAGCCCGCGGCATGCCAGTGGGCTCTGATTTGGAATATACAGATGAAATCACCCTTTCCAATGCCTTTAAAAACAGACTAGAAATATAAAGCCCCGAACCATTATGGTCCGGGGCAACTTGTCCTTGCCTATTTTTGCGCTGGAATAAATTCCTTTAAATCCAGGGTTTCAATGTCCATATTAAATCGGGCTAGAACCTTTTTCAGCGTTTCGTGATGCTCGGGTTTAGAACTGCTTATTCTGAAATACGGCTGCTGCTTACCTTGCGCATCAATGCAGAAATCATCACACAAGGTAATGACAGCAATGTCTTTGAGTTCTGGCGCCTCCTCGCCGATAGCCTCAAAAACCCGTTTTGCCAGGACAGAAGAATCAGTCCTGCTTAGGCCGTGCACCTCTACATTCGGCATGCATTTCCTCCTTTTTGGGTTGGCAGACATTTAAACTTAGCAAAGAAAATAAATTTTGTCAAGAATATAAAAAATCAGCCTGTAACTGATTTAATCTTTTAGGCTGATTTTTTTATCTAAGCTATTTTTTCAATTTTGACTAAAGTCTTATGCTGGCGATGGCCCAATTTCCTTCTATATCTGACTTTGGCCTTATATTTTATAACTGTAACTTTTTTATCTTTGTAATGCTTTTCTACCAGTCCGGTTACTTTAGCGCCTTTAACTAAAGGATCACCGATCTGAATATCAGTTCCTTTTTCATCAGCCACTAATAAAACTTCTTTAAAATCAAAGGTCTTGCCTTCTTTACCATCAATTGTTTCAATTTGAATTTTATCGCCTTCGGCAACTTTATATTGTTTACCGCCTGTTTTAATAACTGCGATTTTCATTACTTTAGAATTAAGTATTAAGAATTAAGTTTAAAATTAAAAAAGATTAGTACCGAGCTAAATCTTGATTAATATCTTAACTTATTTTTAAAAATCTGTCAAATGAAAAAGCCGCTTGGAGAACCAAGCGGCTATCACTGATTTAGCCAGTGGGCTGGTTAAAATATTTTTTTCCTTTGGGCGGAGAAAAGATAGAGATGAAACTGCTTTTAAGCGACCTTTCCCCGGGATGAACATGTCTAACAAAAATAATTTTCTCTACAGCCTCAAAATGTTCATTGATCTGAGCCATAATAATCTGCTCAAGCGTTAATTCACTTAAAAAAGTGCGGAAGCTATAAGCTGGCAGATCAATCAATCTGATTTCATGAATGGATACATCACTTCCATAAATATGAACGACTTTTAAGTAAATCCCATCCACTTTTTTATAATCTATTTTGGTTTGCAGGAAATCTTCTTCAGCTTGAAAGAACCTTATGGCTGTAGAGTCTTTATCCCAATGAGCATTGATTGCCCAAAGCCAGGGACACTTTCGCCAGAGATTTTTTAACTCTACAAACTTGTTTTTGACCATCTTTAATCCCTCCCATTTAACACTTATAAAAAAGAACCTATTTCTCTGCCCGAGCAGGAAATCCTATGTATTGTTTAAAATCTTAAGTTAACAGCTATTTTTTGTCAAATAAAAAGCCCCGAACATGATACCGGGGCAACTTTAAGATTGTTTTATTGTTAAATTAACTGGACCAGCCAGTGCCAGATATCCAGCAGGAAAAAGGATAAGACAATAATGGCAGTTCCGCCGGCTAGGTTGGCGAACATGCCTTTGTCCATGATGCGGATTCCAGCTATGGTCAGCCAATTTTTATGCCATTCAATGTGTTCCGGAGCATACTTTTCCGCGCCGAACGCTGGATTAACAAAAAAGTAAAAGGTATCTTCCAACGACCAGATGAGCATCAGGGTGGCAAAGGCTCTGATTTCCAGCAGCCAAATCGGGGCTGTCTGATAAAAACAGAGATAGATCATGAGATGAGCGACAAAAAGCTGCAGCACATCGACATTCCGATGATAATAAGTAAAATCCTTACCGCCCAGCAACGTGTTGATATAAAAGTAGTAAAAACTGCCCGGCCATTTCGTGTGATCCACCTGCTCGTAAGAATTGGAGCCAAAGGGCTTAAAAAACATCTTGCCCTCTTTAGGGTCCCAGATATACTTGCTAGTCGGCAATTCTTTGGCCCAACCGTTTTCGCCTTCGATTTCCGCCTCAAGCCTGGCGAAAATCAGACACCAAGTGACCAAAAGCACAAGAAACCAAATTACGTTGATCATTTTCCCCTCCTGGCTGGTTTGTTTTTAAATATCAACACCGTTAAATTAGTTTAACGAAAAAATAACAAAAAGTCAAGAGTTGATTGACAAGACCTAAAACTTCTGATAAATTCATATAATATCGCTCATTACAAGGAGGAAAAATGCCGCATATAATTGAATCTTTGGAAAACGCGCTCAGGCTCTGGGAAGATAACTGTTTGATTGTTAACCTCTTAAGCCGGGCTGAAAACAAAATGGGCAAAAAACAATCTTTTCCGCTTCAAGGTCCTTTTGCTCATTTTTCAGAATTCAGAAAGTATATAATTCAGTCATTCCAAAACTTTGACTCTGCTGATTTTTGCCAAAAATTCATTGAAGAAAGAGTGCCGGACAAACCCTCCCTGCTCGGTGATCTAGCAGAACTGCCTTTTGAGCTTTGCCTTTGGTCGCACACCTCAAGGCGAGCTTACCACTTAAAAACCGATTTACAACTAATGCTCAATGCAACGAGCATCAAAAATGTTTACTGGCACAATGTCAGACTGCCTTTTGAATCATTTGCAGTCATACTTGATGAACCAATCATTGGCACAACAGTAGAACAAGATTATGACTGCATTTTAGTCAGTAGCTATGAAGCTTATGGTCATCAGATCATTGTTTTCCGACTGTTTAGCTCGGAAATCAAAAATTATGAACCGCTCTCAGAAGAAACAAAAAAACGGCTACAACAATTGCTAAAAAAAGGCCAGTTTGATAAATTTTTCAAGGCATTGAATAAAGCTGCTCAAGCCATTCCTAATAATGTTTACATTCCCCATTTTGAATTACCGCTTACCGAGAAGATCAAAGGAACAAAAGTCACAGAATCAGTAATAAAACTGGCTAAAGATTTTGTCAGAGAGCAAAATGTAAAAGGCATTCCCCTGCAAATAGCTGATGGAGTAGTAATGCCTGATGAGGGCAATACAGCAGTCCGGCTAGTCGTAGGTTTGTGTCTTTTCCTGACAACCAAACATGCCAGAAATATTAATTCCTATCGCTATAAGCCGCAGAAAAAAAATCGGCAAATAATATCTTCGCCGATTACTAATGAATCAGATATTTTCAAGCTGACATTAAACCGAGTCTTAAGCCTGAGAGAGAAAAACAGTTTTTCCAGCGGCCTAAAAAGAACAGGCGGCTATACAATAGACACACATTTTCGCAATGGCACTTGGCGTTTCCCTGCTAATAAAGCTACTGATCCAAATGCTGAAAAAAATATTTGGGTCAGTCCGAGTATTATTAACCCTCATCTCTGCACTGAGGGGTTACCTAATGGTTCTGACACTAAAATCAAGCCCTAGCTTTTGCTAGGGTTTTTAATATTCATAAATTACTTCATCGCCTATTCGTATATTATTCTCCTGGACAAATCCAGACTTTACTTCCAAAACATAATCAACTTTTTGGCTGGGCTGATAAAGCGGTAAATCTTTTTGCCCTTTTTCTGGCGCTGGAATATTTTCAGTAATATCGACTACATTATTGCCATCAAGCCAAATTATATCAATGGGAAAATTCATGTCCTTCATCCAAAAAACCGGCAGATCCTTATTAGAAAAAATAAAGAGCATGCCTTCATCATCAGCTAATTCTGCCCTGCCACCCAAACCTTTCGCTTTTTCTTCTGATGTTTGCGCCAAATCAACCCAGATAACTTTATCTTTAATTTTTACTTTTCCTTGCGCCAGCCCAGGACTATATTGATAAATGGAAAAAGATGTACTAATAAAATAAACTAGTAAAGCGATAAAAATTACGCCTAATGCTAAAAAAAATAATTTATTTTTATTTTTGATCAACATAAGCCGATTTTCTTTTATATAAAAATACTAAAGTAACAGCTAAGACTAACATAACAATTATTAAAGCCAGTAAGGCTATAAATTTGCCAAAAGTTTGCAAGACCAAAGCCAAAGAGCCAAATAAAGCCGTTAAAAATATGTAAAAAACAACTGCCCATTGCTGAGATAAGCCGACATCAAGCAGCCGAAAATGCAAATGTTTTCTGTCAGCCAGACTAATTGTCTTTTTGAAAAAAAATCTCCTGCCTATTACCCAGATAACATCTAAAATTGGAATGCCCATAATTAATAAAGTAGTTGCTACTTTTGAGCCGGAAATAATTGCCAAAGTACCTAGCATTAAGCCAGCAAACAAACTGCCGCCTTCGCCCAAAAATATCTTAGCCGGATGCCAGTTAAAAATTAAAAAGCCAGCAAATGCACCGGCCAAAATCAGAGCAATTAAACCAGTATTAGGCTGAGCAACATTTTTACTCATAGCAATACCAAAAATTATAAAGGCGCCAACTATAGTAATGCCAGATACTAAACCATCAAGCCCGTCCAAAAGTTTAGTCGTATACATCATGCCCAGGAGCCAAATAAAGGTAAATAAATCTGCGATCAAAGTTATTTTGTAAGGAATGCCCTGAAGATAAAATAAAATATATTGCCAATTATTAAAGCTGATTAAGCCGCCAAAAGGATTGCGAATGCTAGAAATCCCAATACCAGCAGCGATTATAATTACAGATGCTAAGACAGGAAAAATTAGCTGATATTTGGGTTTAAGGCCATATTTATCATCAAAAAAACCGCCGATCATAATTATTATTCCCGCCAAAATAATGCCCCAGATATATTTGCCTAAAATAAAATCTTTAATAATCAAATCAGTAAAAAAACTATAGTAAATTAAAACTATAGTAAAACTTAAAAAAATCGTCAAACCGCCCAAAAGCGGAATTGGCTGTTTATGAATTTTTCTCGGCTGATTAGGCAGATCAACAATTTGCAGTATAAAAGCAATTTTTCTAATTATTAAAGTAAAAACTACTGCTAAAATAAAAGCGATTATAAAGGCAAAAAAATATAACATAGTTATAACTGTTTAGCTTTTTCAACACTTATTTTACCTCCTTTTTCTAAAATAGCTATATCCCGCCTGCCGATTTTTCCCTGCAATAAATAATCTGCCAGCGCATTATCAACTCTTTCCTGAATCGCCCGACGCAAAGGCCGCGCGCCATACTGAGGGTCAAACCCAATTTCTGCCAATTCCCTAATTGCCTCATCAGCGGCTTGAAAATTAATGCCTTTAGCTTCCAAATTTTTAGCCACGTCTTTCAAAAGCAAATGTGTAATTTTAACCACATCCTCAAAAACCAATGGCTTAAAGACAATAATATTATCAAAACGGTTTAAAAATTCTGGCTTAAAATATTGTTTTAATTCTGTTTCTAAAAGCTGTTTTTTAATTTCTTCCAAGGAGACTCCAGCTGCTACTTTTTGCTGAATAAAATCAGTTTGGGCATTGGAAGTAGCAATCAAAATCACATTGGTGAAATCTACTGTCCTGCCCGTAGCATCAGTTAAGCGGCCGTCTTCCATAACTTGTAAAAAGATATTTAAAATATCAGGATGCGCTTTTTCTAATTCATCAAGCAAAACAATAGCAAAAGACTTTTGCCTGACAGCCTCAGTCAGCAATCCGACTCCGGCCGGCGGTGCGCCGATTAAGCGTTTAATGCTGTCAGCTTCCTGATATTCTGACATATCCAGACGAATCATATTTTCTTCACTGCCGAAATAAACAGCAGCCAAAGTTTTAGCTAATTCTGTTTTACCTACGCCAGTCGGCCCTAAAAATAATAAATTGGCAATAGGGCGGTCAATATCGCGCAATTCAGCACGGGCTCTTCTTAAACTGGAAGATACAGCTGCCACAGCTTCTTCCTGATCAACAATACGTTCATGGATGATTGCTTCTAAATTTAATAATTTTTTGCTTTCTGTCTCTGTAACTTCAGTCACTGGCATTTTAATTTTTTCTGAAACTAAACTGGCCACATCATTGCCTGTAATCATGGCTCCGGCACCTTTATTTTGCTTAGCCCAAACAGCCACTTCTTCAAGCAAAGTAATTGCCTTATAAGGCAGGAATAAATCGTGAATATATCGGTCAGTCAGCTTAACGGCCTGTTCTAAAGCATCATAAGAAAAATAAACATTATTTTTAGCTTCAATAAAGCCAATCTTGCCTTCTATTACCTGAATTGCACTATTTAAATCTGGCTCAGGAATTTCAACTTTCTTAATAATATTGCCTAAGCTAGTGTTTTCAATACTGCGACTATAATTAAAAGGATTAGTGCTGGCAATTAAAATTATCAAATTTTTAGAAAGAGCTTCAACTAAAACTTCTGATAGATCTAAACTTTCTGGTCCGCCAGCTGAAATGCCCATAATATCATGAATATTATCAATATATAAAATAACGTTACCAGCTGAAATAGATTCATTTAAAGAAATCAAGAGCCTTTCTTGTGCCTCGCTGGCTGAAGCGCCAGAAACTAATCTAGGAATACTTAAACTAACCAAGCGTTTATCCCTTAAAAATTCAGGCACATCATCAGCTATCATTTTTTGGGCTAAGCCCTCAACAATTGAAGTTTTACCAACGCCTGGCTCGCCGACCAAAACAATGCTTTTGATTGAACTGCCTTCCAAAATTCTGAACATTTCAGTAAATTCCTTATCCCTATCAATACATAATTCTAAATGCCCCATTTTCGCCAGCATAGTCAGATCCTCAGCAAATTGGTTTAAAAAAGGAGTCTGAATAGCTGTCATGGCTCGATCAATGCCAGTTTTAGATTTTAATCTAGCTCCAGTCCGGTAAAGCTGCCACTGTTTCTGTAATAATTTTCTGATTCTAAACCAT
>Ga0315536_1000706_pt1 | contig 16781 bp, 17 predicted proteins | sample SalMarSW160230MG_FD_203093 | JGI IMG/M metagenome (GOLD analysis project Ga0315536, IMG submission 203093) | Salt marsh sediment microbial communities from the Plum Island Ecosystem LTER, Massachusetts, United States - Salt Marsh Sediment SW1602-30 ... | reverse complement strand
GTAACAATAATTCAGCAATAGTCGCTTCTTTCGAAGCTGATTTAAGTGGATTGGGCGGCGGTGCGGCAGTAGTATTTGCGTCTGGATTTCTAAATCCTTCCGCTAATCAGAACGGCCCTGCATTTGGAATTTTTGCTGCTCTTCCAACCGGAGATGTAGTAGCTTTTCCTTCTGTTGAATTGGCACGCTTGCAGGTAATACACAATGCTGCAGATGTAGCCGCTGGAAGTGTGGATATATATTTAAATGGAAGCTTATTGTTAAATGACTTTGCATTTAGAACCGCTACTCCTTTTATTGATGCACCAGCTAATGTTGATTTGAATATTGGCGTTGCTCCAGGTAACAGCACTTCAGTTGATGATACATTAGCAAATTTTACAGCGAATTTAGCTAACGGTGGATCTTATGTCGTAATTGCAAATGGTGTTCTTGATCCGAACTCTTACGCTCCAAACCCTGATGGTAGAAATACTGCCTTCACACTATTTGTAAAAAATATGGCAAGGGAATCAGGAATAGGAAGTGATGTTGATTTCTTCGCAATTCATGGTGCAACTGATGCTCCAACTGTTGATGTCATCGCAAGAAATGTGGCAACATTGGTCGACGATGCTGCTTATGGTGATATCACTGGATATATTTCAGTTCCGCCAGCAAACTATACTCTTGATTTAACCTTGGCTGACGGGGTTACTCTAGTTCAGTCATATGCTGCTGATCTAAGAACACTTGGTGGCGGTAGTGCTGTAGTGTTTGCTTCAGGATTCCTGGATCCTTCTTCAAATCAAAATGGTGCAGCGTTCGGATTATTCTTTGCTTTAGCTGATGGAACCATCGGTCAATTTCCCGAAGGTGTTGCAAGTGTAGAAAATATTTCCTCCGGTGTAACTCCCGGTAATTATTTACTTGAACAGAATTATCCGAATCCGTTCAACCCAAACACAACAATCAATTTTTCAATTCCGAATAGTGAATTTGTAACATTGAAAGTTTATAACATTCTTGGAAGTGAAGTGGCAACTTTGGTAAATGAGAATCTTGCAGCGGGTACTTACAGATTTAACTTTGACGCTGCAAACCTGGCTTCCGGTATATATCTATACGAGCTAAATGCCGGGAATTTCAGGGAAATAAAGAAAATGAATCTTCTTAAATAAATAAAATGTCCTGTAATGAGGAAAACCGCTTGTAAACCGAATTGTGATGATCAAATGTTAACCCTGACACGATTTTATAGTAATGATATATTTGATTCAGGCAAACAAGTGGTTTCCTCATTTAATTAAAATTTAACAGAATCTAAATCATTAAATTATTATCTTATAGCGCACACATCAGTCATTAAATTATTAAATGAAAAAAGCAGTTATCATAGGTTCAGGACTTGGTGGTCTGTCAACAGCATTAAGACTTTCTCATAAAGGTTACGATGTGACCATTCTCGAGAAACATTCAACTCCAGGTGGGAGATTGAATACGATCGAACAGGATGGATTTCGTTTTGATATGGGTCCTTCTTTTATGAGTATGACTTATGAGCTTGATGAGTTGTTCAACGGCGTTGGGATGAAAGTTCCAATTGAGCTTGAAGAACTCGATCCACTTTACCAGGTATTCTTTGAAGGACAGGAAAAACCAAGACTCATATACAAAGATTTAAAGAAACTTGCTGAAGAGTTTAAAGACATTGAACCAAATCTTGAAGAGAATGCTAAGAAATATTTAGATAGAGCCGGACATTTCTTTCATGACACAGTTGACAAAGTTGTAAAGACAAATTTTAAAAATAAGCTTGATTACGTTTTAAAATTAACTCGAGTCCCACTAAAACATTTGCCTTATCTTCAAAGAAATATGTGGGGAGAAGTTGAGAAGCATTTTAGTTCAGAAGAAGTAAGAGTGATCTTTTCACTTGTTGCTTTTTTCCTGGGTTCAACTCCTTTTCAAACACCAGCGATTTATTCTTTGCTGAATTATACTGAGATGAAGCACAACGGATACTGGAAAGTTAAAGGTGGAATGTATCGTCTGGTTGAAGAGATCGTAAAGATATTGAATGAAAAAGGAGTGAAGATCTTATATAATACTGAGATTGTAAATGTTGGCAATAACAACGGCAAACTGTACGAGTTGATTGATCAGAACGGAATGAAATGGACTGCTGATATTTTCATTTCAAACTCAGATGCAGCTTCTTTCAGGGGGAAAATATTGAATCGTGAAAAATTTAGTGACGAAAAATTAGACCAGATGCATTGGACGCTTGCACCATTTACAATTTATCTTGGTGTAAAAGGAAAGATAGACGGGTTAGGGCATCACAATTATTTTCTTGGAAACAATTTCAGAGGATATGCTGATACGATTTTTACTTCTTCAATTAGTCCGCAGAAACCATATTACTATGTAAATGCTCTTTCAAAATCAGAAGCAAGCTGTGCACCGGAAGGATGCGAAAATTTATTCATACTTTGTCCGGTTCCCGATCTTCGCTATAAAAAATCGTGGGAAGACAAAGAAGAGCTTGCACAAAATATTATCGACGATCTTTCAAAAAGAGTTGGCTTTGATATTCAAAACAACATTATAACTAAAAAAATATTAGCTCCTGATGACTGGGCAAATATGCTCAACCTTTACAAAGGATCGGGACTGGGTCTTGCACACGACATAAACCAGGTCGGTGCATTCAGACCAAAAAATAAGGACGAAAAACTTTCTAACTTATATTATGTTGGCGCATCGACAACGCCCGGGACAGGTTTACCAATGGTTATCATTAGTTCAAAATTAGTAACGGAGAGAATAGAAAATGACTTTGGAACACTACACTAAAACCAGTTACAAGCTTAGCAAAAAATTAACTGTTGCTTACAGCACATCTTTTAGTCTGGGAATAAAAGTATTCAAGCCTGAATACAGAGATCCTATTTTTGCAATTTACGGATTCGTCCGCGTGGCAGATGAAATTGTCGATACTTTTCATTCATACGACAAAGAAAATCTTCTTGATAAATTTACTGACGATACCTGGGAAGCAATCAATGCTGGAATATCTACCAACCCAATTCTTCAAGCTTTTCAAAAAGTTGTAAATGATTTTAATATTGATCGCAAGCTTATTGCTGCTTTCCTGAAAAGTATGGAAATGGATCTTTCGCGTTCTTCATACAACAGGGAAAATTATGATGAATACATTTACGGCTCGGCAGAAGTTGTTGGACTTATGTGCCTGAAAGTTTTTGTCGATGGTGATGAAAAGCGCTACAAAGAGTTTGAACATTCAGCACGAATGCTTGGCGCAGCATTTCAGAAAGTAAATTTCCTGCGAGACATTCAGAGTGATATTAATGATCGTGGAAGAATTTATCTGCCCGGCGTTCATCATATTGATTACATTGATGACCACAACAAAGCATTGCTGGAAAAGGAAGTTGAAGCAGAGTTCAAAGAGGCTTTCCACGGAATTGTTCATCTTCCGATTGCTGTTAAGCTGGGAGTTTATTCAGCTTATCTTTACTACCTGATGCTCTTCAAAAAAATTAAAGGATTAGACGTTGAGCAATTGAGAAGAAAGCGTGTAAGAATTTCTAACGCATATAAGTTCTATTTATTAATAAAATCTTATTTCGAGGTAAAGGTTTTAAAATCAACTTAATTGAACTTCGAATATCTAATATTTAACGCTATAGTTATTAGCGGACCGGCTTTCTTTGGTTCGCTTAAGTGCTGTTATATCTGGAATCACACGAGAAAAATGCTGATTGCAATTGTCCTCCCGGCAATTCCATTTCTTCTGTGGGATGCATTAGTAACCGGTGCTCACTGGCATTTCAATTATCTTTATGTTTCTGGAATAAAAATTATAAATCTTCCTATCGAGGAAATTTTATTTTTCATTACCGTTCCGTTTGCGTGTTTGTTTACCTGGGAAATGATCATAAGAAGAGCAAAAGAAAAACAAATGGATATGCAGTGGCTTAGACTTCTACTTTATCTTGCTTTGCCTGCAGGAATTTATTTCTTTTCAATAGGGAAGCAGTACACAGGTTTAACATTATCTTTTATCTTTCTCGCAAACCTTGTTGACCAGCTTCTGAAAACGAATTTGCTTGTTGATGTAAGATTCTACTTTTACCTTTTGCTTATTGTTATTTTTACGTTGATATTTAATGGCTATTTAACCTGGCGTCCGGTTGTAACTTATGGAGTTAATTATCAACTTGATTTCAGAATTATCACTATTCCTGTTGAAGATTTTTTCTATGGAACATCCTTGCTCTGGATGAACACAAGTCTTTATAAATTTTTACTAAGAAAAAACGGTGCTATAAATGTTAACTAATAAATGGTATCTGGTTTGTCCTTCTGACGAACTGAAGAATGAAATAAAACAATATAAAATTCTCGGAGAAGAGATAATTATCTTCCGTAATCCCGACAAAACAATCACGGCTTTAGAGGACAGATGCTGCCACAGAAATGTAAATCTTTCTTTAGGATATTTAGATAAAGAAAGAGTTGTCTGCGGCTATCATGGATGGGAATATGACAAAACAGGAGCTTGCGTACAAATTCCTTCGCAGCTTCCCGGAGATAAAATTCCTCCGACAGCAAAAATAAAAACTTATCCCGTTCAGGATTTTAACAAGTGGGTCTGGATTTTCATCGGCGAACCCGAAAAAGCAAGTGAAGTTAAGCCGACAAACATTCCCGAAATGAACGAATGGCCCTTCACATATAAATCATACACAATCAAAGCTGATCTCGAAACAACAGCAGAAAGCCTGATTGATCCATATCATATTGCTTATGTTCATCGCAACTCGATAAAATCTTTTATGGGACAAATACAGGAACATCCGGCAGATTTTAATCTTAAAATTCTTGAAGATGGTGTTGAAGGATTTTATAAACGTGCCAACGTTGGAACAATAGCAGAAAAAACTTATTTCGGTAATGAAGAAAACATCGGAACTAGAATAAGATTTTATTACCCGAATATTTCCCGACTTGAAATTCGTTTTAAAGACAGAATACTTTTAATTCTCGAACACGTTTATCAGGTTGATGACGAGCACGTAAATATGATGCAGATAACTTTGTGGAAAAATATTTTTTCGAAATTCCCTGCATTCGCAAAATATTTTATGGGAAAAAAGTCAGAGAAGATTGTAACAGAAGACATTGATTTCCTGACATCAAATCAAAAGATACTAAACCGGACAAAGGACAATCTTCACGAAATAAGTGTAAAGGGTGATGAGGTCTCTTTAAGCTTCAGAAGATTCTGGAGAAAAAAACTCCAAGGGGAATGATGATTGAAACTACTCCCGATACGTTAATAAAAAACAAAAGCGAAGTTCCTTCGGAATTTAACAGAATTGCAAAGCGATATGACCTCGCAACTTTTCTGAGTCAGGGTTACCAACAGGATTTGCAAACAAGTGTTGACAGAATGAATTTGAAAGGAAACGAATACCTTGCTGATCTTTGCTGCGGAACGGGGAAATCAACTATTGCCTGTTTGAATAATCTTCCGAGCGGAAAAGTAATCGGAATTGATAACTCGGAAGGAATGCTTGAAGCTGCAAGAGAAAAACTCATTCCGAAGTTTGGGAAAGACAAAGTTACTTTCGTTCAGCAGGATGTGATGAATCTTGATCTGGCAGATAACTGTCTCGATGCAATTTTTATGGCTTACGGTATCCGCAATATGCCTGATTTTGAAAAGTGTGTTAGAAATCTTCATCGTGTTTTGAAACCCGGCGGAAAAATCTGCTTCCACGAATATTCAATCAGCAAATCTTTCGCATCAAAACTTTACTGGAAATTTTTAGGATACTATCTGATAATACCTTTTGCAGGACTAACAACCGGCTCGACAAAAATTTTTCGCTACTTAATTAAAAGTGTTGAGACATTTCTTTCTCCAGATAAGTTTACTGCTCTTTTAAATAGAGCAGGTTTTGAAAATATAAAACACACTCCGCTTGGGAGCTGGCGAAAGCCGGTACTTCATACATTCATTGCACAAAAGCCATCTCAATAACTATGAGCATAAAATCAATAATCGCAAAACGAATAGAGAAAAAACTTGGTGGATACAAAATCCAGCTAAACAAAGTTGATTCTTCTCTCCCTGAAAACCTTTCAAAAGAAAAAAGTGTTGGAATCATTGGTGGAGGATTAGCCGGGGTTTCTGCTGCAATTTTTCTTGCTGAAAGAGGATTTACAGTAAAAATATTTGAAAAGGAAAAATATCTTGGTGGAAAGGTTGGTTCCTGGCAAGTGAGATTTGACGATGGTTTTTCAACTAATGTTGAACATGGTTTTCACGCTTTCTTCAAACAATATTATAATCTTCGCAACCTTCTTAAGAAAATTGATGCCTTTAAATACTTAATACCAATTGATGATTATTTAATTCTTACCAAAGAGCATGGCAACTTCGGATTTAAAAATCTTGATACGGTCCCAGTTCTGAATATTCTAAGTATGGCAAAAACAGGAATCTATTCATACAAAGATGCCATGCTGAATCCCGGCTTCAGAAAAATGACCTCTCTGCTCAGCTATAACCGAGAAAAAACTTTTACAAAATTTGATAATATTTCTTTCAAAGATTTTGCTGATGATGTTAAGCTTCCACCGGAAATGCAGCTAATGTTCACAACATTCTCAAGAGCATTTTTTGCTGAGCCGCAGTATATCTCAATGGCCGAGCTTATAAAAAGTTTTCATTCATATTTTCTTAGTAACGATCTTGGATTGTTGTATGACGTTCTGAATGATGATTTTAAAGATACTCTCTGGAATCCAGCAAAAGAATACTTAAGAAAATATAAATCATCGATATCACTTGATTCGAAAATTACTTCGTTCAAAAAAAATGGCGATCAATTTATAATTAATGATGAAAAATTTGATTATGCGATAATTGCTTCTGATGTAAAAGGAACAAAAGCTATCATTAAAAATTCGGATTACTTTAAGAATGAGCATCCCGATTTTTATAATCAAATGACAAATCTGAAACAGTCACAGCGATATTCTGTTTTAAGGGTTTGGATTGATAAAGATATTCGGGGTGGTGTCCCGTTTTTCATTTTTACAGATGCCTTAAAAATCCTTGACTCGGTTACAACTTATCATAGAATGGAAAAGACAAGTGAAGAATGGGTTAAGAAAAACGGCGGTGGAATTTTTGAGCTTCACTCGTATGCTGTGCCTGATGATTTTCCGAAAGAGGAAATCAGAAATCAATTCTTAAAGGAGTTTGAAGAATATTTCCCAGAGATAAAGGGCTACAAAGTAAAATACGAATACTTACAAGTAAAAGATGACTTCACGGCATTTCATACAAATCTTTATAAGAACAGACCAACAGTAAAAACAGAAGTTGAAAATCTTTTTCTTGCAGGTGATTGGGTAAAGCTTGAAAATCCTGCAATGCTTATGGAAGCAGCAACAACATCTGCGCTATATGCAGCAAATTCTATTTTCAACAAAGAAGGACTAAAAGAAGAGCCTATCTATTCTGTTCCGCTAAAAGGAATTTTTGCAAAATAGATTTTGAAAAAATCTGGCTTTAATCAACAAGCTGTTTACCGAATGATTTTACTGTAAAAACGGGACAGTGAGCCATTCTAACAACCTTTTCCGTTACGCTTCCGAGTAGCATGTGCTCTAAACCTGTCAAGCCATGTGTTGCAATAACAATCAGGTCAGTTGAGTTTTGTTTGGCAAAATTGATGATGTCACTTGCTGCCCGACCACCTTTCACATAAACATTGGATTTTATATCATCAGAAATCATTTCTCTCAACATCTTTTCCGCTCTCTTCCTGCTATCATCTTTAATTCCGGGAACTAAATCAAATATTGAAGACTTGCCTGATAGAGAAAATGCAGGATGCATTGTTTCTTCAATTATATGAAGGACCTGCAGTTGTGCTTTATATGATTGAGCAATCTTCGCTGCATAAGCAAGAGCATTCTTTGAATAGTTGGAAAAGTCAACTGGTACCAGAATGTTGTTAACCTGCATCACTGGTTTTGGTTCCTTCAGCTCCCGAATAGTAAATACCGGACAAGCAGCTAATCTAACAACCTCTTCTGCTACACTGCCAAGCAGCAAATGTCCCAGACCTCTCCTGCCGTGGGTACCCATAACGATTAAATCAATAATATTATCAGATGCATATTCCAAGATAGCAGGTGCTGCCGATACTTCTCTTTTCGTTGCCGTAATTATCTTCATATTGTCTGAGTCCTGTGAATCAACAACTTTGTTAAGCTGCTTCTCTGCAATATCCTCTAACCTTCTAACCATCTTTTCTGTCTCGGCAATTTCATCACTAATAATGCTGGGCTGATCTTCGAACAAAGTAACTACGTGAAGTACGTGCATTTCAGCATCATATTTTTCTGCAAGAAAAACAGCATGTGCCATTGCCTGATCAGCACATCTGGAAAAATCTGTTGGGAATAATATTTTTTGTAATTGAAGCATGTTACATGTCCTTATATAATCCGTATCGTAGTTTAATAAGAATAGGTAATAAAAATCAACAATCTTTAAATAGTAGAAGTCAAAATTTTTGAACGATTGCCGTAATCATTAAAAATATTTTCAACAAGAAATCAATTAAAGGGCTAAACTTTTGTAACATTTTGCGCAACATTCAGGACGTTCAAAAATATTTGAATTAGGTATTACTTGACTAGTTTTATCAAAATAATTACGGAAAGCTGAATAACTTTTTTTATTCCATATCTCAAAAAGAGTTTCTGATGCTATATTTCCAAAACTTTTTTTTATTGGAAAAACCTGATTTTGAAAATAATGCGATGGAACATTATTATCATTAATTATCAAATTCTCATTAAGCGATGGCATCGTAAAAACGCAGGGGCTTACATTACCCTCAACATCAATCACGAGGGCATTATAGATGTTTTCACTGCAATTAAGTCCAGGCAAAAACGGAGAAGGGATTGGATTATGATAAAAGAAGATTATTTCTTTTTTTAAGGCTGCTTCCCTTATTTGTTTTAATACAGAAGAATAATAATCATAATTTTGTTCATTGTTAAAAAGTGCCTCAGCAAACAATTCTTTTTCAATGATTAAAGTTAAGTTACTTGCTATTACTTGTTTTGCACCCAATTTTTGTGCAAGCAAAATGATATTTCTCATTTCCTCAAAGTTGGATTCAATCATTAGATAGGCAATATGAAGATCGGGCTTTGATACATTCTTTTGCTTTTTTAATTCACGTAAAAGATTAAGATTGGAAATTATTTGATCAAAATTATTTCCTTTTCGAAGCCTGTTATGAGTGGGACTAGTTGTGCCTGCAAGACTAACACACAAAATGTCCAATTTCAAATCAATTAATTCAACAATTGTCTTTTCTTCAAGTAACTGTCCATTTGTAGTAAATCCCACTAGCTTGTTTTTCATTTTACAAAATTCAATCATACGGAAGATATCATCATTTAGAAGAGGTTCGCCCCATCCTTGTAAATAAACCAGATTAGTGTTACTGAGACAGGAAGATATACCATAAAATATTTCCATTGGCATATCCCTGGTTTTTCTGAAATATGAGTGGGGGCAATAAATGCACCGTGCGTTGCTAGCTGTATCCAGTCTAACGCGGGCTGAGCTGTTTTATTAAACATACTAGCATACAAATCAAAAACCAACCATAATATTAAAGACTTTAGACATTTCTGTTGGAATCAATACATTCTTCAAGTTCTTTCATCGTATCAATATATCTTTCGAAATATACTTTTGCCAAGTACGACATAATTGCAAACTCACTCCTGTTTTCTCTAATAATTTGCAGGAATCTTTCAGAGTGAATAATCATAATTTTTGATGGCTTTTTAACCTTTGCACGTGTCATATACTTCTTTAATCCAAACAACTGGTTTGTCCCAAACATTTGGCCGTGATTTGTTATTTTCTCTATCTCAATAGAGAAGTTATCGAAGCTCAAATCTTTTTTACTAGGGACTCTTAATGAAACCTCTCCTTCCAGTAAAATATATAGATCCCTGGCTATCTCCTGGGGATTGTAGATAATATGACCTTCCTCAAAATCTTTAACATCCGCAAACTCAACTATTTGTGAAATTTGCTTAGAGGATAGTAAGGAGAATATTTCCTTTTCTTCAATTTTAACTTTTTCCATTGTGCACCTCCGGTGTTTTTTATTATAATTTTAATGTCGTCCGGAACCACATCTGGGGTAAACGGTTCTCCGGTTAAACCGGCTTTAAAAAGTACGTGATTATATTTTATTAATCCATCAATAAAATAATTCTCTTAAGTAGTTTTTATTCAGCAAGATTGTACTCAAAAAATCGGATAATTGTTAGAAGTAAGATTACTTGTCCGGTAGCTCACCCCATCCTTTTAAATAAACCAGATTATTGTTGCTGAGACAGGAAGATATAACATAAAATATTTCCATTGGCATATTCCTGGTTTTTCTGAAATATGAGTGAGGACAATAAATGCACTTTGCATTGCATTTGATTTTTATTTCTAGCCGTATCCAGTCTAACACTGGCATAATTGTTTCATTAAACATCTTAGCATACAAATCAAAAACGAACTATAACATTAAAGACTTTTCGAGTCACCGATAGGATCAATGCATTCCTCAAATTCCTTCATCGTATTAATGTATCTTTGAAAATATACTTTTGCTAAATACGACATAATTGTAAACTCACTCCTGTTTTCTCTAATAATGCGCAGGAATCTTTCAGCATAAATAATCATAATTTTTGATGGCCTTTTTACTTTCGCACACGTCATATACTTGTTTAGTCCAAACAGCAAGTTTGTTCCAAACATCTCGCCATGATGAGTTATTCTCTCTATCTCAAGCGAGAAGTTATCGAAACTGAAATCCCGTTTACTTGGGATGCTTAATAAAACCTCTCCTTCCAGCAAAATAAATAGATCCCTGGCTGTTTCCTGGGGGACATATATAATTTGATCTTCTTCAAAATCCTTAATAACGGCAATCTCACTAATCTCTGAAATCTGCTTTGATGTTAATAACGAGAATATTTCCTTTTCTTCAATATTGACTTTTTCCATTGTGCACCTCCGATGCTTTTTATACTACAAAATTTCCTTATTGATATTATTAAAAGCCAGTACATTTTAGTTTTTAATTAGCTACTATTATGCTGATTAAATAGATTCTTTTTTCTGTAATAGTTGTTCTTGTGTTTCTTTGTAATCGGGATGTACTTCAATGCAGTCAACAGGACAGACACTAATACACTGTGGCTCATCATGATATCCAACACACTCAGTACAAAGATTAGGATTTATAATGTATACAGGATCACCTTTTGCAATTGCTTCGTTAGGGCATTCGGGATCACAGGCGCCGCAATTAATGCAATCTTCATTTATCATTAGTGCCATTTTTACCTCTTTCAAAGAAAAAGTTGATTCATTTAAATAATTGAATCAATTAATAAAATGATTTATTATGTTATTTGTTGTTTTATTAAAGTCATCCCGAACCACATCCGTCATAATTGGTACAACAGTTAAAACATTTTTGAAAAGTTCGCAATTATATTTTTTCAATCCATTAATTAAATAATTCTCTTCAGTGGTTTTTATCCAGTAAGATTATAATCAAACAATTGGATAATTTTTATAAGTAAGATTACTTGTCCGGTGGTACATCTCACTCATTTCAAAATCCAGCCTGGCACCTTCAATATCACCCATCCTAACTTTTAATGTTGCTCTGGCAAAGTATGAGTTTGCATCTTTTGGGTTTAAACGAATCAACTCGCTGAATTCATCGATGGCCTTTTGGTAATCGCCGTTGTCTGCCTTTTCAACTGCTGAGATACTGCTTAAATCATCCTTGTTTTTTCGTGACTGATTTTGCTGCATCAGACTGAAGATTGAATCAACTCCTTCCATAATTCTTCTCTCCTTAACTTTATTTTTAACAAGTACTTCCTTTATAGAATATGACTTGGGAGTATAGGGAAGAGGTCCTTCTTCTATTAATTTACAACCACAGCTTGGACAATATTTAATGCCTTTTTCTTTTGGTCTTCTTAAACCACAATGAGGACAAAATAAAAATCCAGTAGTTGATTTGATATTAATTCCGTTTCCTTTCAGACATTCCATTTCTCTGCCTTCTTCTTTGACGATTATATCTTCTTCCTCCTCCATCCTCTCTGTGAAAATTTGAACTTCCACACTCAGGACATTCGGATGGCCTGGGAATGCCAAATTCAACCTCCCAAACATGATCACATTCAAAACATTTAAAGGTTCTTTTATCCATTTTCTCTCCTTGTTCTATCAAATTAGTAATTACCCATTGTAATCGACTCGGTTAGTTTGCCTTCTAAAAACTGTTTAAATACATCTTCAGCATTACCTTTAGTCCAAGGTACGACAGTTATTTTAGTGTTTTGCAGTTTACGACTACACAATTGTGTTAGACCTCCACAAATAAGTACATCTGGGTTAAGCTCAATGATTTGTTGAATCTTATCCAGAGGACTGCTAGGAATAATTCTAATAGTTTCGCTATTCTTAACCCGGTTATTTTCAAGACTTAGAATTAATATCTCATCAGCAGAATCAAGACGAGAGGAGATTCGATTTTTAAAGGTCGATAACGCTACTTTTTTCATGTGACGATTGTGTTATTATTGAACATATTTATTTTACGCTGGTATTTCAACTTTTCAAGCAAGAGTATAAATTCTTTGATTTGAAAAGGTTCATAGTCCCATTTCTAAAAAGCAATCTTCTTACAATCAGACCTTTACACATATATATATTGCCTTATCTTATAAACGCAATAAATCTTTTATACATTATTGCTTTCCGATACAGATTCAAGTTACCTGCCATTTTGGAAACAGTCCATTTTATTCAAATTGTTTACAATTCTTCAATAAATAAATGACATAGCAATTAATACTATTTAGCTATGTTGCAATGACGAAGCTTTAAAAATTAAAAATGTTGCAAAAATGGGACTCTGCTGGTCTACATTATAATAGTATGACTATTCGAACCGATTCTTGTTTTATTGAAATGTTGGTGTTTTGTAACAGGATATCTTTTGCTTCGGAAAATTAGATTTTAGGTGAGCGAACTGTTAAAAAAATGCTTAGTATCAATACTTAAAATTATGTGGAAGAGTATCCTCAAACATCCTGCTAGAATAATAACCGCCATCAATTACTGTATTCTTTAGGCAAAGGGATAAAATATTTTCAGCATTTCCCCAGATCCATGGCATGAGTATTATATTACTGCGTCTCAATTTATATTCACACATTTTCATAAGTCCACCACAAATTAATATGTCAGGTTTTAATTCAAAAATTAAATCAATTTTTCTTAGAGAATCTTCTTCTCTTAGCGTAACTAATTCCCTAAACTTTATTTTTTCATTATCTACTGTTACTAACAATAAGTGCTTCGCAGATTCTAACCTTGAAGCAACCCTTTCTTGAAAAACTGCGATTGCGATTCTCTTCATATTAATCGTATTCTCGATATGATTTTCTTTTGTTGCATTCATTTTACTAATTGAACTGTTAATACTTTCTTCTGTTTTACACTATTATATTGTTAATTTTAACATATAAATTTTCCTGCCCTAGATTGATCATCAGTGTGCGCTTAACTTTAGAAATGAAAAATAATAAGTCGTGCATACTTCGCAACTCTATGCAGCTTTAATAAATTACATTAAACTAAATACTTACAAAAGCAACCACTGATAACAATCTAAAGTTACCGCTACAGAACATTTTCACTTCTTAAATCCATCAAATACTTGAATTTGCGCCATTTAATGATTTAAATGCTAATCATTTCTGGTGAAAGCCAAGTCCCTACAGCGCCAGCAGTTCTGTTTCTCAAAATTCTTATGTGGATTTACACCTTTATCACACAACCACCAGCAGCCATTCTCGTCAAGAAAAACCTGCATCGGTCGAGCCCCCGGATGGAATATGCCATGACCCAAAATAGGTTTCTTTTCTTTCTTTTCAGCCTTCATGATTCAACCCTCCTTAACTTAGTTTTAATATGTATTTCATTTAATAAACAGCGATATTACTTAAGCCGCTTAGTCTCGGAACTTCATTGATTACTCTTGGTAGACTTGTAGCCTGATCATAATGATATTCTTATTTCTCTCTGGCTAACTGCTCTAATATCTTGAAATCAATTAGTCTGCCAGAATCGTATGTCTTTAATAACTCATTGTATTACAAATAGATATAATTACATCAGACCTGAAGAGAATAAAATGTTTTTAATGATAGTTGCAGTGTTGCAACAATTATAAGCTACGATTTAATTGACCTTTGTATATCACTGAAAGTACATGATTCAGAAATACCATTAATTATATTAATTCTCTTTGAACAAGAAATTATCCTCATTTTGGAAGAGAGCTCAACTCCAATTCTGATACCTTATGGTCTTGAAAAACAGCTTATGCCTTTTCCAACTTCAATATCAAAATTACTTTCTGGTAATAATTATCTTATTACAAGATTCTCGGATTGATGGGTATGATAGTATAGATCAGACTATTTCTCAATGTGGCCAAGCGTTGTCATTTCCTCATCATTTTTTAACCGACTAAGGGATCCCAAACAACTAAAATAATAGCTCCTGTTTTAGACTCAAATGGTCCATGGTCAACACCAGCAGGTATTAACCGATAAGTGCCAGAACTATAAATTTTCCCTTCGCTTTCGTATTTACCCCTGATTACCAAATGCTGTTCAGTCGTTATGTGAGAATGTGATTCCATATGAAAGCCTTTAGGTAATTTAAGTAAAACTGTCTTGGCGTTACCTTCATCCCGCAGAGTTTTTTCTCTTGTCCCCTGAGGATATCCTTTCGCCTGTTTCCAACCCAGTTTGTCATATATATCCAGTACTTTTATCATTTTAATATCTCCTTAAAATTTAGTTTCTGCTATCCGTTCCATTTTTTACTTATGGGGGTTTAATGTTGCAAATGTTATATGTATCGTTTGCTATCCCTAACTTAAAGGAAAGCAGGGCGGCTTGACGATTTAAGCAGAGTTGTTGAGGGTTCTTAGGACCAACTAATATTACAGGAGAAATGAAGTCATTGGCAAATTCTTCTATTGGCTTCCTTACAAAAACAGCATCCGTTTTCGTATAACCTAAAATAAGAATCTGGAATTCACTAATCTTCAAACAACGATGCAGTTCTGTCCAGCTATCTTCATAACACTCTCGGAAACCAACATTAAGATATTCCCCTGCACGTTTATCATAATAGAACCTAAGTTCTTTCTCTTCGGCGATAGCCATCTTTTCAATCTCCGAGCGGGTGAGATGTTTTGGTTTCGAATAATTCGGATCATATGGATCCTGGAGAAAATGAAAGACATTTAATTTCACATTATGTCTTTTAGATAGCTGAAGTGCGAAATCAAAAGCCCAGTCACCCTGCTTTGCATAATGAGCACAGAATCCCAGGGCATTAAATGTCGGAATAGCCATATCGCCTCCTTATATTCATAACCTTTTATATCATACTAAATATTAATCAGAATCATAATTCCCCACTTCAAGCACATAATCCAATTTTAATTAAGTCAATTCGCTTGCCAGAATAAATAGGAATGATTCTAATTATTTTTTAAAAGAATAGAGGGTAGCAAGCAAATAAAATTATTAACAGAAGTGAATAGCGTTGCAGTAATGAAACAATGGCTTTTTCGGTTGTGATAGTGAGACGTTCTTTTATATCAAACCATACTTCCTCATTTTTCGCCAAAGAGTGGATCGGTGTAAGCCCAAATCTTTAGCAGCAAGTATTTTGTTTCCGTTATGTTTCTCCAAGGTTTCCTGTATGAGCTGCTTTTCAAATGCTTGAATAGGAGGATGACTTTCCTTTTCGTCAATAATCATTTTCTGGTTCTTCGGTGTCAATTCAGGTGGAAGATGAGATGTTCTGATTCTGGTGCTCTGGCACATCACAGAAGCATGCTCAATAATATTTTCTAGCTCGCGAACGTTTCCGGGATAATCATAATCCATCAGAATATTCATAACATCTTTAGAAACATCTTCAATTGCTTTTCCCATTCTTTTATTAAACTTATCTATAAAGTGACTTATTAAGATTGGTATATCATCACGTCTTCTTACTAGTGGTGGAAGTTCAATTTTAACAACATTTAACCTATAGAATAAATCATCCCTGAACTTTTCCCTTTTTATAAGATTAAATAAATCTTCTTTTGTTGCGGCAATTACTCTAACATCTGCTTTAACAGGTGCCGTTGCCCCCAATGGCTCGAATTCTTTTTCCTGTAAAACTCTGAGCAGTTTAACCTGTGTTGACAGAGGCAAACTCTCCACTTCATCTAAAAAAATTGAACCGCCTTTTGCAAGAGCAAAGCGACCAGGTTTATCTTTTTTTGCATCTGTAAAAGCACCCTTTACGTATCCAAATAGTTCAGACTCTAGCAGTGTGTCAGGTAAAGCACCGCAATTAACTGCAATAAACGGCTGTTTCTTTCTATTACTTAAGCTATGAATTGCTCGTGCAAATAATTCTTTACCGGATCCGCTTGGTCCTTGAATTAGAACTGTGCTGTCACTTTGTGAAATAATTGGAAGCGTATCAAATACTTTAAGTATCAGTTGATTTTTAGAAACAATATCTTCGTATGTATAGCTTTTATTAA
>Ga0315536_1000703_pt1 | contig 16804 bp, 11 predicted proteins | sample SalMarSW160230MG_FD_203093 | JGI IMG/M metagenome (GOLD analysis project Ga0315536, IMG submission 203093) | Salt marsh sediment microbial communities from the Plum Island Ecosystem LTER, Massachusetts, United States - Salt Marsh Sediment SW1602-30 ... | reverse complement strand
AAAATCCGGGATTGAACATCGAATTCAGGATCATATCAAATATTCTTGGGCGAAGGTCAACTTCATCATCATTTTTATATATTGACCTTACTAAAATACAATGTACATGTTTTTGGAAAAGTTTTGTGGTCACATTTTGGGTTTGTCTTTTAAGTGTTTGATTGTTATATTTAGAACAATATTTTCATAAGGATGAAAATGATAAGTCAAATATCAAAGATCGGAATGGCAACGTAAAAATCAAAATGTTCAATTACTTTAATCTAACTCATTTCACATTTTGATCTGTCATTTTAATATTTCATTTTTGATATTTCATATTTTAACGCAGGGAACACGATGAGTCCATATCCGTTTACAGAAATCGAGAAGAAGTGGCAGAAGGCTTGGGAAGAACAGAAGCTGTATCAGACCGACATGACTGATGTTGAAAAAAAGCTGTACTGCCTCGTCATGTTTATCTATCCTTCGGGAGACCGGCTGCACATCGGGCACTGGTGGAACTACGGCCCCACGGATACGTGGGCGCGGTTTCAGCGCATGCAGGGGCACAATGTGTTCGAGCCGATGGGATACGACGCATTCGGCCTTCCCGCGGAAAACTACGCGATCAAGAAGGGAGTCCATCCGGCGGTTTCGACGGCGGAGAATATCAAGGGGATTCGCAAACAGCTCAAAGCCATCGGCGCGATGTACGACTGGTCCAAGGAGATCAACACGAGCGATCCCAAATATTACAAATGGACGCAGTGGTTTTTTCTCCTGCTCTATAAAAACGGACTGGCCTACCGCAAAAAGGCGCCGGTAAACTGGTGTCCGTCCTGTCAGACCGTACTGGCGAACGAACAGGTCATCGACGGCCGATGTGAACGGTGCGATTCCGAAGTGATCCACAAGGATCTGGAACAGTGGTTTTTCAAGATCACCGATTATGCGGACCGGCTTTTGGAAGGGCTGGACCGGATCGACTGGCCGGAAAAAACCAAGATCATGCAGCGCAACTGGATCGGCCGCAGTGAAGGGGCAAGGGTCAACTTCTCTCTTTTGGATGGCTCCGGGGAGATCGAGGTGTTTACGACAAGGCCGGACACGCTGTGGGGCGTGACTTACATGGTGCTCGCACCGGAACATCCGCTGGTTATGGAGATCACAGCAGAGAAACGACGGAAGGCGGTTCAGACGTACATTGCTCAAACACGCAAGCAGAGCGAGATCGACCGGACTTCCACGGAAAAGGAAAAGACCGGCGTGTTCACGGGCAGTTTCTGCATCAATCCCGTGAACAATGAAAAAGTGCCGATCTGGATTGCCGATTATGTGCTCCTCACTTACGGAACCGGCGCGGTCATGGCCGTGCCCGGACACGACGAGCGGGATTTCGAATTCGCCAAAAAATATGAACTTCCGATTGTCGAGGTGATCAGTCCTGACGGAAAATCACACGAGAAATTGGAAACCGCCTATATCGAACCGGGGATCATGATTCAATCCGGGCCGTTTACAGGCGAGCCGTCCAGGCCCGGCATTCAGAAAGTTATCCGCTATCTCGAAGAAAAGGGATGGGGAGGAGCGCAGGTTAATTACAAACTTCGGGACTGGCTGGTATCGCGCCAGCGGTACTGGGGCGCGCCGATTCCGATTGTCGCCTGTGATCAGTGCGGCCTTGTTCCCGTTCCCGAAGATCAACTTCCCGTGGTTTTGCCGGAAAAAGTCGAATTTAAAAGTACGGGAAAATCTCCGCTGACGACCAATCCGGAATGGGTCAATACAGCCTGCCCGAAATGCGGCGGCAAGGGCCGGCGGGAAGTCGATACCATGGACACATTCGTCTGCTCGTCCTGGTATTTTCTCCGTTTTCCCGATCCGGATATCGATACAAAAGCATTCAATCCCGAAGCCGTCAACCGGTGGCTTCCTGTGGATCAGTATGTCGGCGGCGCGGAACATGCGGTTATGCATCTGCTCTATGCCCGGTTTTTCACGAAGGTGCTTTATGATCTTAAAATGATTCATTTTAACGAACCCTTTACACGGCTCGTGCATCAGGGTGTGATCACGAATCAGGGCGCCAAAATGTCGAAGTCCCGGGGCAACGTGATCAATCCGGATCATTACATCAGCCAGTACGGTTCCGACGTCTTCCGGATGTATCTCATGTTCATGGGCGCCTATACCGAGGGAGGAGACTGGTCCGACGAAGGGATCCACGGCATCAACCGGTTTCTCAACCGGGTGTGGCGGCTCGTCGAAATGATCCGGGAAAAACCACCGAAGGGAAATGAAGAGAAGCGAATGAGCGAACTGGAACAGGTCATGCATTCCAGTATTAAAATGATAACACTCGATCTCGGACGGTTTCAGTTCAATACCTCGATCAGCCGGATCATGGAACTGGTCAATGCGATGTATCTCTATGTTCAGGACGTGCCGCCCAAAGAGCAAAATCTGGAAAAACTGAACTTCGTTATGAAAACGCTCGTACAACTTTTGGCGCCTTTTGCGCCGCATCTTGCCGAAGAACTCTGGCAGATGGCGGGTCATTCCGAAAGCATCTTTAAATCAACCTGGCCGGTCTGGGATGAAGAGAAACTAAAGTCCGATACTGTGACCATCGTGATTCAGGTGAACGGAAAACTCAGAGGTCAGATCGAGGCGGAGCGGAATGCCAGTGACGATAAGGTCAAAGAAAAAGCCCTGAACGAGCCCAAGATTCAAATTTATACCAAGGGGAAAGAAATTGTCAAGACAGTCGTGGTGAAAAACAAGTTGGTCAGTATCGTCGTAAAATGAAATCAATCGGTCCTTTCCCGAACTATTCATGATGATTTTAACTTGCTTTTTAATCTCAATTTTTCTACAATGAAGATGAATCTGTTCGGCGAATATATCATTTTATAATGAGACGAAAACGGGATTGTATTGAAAGTCGGAATTTCAAAATGTTGTCATTCCGGGCTTGTCCCGGAATCTCATCATTAAAAAACGGAAGATTCCTATATGCACAGGAATGACAAATAAGAACCACTTTTAATGATATCCCAGAATGAATTTGGATTGTAACTATTCAAAATCAGAGTAACTTAAACAGGAGGTTGAAAATGCAAACGAAACACTGGATCGTGGCAGTTCTATTACTCTGCCTGGCAGGTTTAGTTTATGGTGGGAATATGAAGGCATTGGAACTTCACGTCGGAACATTGAATCCAAAGGGCACTCCCTCGGGCATGCTTTTGGGCGGCAGCTACGGAATCAATGTGGATGAAGCAGTCGATGTTAGTCTGGGAGTATTCTATTTTTGGAAGAGTTATTCTGAAACAAGCAATGTGAATACAGGAACTACAGAAGGTAACATTGTTGTTACCGAAAAGGTTCAGACGATCAATTACAAAACTTCTCTTTTGCCTGTTTCTGCAAATGTGACTATTCATTTTCCGGTGGCGCAAAAAGTAAATATCTATGGCGGCGCAGGCATTTCCTATCAGTTTTTATGGAACAAGGAAGAGAATCTTGTGGCTAATGTGGAGAGCAGCCGGTTCTTCAAAGGATTCGGCTGGGTTGGACGCGCCGGAGTCGAATACCTCCTTGGAAGCCGTTCTTCCTTTATTGTCGAGGCTTACTACAATGGCTGCAAAGTCAAGGGGAACAAATCCGAAGAAGCCGGGCTGCCGACCTGGGATGAAGTCAATGTAACCGGACTGGCTTTAAGGGGTGGTGTGCGTCTGCTTATATTTTAATGTTTGTTGGCAAGATTATTCAATTTTGAGTGAATGTTAATATTAGTATTATAAACACGTGGTTGTATCAAAGGTCTGAAATAATAAAAATTTGTCATTCCGGGTTTGTCCGTGAATCTCTTAATAATAAAAACTGGAGGGGATTCCTGCATCCGCAGGAATGACACATAAGATCGACTTTCGATACAGATTTTATAGTTAGCATTCTTGATCTATTTCGAATTATATTTGAGGTTATTATTTTTTCATGCAGACATATCGAAGAATGTCGTGGGGGTTGGGCAGCGGAATAACGGACACTGTCAAGATCCTTATCATTGCTAACGGCGCTGTCTTTCTATTGCTCATGGTAGCTGGCAGACCTTTGATTGCCGCATTCGGCCTGATTCCAAAATTAACCTGGTCCCGCTTTTATATCTGGCAATTTTTCACATACATGTTTCTGCACGGAGGAATGTTTCATCTCTTCTTTAATATGTATGCTTTGTGGGTTTTTGGATGCGAAATCGAGCGGATGTGGGGCCCCAAAGCTTTTCTTCGATATTATCTCATTACGGGTGTGGGTGCCGGACTCATCCACACCCTGATTACTCCCATGTCCATGGTTCCCACCATCGGCGCTTCCGGAGCGGTATTGGGAGTCCTGACTGCCTTTGCAATGATGTTTCCGGATCGTGAAATTACAATGCTCCTCTTTTTTATTTTTCCCGTTAGGATGAGAGCAAGAACCCTGGCTCTGCTTTTTGCCGGGATATCCCTGTTCAGCGGTGTTCTGGGGAGTGCGGACGGTATTGCCCATTTTGCCCATCTGGGCGGCATGCTGGTCGGCTATCTCTATTTAAAATTTGACTGGAGATGGGACGCTTTGAAGAAACGCTTTGGAGACTGGCATCGGAAACAGCACATGCGTGTGATCCATAAAAAAGAGGAAGAAAAGGAGAAACTGCGGCGGCTTGTTGACCAGGTTCTGGACAAAGCCAACGAAGTGGGCATGGAAAATCTGACGCGGGATGAAAAACTGCTTTTAAAAAAAGCCAGTCAAATTTTGAATCAAGATAAAAATTAGCAGAGTTTTGTCTCTTCGTTAAAGGTGAAACTGAAAGTGGTGGGGGAATGGCAAAAGCTGTAATAGCTGAGAAAGTGACAAATACCAAAATCCAAATGCAAAATCAAGCTCAAAGTCCAAATGTTAAAAAGAAGTATGATTTAGAGGAAAGGACAGCAGTTTTTGGAGAAAAGATCATTGAATTTGCCAAGACAATTTCTCAGAATCCGATCAATTATCCTCTTATAGATCAAATTGTAAGGTCGGGGACAAGTATTGGTGCAAATTACATGGAAGCAGATGCCGCCGAATCAAAGAAAGATTTTAAACATAGAATAAGTATTTGCAGAAAAGAATCAAAAGAGACAAAGCATTGGCTTAGGATGGTAGTGAAAGCCAATCCAGGGAAAAAAGAAAAAAGCAGGACATTATGGAGAGAAGCTCACGAGCTAATGCTTATTTTTTCGGCTATTCTTCGTCCAAAGAATAAACAATAAGATTTATTATATTGGGTTATTGGGATTTGATTTGACATTTGTGCTTTTGCATTTGACATTTAATGACAAATTACAAATGGTTTTCAAAACTTGACTCAAAATTTAAGTTTTCTGTGAAATAATAAGCTTTAAATTGGTTGTGTTTGTATGATTCAGCGTTTTATATTATATCCCTTTTATGTTTTTTTTGGTTTGATCGTATTTGCACCTTTGATTTTTTCCGCCGAAGCATCTCATTCCATTTCAGTGAGTTATCCGGGGAAAACAAAAACGGATCAAATCGCTTCTGTCGAACGGGAAGGGATCGTTTATATTTCACTGGAAGATTTGATCAGGGTGACGGACACGAAATATTTTACCAATCCGAAGAACCGGAAATGGGTGTTGAAGGGCCGTTCCGAGAATATCAAAGTAACCGAATTGAATCCGTTCATACTGGTTGGCAAAGATGCCTATCAGTTGATTCTTCCGCCAATCGATGTCGATAATCATCCCTATGTGCCGTTGATCCATTTTCTTCAAACAATCGGGCCGTTTTTTTCAGCCAATTTATCCTTTAATCCGGAACAGAGGCTGCTTCTTGTCGAACAGGCTCCGAGCAATATCACGGCGGTTCATGTCGAGGACCGCGCCAACGGCACACTGATTCATATTTTGACCACAAAACCTTTTGGCGATTCGGATGTTTCATCGTCATACAACAAAGACTGGCTGAATATCACGATTTACGGAGGGCAACTGGACACGCTTGAAATTTCCGCAAATCAGCCCCAGGGTATCGTGAACCGGATCGTTTCTTTCCAATTCGACAAATCAGCACAGATCTCGCTTCAATTAAGTCATAAAATCAGGGATCATAAAGTTTATGCACAGCAGGATGAGGTAATGGTAACGCTGTGGAGCACGGATAAGCTGACCAATGCGGATTTGAAAAATCCGAAAGAAGATAAAAAACGGTGGCTGATTGACCGTATTGTCCTCGATCCCGGACACGGCGGCAGAGATCCCGGTGCGGTCAGCAAATCGGGCATGAAGGAAAAAGAAATTACACTGGACATAGCCAAACGGTTGAAGGATCTTCTTGTTAAAAAATCGGATGTCGAAGTTTTAATGACCCGTGAAAACGATACCTATGTCGCGTTGAATGACCGCACTCAATTTGCCAATGCCAATAATGGAAAACTTTTCATCAGCATTCATGCCAATGCCAATACCAACCAAAAAATACATGGATTTTCCACCTACATTCTTGGTATGGCGAAAACCGAACAGGCCAGAGAAGTGGCCCAGCTTGAGAACTCGGTTATCGAATTGGAAGAATCCCAGGAGCACTATCAGGAGTATCAAAACGCCTCCTATATTCTCAATGCCATTGCCCAGAGCGGATACATGAAGGATAGTGAAAATCTGGCGACTGTGGTCAATAACAGTCTGAAGAAATGGACGAAGAATCCGAATCTTGGTGTTTATCAGGCGGGATTTTATGTGCTTATCGGATCGGCCATGCCGAGCATATTGATTGAAACCGGTTTTCTTTCAAACAGTTATGAAGAACGCCTACTTAAAACACGAACCTTCCGGCAGAAACTGGCCGAGGCGCTTTGCGAGAGTATTCTGGAATTTAAGAAAGAGTATGAAAAGGGGATTGGATAGATAATCGAAAAATATTTTTATAAATAAGACTTTTTAAAAATTGATATGAACAATATTTTTTGAAATTACAAATGACAAAATCCAAATGACAAATAAAGCGCAAATGCCAAATATCAAAAGTATTCATTTGACATTTAGATTTTGATATTTGATATTTTTTATAAAAATGGAAATTTACAAAAGTTTAATTTATTATTTATCTGACCCTTCAGGTCATTTTTTTATACACAGAAAGAACCAATTATGAGTGATGCGAGACCGATTGGCATATTCGACTCCGGTATTGGCGGATTGACTGTAGTGCATGAGGTTTTCAAAAGAGTGCCCGCGGAACAAATCGTTTATTTCGGGGATACGGCGAGGGTGCCTTACGGCACGAAATCACCAAAAGTGGTGCAGCATTTTGCTATGCAGGATGTCCGTTTTCTTTTACAGCAAAATGTGAAAATGATCGTCGTCGCATGCCATACTGTTTCTTCTGTGGCTCTGGATTCTCTCGTCAAAACGTTCCATTTTCCAATTCTGGGAGTTGTATTACCCGGTGTTCATGCAGCGCTAAAAGCCACACGAAACCACCGAATCGGTGTGATCGGCACGAAGGCCACTATCGTAAGCAAATCCTACGAAACCCATTTTCTGAAATTGAATCCGGAAGTTCAGGTATTTTCTCAGGCCTGTCCCTTGTTCGTTCCTCTGGCAGAGGAAGGATGGCTTAACGGAGACATCACAAAACTGATTGCCGAGAAATATTTGAATCCTTTAAAAAAACATCAGATCGATACACTGATTTTAGGGTGCACCCACTATCCGCTTCTCAAATCCGTCATTCAGGAAGTATTGGGTAACGGAGTGACCCTGATTGATTCGGCTGAAGAAACATCCCGGGCGGTAGAAGAAAAACTTGCTCGGGAAAAAATACAAAATCCCGGAAATGAAAAAGCCGAACATCAATTTTTTGTCAGTGATATTCCCCATCAATTTCGTGATGTCGGGGAACGTTTTTTAGGTCAAAAATTCGACCATGTCCAGCAAGTCGATCTGGAATCGATGGATATGGACACAAAGTTTTTATAAGGGCAGATAAAGAGCGAATCAGAAAAGAGATAAAAATTTCTTGAAAATAAGTCGAAAATAGCATATATTCTAATTCTCAATAAATGAACTATATGAATTTTCAAATTTAGATATGGAACAGTTACCGGTGAAGGAGTAATTTATGCAGAGAAAGAATCTCTTTAAGACCATTCTTATTGTATTTTTATTGTGCTGGGCCATTTATGCATTGTGGCCCTCATATAAACTAAACACGTTAACCCCGGAAAAACGAAAAATGCTGGATGATGAAGGAAAGTTGATCCCTCTGATCGATAAATCGATTCGGCTTGGGCTGGATTTACAGGGTGGTATGTATCTGACGTATGAATTGGACCTGCCTGTGTTAGTCGAGCAGCTGGCAAGAGTCAAGGACAAACAATTAACAGAAGTACTGTCAGAAACAGAGCAGGAACTTAACGCCGGTTCAGAGGATTTTATGGCCCTTCTTATGAATAATATGGAGAAGAGGAACATTCCATTGAGCCAGTATTGGGGGGAACATGGAGATACGGAGAAGGAAATAAAAGAATGGATTGAAAAAGAAGCCAAAGATGCAATGAACCGCTCTCTGGAAATCCTGCGAAACCGTATTGATCAGTTCGGTGTTTCCGAACCGATTATTCAGAAAATCGGAGCCAGACGGATTCTCATCGAACTTCCCGGCATTTCTGATCCGGATCAGGCCAAGGCGCTGATCGGCAAGACAGCATTGCTTGAATTCAAGATGCTGAAAGATCCCCTCGTTTTTTCGGACGTCATCAATAAAATTGACAAAGCACTTGCCAGGGAAAAGGGAAGTATTATTCCCGAAGAAACCGAAGAGACAAAAGCCGTAAAGGACACTTCCCAGAAAGCGGCCGAACAGCAGCCGAGTCAGGATAAAGCCATCGGTGTCAGCGAGTTGTTTGGAGATGAAGAGATAACCACAGACGAACAAGAAAAGTCGGACACTTCGCTGATCGTGGACGAAAATGTTTTTAAGGAAAATCCATTTTTAGCTTTGCTCAGGGATCTGCGTCAATACGGGAAAGAAGTCAGTGTTCCTGTTGAAAATGTCAAAGCGGTCGATCGTATTCTTGCGCGTGAAGATATCCAGAAATTGATTCCTCCGGATGCGCAATTCCGGTGGTCCTCCGAAACCATCAAGGTGGGGGATCGGGAATATCGTGAATTGTTTCTTGTCAAAAAAGAAGCTGAATTGACAGGCAAGTATCTGACAGATGCCAAAGTCACTATCAGCCAGGACGTACAGAACACGGGACTGCCGGAAGTGAATTTTAAACTGGACCGTCAGGGGACGCGCATTTTCTCCCGGGTCACCGGCGCCAATATTGAAAAACGGCTTGCCATTATTCTTGATGACAGAGTGTATATGGCACCCCGGATTCAAACCAAGATACCAAACGGCTCCGGCCGTATTACAGGCATGAAGAATATGGACGAAGCCAAGATGATGGCCATTGTTTTACGGGCTGGTGCACTGCCTGCGCCGGTTCAAATTGTTGAAGAAAGGACAGTGGGTCCCTCTCTCGGTCAGGATTCGATTAATCGAAGCAAATGGTCTGCTTTGATCAGCATGTGTATCGTTATGTTATTCATGATCGTTTATTATCGTATGGCAGGTGCCATTGCTGATCTTGCTTTGATTTTTAACCTTGTTTTTCTTTTGGCCGTTCTTGCCCAGTTCCGCTTTACATTAACGCTGCCGGGAATTGCCGGTATTGTGCTGACCATCGGGATGGCGGTCGATGCCAATGTGCTGGTCTTTGAACGTATTCGCGAAGAACTGAGGACAGGGAAGACGGTCCGTACTTCTATCGATGCCGGATATGCGCGGGCCTTTAAAACGATTTTAGATGCCAATGTGACCACTCTCATGACGGCGCTTGTCCTGTATCAATTCGGTACCGGGCCGATTCGTGGTTTCGCCATTACATTGGCCATTGGTATTGTGGTTAGTATGTTTACGGCACTGGTGTTGACCCGTTATGTTTTTGACACAATCACAGCACGTCGTACATTAACCAAACTCAGTATTTAATTTTAGATTTTATTCACGGGTTTATCAGACATCGGGAAGGATAAAATATGCAATTTTTCCAGACACCACATATCGACTTTGTCGCGCGAAGAAAGATCGCTTATGTCATCTCTGCATCACTGTTGATTATCGGCATCGGCTCTCTTTTTATCCCCGGAAGGCCGAATTACGGCATCGATTTTAAAGGAGGAACCTCCATCGTTCTCCGTTTTGAAAAAACGATTACTGCAGGCAAGATTCGGGATGCACTGTCAACCATCGGTCTCGGATCGAGTGAAATAAAGCGGTTCGGAACAAAAAATGAATTTTTGATTTATGTCGAACAGCAAAAAGGGACCAGTGCTTCTGATATGGCTGAAAAAGTGGAAGGTGCCATTACAAAAACATTACCGGATGATTCCTATGAGATTCGAAAAGTAGATACTGTCGGACCAAAAATCGGTGAAGAACTTCGGAAGGCAGCTGTTCTGGCGGTTTTAATCGCGCTGCTGCTCATTCTGATTTATATCGGCTGGAGATTTGAGTTTGTATTTGCAGTGGGTGCAATCATTGCTCTGTTTCATGATGTGATGATCACCTTTGGGATTTTCAGTATTCTGAATTTTGAAATTTCACTCAAAGAAATTGCTGCTTTTCTCACGATCGTCGGGTATTCACTGAATGATACGATTGTGGTCTACGATCGTATCCGGGAAAATCTTAAAGTTATGCGCAGTGAGAGTCTGGCGACTATCATTAACACCAGTATCAATCAATCTCTCAGCCGGACAATTATTACCTCAATGACCACGTTTTTTGTTGTATTCGTTCTTTTTCTGTTTGGCGGAGAAGTGATTCACGGTTTTGCATTCGCCATGTGTGTGGGTATCATTGTCGGTACTTATTCGTCTATTTTTGTGGCCAGTGCTCTCGTTCTGGATTGGCAGACCCGTCACGGGGATAAAGAACACCTGAGAATGGCACACAAGAAAAAATAATTTGAATTCTTGTCATCATTATTATGGAATAAAAAAATGGATTTAAAGATTCTGGAAAAAAGCGGAATCGTGATTATCCGTATTGTCGGGAAAACACTTGGCGGACCGGATGCGACACAGGTTTCCGAAAAGATGCACGAACTGATCAACAGCGGGAAAAACAAATTGGCTGTGGACATGTCCAGTGTGGAGAGAATGAACAGTTCAGGATTGGGAATACTAATCGGCTGTTTGATGGCTGTTCGGAAAAAGAGCGGAGACATCAGACTTTTCAAACTACAGGAAAAACCAAGAGAGCTTCTCAGAATGACCAAACTGAATTGTGTCTTTGAGGTTTTCGAAAAAGAGGATGAAGCGGTTGAAAGCTTTACTTAAGGAACCTGTATCCGTTCAACTCGTATTAGGGACACAATGGGGAGACGAGGGCAAGGGCAAAATTGTCGACCTGATCGGTGAAGACGTGGATATTGTGGCCCGCTATCAGGGCGGACCGAACGCGGGGCACACGGTCGAATTCGATGACGAAAAATTCATCCTGCACCTCATTCCTTCTGGCATCCTCCGGCCTCACACACAGTGCATCATCGGGAACGGCGTTGTCATCAATCCCGAAACGCTTCTGGAAGAAATCAACAACCTTGAAAGCCGGGGGATAGAGGTAATCGGCCGGCTTTTCATCAGCCAGAGCGCGCACTTGATTCTGCCCTATCATCAGTTGATCGAAAAAGGATTCGAAGAAAGCGGGACGCGTGAAAAGATTGGCACCACACGGAGAGGAATCGGCCCTTCTTATGCCGATAAAGCCAGCCGAATCGGAATTCGTGTGGGGGATCTACTGGATACGGATCAATTAAAAGCAAAAATTCACCAAAATGTAATTTTTAAAAACAGCATTTTAAAGGCCATTTACAATACTTTCGGCGTAAATGAGAAAGACCTTTTTAACCAGCTGCTTGATTTTAAGGAAAAAATAAAAGGCTGCATCGTTGATGGACGGTGGATGTTGCTTCAGGGTGTTCAGGCTGGGAAAAAGGTGCTTTTAGAAGGTGCTCAGGGAACCATGCTGGATATTGATTTCGGTACCTATCCCTACGTGACTTCTTCCAATACAACAATCGGAGGTGCCTGTACCGGATTGGGTATCGGCCCGAAAAAGATCGGACGTATCATCGGTATTGTAAAAGCATATACAACGCGTGTCGGGAACGGGCCGTTTCCCACCGAACTGGAAGGATCTTTCGGAGAAGTGATTCGAAAACTTGGAACTGAATACGGCGCAACAACGGGGCGACCGAGGCGCTGCGGCTGGTTTGACGCGATGGTTGTCCGGTATGCAGCGGAGATCAGCGACATCGATTATCTCGCCCTCACGAAACTGGATGTCCTCGACTCCCTGAAAGAAATAAAGATATGTACCGGATATCGGTATCAAAATCATCAATTGGACCATTTGCCGGCAGACAGCCAGGTTTTAAATTCTGTAGAACCTGTTTACGAAGTTCTGCCGGGATGGGAACAAAGTATATCAAAAATCCGGAAATATCAGGATCTTCCAGAAAAAGCCAGGCAATATCTAAAACGAATCGAATCGCTGGTCAAAGTCCCGATCGGACTTGTCTCGGTGGGTCCGAAGAGGGAGGATACCATATGGATGAGTTCGAAGGATTGAATCCGATTTTAAGTTTTGTTTATCTTCCCAGAATCAGACAAATTGATTGCCCGCAAACATAGACAAACATTTGAACATACCCTTGTTTATTGTCAATTGATCTATTCATCTATTCATAAGGAATTCTTAATGAAAATTCGGATCGTTTTATTCCTGAGTTGTTTTTTTCTAACAGCCGCTTCATATGCAGGGGATATTCCGCTTGATTCATTGATACAATGCGTTGAAACCCGTCTGAATTCGTATACCGATTATGATACCTTTTCCGTTTCAGTCGCCTCTGTCACCAGACAGATGAATAGTCAATGGGTATCCACGGAGGAATATTATATAGAAAAGAAAATGACTGTCCATGCCGAGGATGAAGAGGAAGAGATTATCAAAGCCGTTAAAAAGAAAAAAGGAGAGGAAACGGATATCACCGGGCAAGTAAAGGAAGAACAGAAAAAAGCAAAAGAGAAAGCCGAGAAGAAGAATAAAAAGAAAGAGGAAAACAAATCCCAGGATGAAGATGAGGAAAACGGGAAATTTAGTCTCGATTTAAAAGACATTCTTCCTTTTGGCAATGACAAGAAAGATCTATTCGAGTTTTTCGCATTGAAGGATACCATGATCAGCGAAAGATCGGCATGCGGCATCGGTGTAAAGGTCAAAGAAATATCCGATCAGAGATATAAGGGGAATTACTATTTTGACAAAGAGACGTATGATCTTTTATTTGTTGATGTAACACCGTCAAAGAATCCTAAATTTGTCAAAGAATTTAATATCAAAATGTGGTTTGATCTTCTTGATAATCAGTATTTGATCATGACACGGGATTCCATGCGGATACTTGCCGGCTTCTTAATCAAGAAAATTCGAATGGAAATTAATGAAACTTACTCGAATTATCATATTGTTCCAAACATTTCAGTGTCCCGTTAAAATGGCTCAAAATTCTAATATTGACATCTTCAGTTTTTTTTATTAACTTATTCGCCTGTTTGAGGGTGTAGCTCAGATTGGTAGAGCAACGGCCTTTTAAGCCGTGGGTCCAGGGTTCGATTCCCTGCACCCTCACAACAAAAATTTTTAATTAAATCCTACTGAAAAGTTAATTCATCAAAAATATATTTTTATAAATTAAAACAGCCTGAACTGAATAATATTGTATTTTTTGACTTAAAGTTTTCGGGAGTAAAATTCCCCGCCTGGTTAAAAATAAAGGTAAGAAAATCTTGCATCGATACATTTTTGATATTATATTAAACCATTATCATAATTTTAAATATTTTTTGTCATTACCTCATCGAAATTAGTGACACGAGTGGTTGTACTTTTGTGATCTATTCTTACTGAAATTATTATTTATAAATCATACTAAAAATTATTCAATCATTATAGGGAGGAAACAAGCATGAGAGTAACAATTAAAATATCAATCATGCTGATTTTACTGGCGGGGCTCTTGTTCTATTTGCCGCTCTGGTCAGGAACAACAGGAAAGATTGCAGGAACGGTGATTGATCAATCGACCGGTGATCCGCTGCCAGGAGCGAATGTGACTCTTGTTGGAACAATGATGGGTAGCGCCGCTGATATGAGCGGTAATTATACTATTCTCAATGTCCCTCCGGGAATTTATGAAGTCAAAATATCGGTCATCGGTTATACGGAAGTGAATATCACCGATGTCCGTGTGCGGATCGATCAGACCACACGTGTCAACGCGGAGATGGAAATGGAAGCTCTGGAAGGAGAAGCCGTTACTGTCGTGGCCGAAAGGAATTTGATTCGAGATGATGTGGCCACCAGTGTGGTTGCAGTTTCGTCCAGAGAGATTCAGGAACTGCCTGTTTCGAATATTCAGGATGTCATCAAACTGCAGGCTGGCATTGAGGACAGTTTGAAGATTCGCGGCGCCAGGGCAAATAGCGCGCTGTTTCTCGTTGATGGTGTGACATTGCGAGATCCGCGCAACAATGTTCCCGTATTCGACATTGCGATGAGCGCCATCAAGGAAATTTCGGTGGAACGCGGCGGATTTAACGCAGAGTATGGCCAGGTGCGTTCGGGGATTGTAAATGTGGTTACAAGAGAGGGTGAAAAATCCGGATATCACGGAAATATTGAGTTTAGATACAGCCCTCCCCACGCCAAATATTTTGGTATCTCGCCGTTCGATAAAAGTTCATTCTGGCTGAGACCATATTTTGATGATGCCGTCTGCTGGACGGGGACGGACAATGGTGAGCCGTTTACTGACTTAAATGATAATGGAAAATGGGATGCAGGAGAACCTTTTGAGGATTTAAATGGAAACGGAACACGCAGTTATTGGGATTATTTTACGCAGCTGCAGTATACTGATTTTGTGGGCGGCTGGAATGCCGTTTCCGAACGATTGATGTCTGACAAGGATCCCACCAACGATCTTTCCCCGCTTGGCGCACAGAGGTTGTTTGAGTGGCAAACACGGAAACAGCCGGTTTATAATCAACCGGATTACAATGTCGATGCCGGATTGGGAGGTCCCGTTCCCTTTATCAGTGAGAAATTGGGGAACCTCAGATTTTTTGCAACTTACAAGAAATACCGGGAAATGCTGGTCGTTCCTGTGTCACGGGATGACTATGTCGACTATAACTGGACATTGAAACTCACTTCCGATATTTCTTCTTCGATGAAACTGACTTTGTCAGGATTGATCGGTAAACAGTTTACCATGCAGCAGAATTTTTCGAATAATTATCTTCACACTCCAAACGAGATTGCCAGTGTTATGGGTAGTTATTTAAATTTGTTCGGTACAGGCACCTTCAGTTTGGCTGATATCAGTCATCAAAGTTTTTCAGGTAAACTGACGCATATCATCAATTCCAAAACATTTTATGAAATTTCTCTGGAACATTTCAGAAGGGATTATTACGCACGACCGGACACAAGACGGGATAAAACAACATTGTATGAAGTTCTTCCCGGTTATTATGCAGACGAGGCGCCATTTGGCTATGACAACGAAGATGAATTTGCAGTCGCCGGGGACTTCGGATTCGGTGGTTTTACCTGTCTCCGGCGTGATAATACCAGAGCGTCGTCCACGACGTTGAAAGGGGATTTTACCAGCCAGGTGAATTTCCACAACCTTATAAAAACCGGGCTTGAATTCGTCTACAACGATATTCATTTTGATTATGGCACAATCGCGTTCTATTATCTCGACCGATGGGGTGAACATGTAGTGCTTGATGCGAAACCGATTCGTGCATCTGTCTACCTTCAGGATAAACTGGAGACCAAAGGATTTATCATGAATCTGGGTTTACGGCTGGATTACAGCAATTCGAACACAGATTGGTATGACCCCTATATCTACGATGAGAATTTCTTTACATCGAAGTACAGTGATGATCTGGTGTTTCCGATAGTAGATCCCAAACCGCAATGGCAGCTCAGTCCGCGTCTGGGCATTTCGCATCCGGTCACTGAAAATTCCAAGTTGTTCTTTAATTATGGTCATTTTAAACAGATGCCCTCGTATGAAACGTTGTTTCGGCTTAGCCGTGCTTCGGATAAACGCTTGTCCTTGTTAGGAGATCCGAACCTGATTTTGGCAAAAACGATTTCCTATGAACTGGGATATGATCACTCTCTGTTTGATAATTATCTGCTTCAGATTGCCGCATTCTATCATGATATTTTTGATCAGCAGAATACCACACATTATGCTTCGGTCGGCGGCATTCAATACGATCGAACCACCAGCAACAGTTATGAAGACGTTCGCGGTTTTGAAGTGAGCATACGAAAGAACCGGGGACGCTGGTGGTCATTTTTCGGGAATTACACCTATCAGGTGAGTACGAGGGGTCATTTTGACAGAGCATTTATCTATGAAGATCTGACCCGGCAAAAAGAGTATGATGAAGCCACAGTCAATCTCTACCAGGAAAGGCCGATTCCCCGTCCTTACGCCCGTTTGAATTTTTCGGTTTACACACCTGAAGATTTTGGACCATCCTGGGCAAGAATTCATCCGCTTGGAGATTTGACTGCGAATCTGCTGCTGAACTGGCAGGCCGGCAATTGGGTGGACTATAATCCAAAAGCA
>Ga0315536_1000699_pt1 | contig 16849 bp, 9 predicted proteins | sample SalMarSW160230MG_FD_203093 | JGI IMG/M metagenome (GOLD analysis project Ga0315536, IMG submission 203093) | Salt marsh sediment microbial communities from the Plum Island Ecosystem LTER, Massachusetts, United States - Salt Marsh Sediment SW1602-30 ... | reverse complement strand
CGTGGGAAGTTCGTCATCGTCAACCAGGCGTTTGTCCAGCGGCTTTGTCTGGAGAGAAAGAAATTACTGGACGGTGCGACGCGGTTCGAGGATATTTTTGAACAACCCGCCCTTGCACGGGCTTTGCTGGAGGAGTTGAGGGAAAAACAGGTCGTCCGGCGCCGGGAACTGCGGCTCCGGGATGGTGATGGGCAAACACTTGTAATGCTCCTTTCCGGGCGGGTGCTATTAAAGGACCGCCGCCACGCCTTCGAGCTGACGCTTATGAGCATCGCTCAGCAGAAGCAGATCGAAGAGGAACTACGGCGTGATCGTGCCCGTCTGGTATCCCTGATCGAGGGTATAAGCGCCGGCGTTTTTTTGGTCGATCGGAAGGGCATCCTGACGGATATTAACCAAACAGCGGCCGATCTCCTGGAGGTCCCGCGGCCGTCAATGATCGGCTGCCGATACACGGATTTATTTTTTTCGTTGGCGGATGGATCCGAGGAACCCGGGATTGTCCGGCACAGTTTGGAACGGGCGGTGCAAAGCGTGAAAAGCCGGCCGGTGGTGGAAGTAATCCGGGAAAACGCACCGCGCAAGGTATTGGAGGTCGCCTTCTTCCCGGTATGGGATCAAAACGGAGTGCCGCTGGGGTGGGGCGGTTTGTTGCAGGATGTAACAGATGCCAGAGACCGCCTGGCTTGGAAGGTAAGGCTGCTGTCCGTACTGGCGCGCGATATTCGCGCTCCGCTGGCAACCCTGAAAGGGCACGTCACCGCCCTCCTTGCCAACTTTCGGCAGTGGGATGAGCCGATGGTGCAGGAATTCCTGAATGTGATCAACCGTCGCACCGATGAATTGGTTCGGCATGTGGACCGCAACCTGGCGCTGACCCGCGTGGAAAGCGGAAGTATCGGGATGAGTTTGGAATCCGTCGAAGTACGGGAAATTATTTTACAGGCGGTCGACCGGGCGGCGGAAGCCCTGGAAGAGCGGGAAGTGGAGATCCAGGTGCCGGAGGATCTCCCGTCTGTGCGGGTGGATCCGGCGCGCATCGAGGATGTCCTGGTGATCCTCCTCGACAACGCCGTCCGGCATACGCCGCCGGATTCGCCGATCGGCATCCGGGCCGGGTGTGAGGGGGAAATGCTCAAGGTATCGGTTACGGATCGCGGACCCGGGATCGCCGGCGACCGACAGGCTTTGCTGTTTGAGAAAAATCCGTCCGAGGATCCACAGTACTCCGGAGGAAAAGGAATCGGCCTGTACATTTGCCGAAGATTCATCGAAGCCCACGGCGGCCGGATTGGAGTGGAGAGTCCGCTTGAGGACGGGGGGCACGGAGCGCGTTTTTATTTCACACTCCCGTTGATGCCTTCTCTGAAGGCGGAGCAGCCGGAAGACGCCTCCAGCCCGGCGGCGGCCGCTTTTTCGGCCGAGGCGCCTAAACGGGTGCTGATCGTCGAACATGAAGCCGACTATCAGGTGCTGCTGCGGACTGTCCTGGATCGCACCGGATACGAAGTGGAAATCGCACCTGACGGTCCCGCAGCCGTGGACTTGCTCCAGACGTCTCCGCCGGATTTAATCCTTATGGAATGGATGCTGCCGGGGATGGATGGGTTGAACCTGGTACGAAATATCCGCCGCCGGGCCCACATCCCGATCCTGGTGCTCACCTCGAGGATCTCCCAGGAGGACCTGGTATCGGCATTGGACGCCGGCGCCGACGATTACCTTTCGAAACCGTTTCAGTCGCCGGAGCTTCTGGCCCGCGTCCGATCCCTCCTCCGCCGGGGGGACGCAGGGGCGGAGTACGCCCCGGAACGATTTGATGCGAAGGGATTGACGATCGATTACGCGTTGCGTGAGGTTCGGAAATCCGGAAGGCGGGTGGAGCTTACGCCGACCGAGTTCGATCTGCTGGCTTTCTTTTCGCGGCATCCCGGCCGGATCCTGGAGTACGGTCAATTGTCGGACCGTGTTTATGGCCCGGGAACGGTGCACAGCCGGCACGATCTCTTCGTCCATATCAGCCGGCTACGGAAGAAAATCGAATTACATCCCAAGAAACCCGAACTCCTCCAGACACGTTGGGGAATCGGGTATATCTTTCTGCCGAAATCACGGGGCGATAAATGAAGGATTGGGCTTGCCGCGGGCGGGGCCTCGCATTGTGCGCAAGCTGCAATAATGAAAAACTGGATTTTCTTCCACGGACTTCACGGATTTTTATTTTCCATGAAATCCGTGATTCCCCTTTAACGAACGATCGTCAACGACCCCCGATCGTTTTTCCCCAGCGGCAGCCAGACGGAAAACGTTGTGCCTTTGCCGGATTCCGAAGCGACTTCGATCCGCCCGTCATGGCCGTGCGCGATCCATTGCGCGATGGAGAGCCCGAGGCCGGAGCCGCCCAGCGGGCCGCGGCCGCGTGATTTTTCCACCCGGTAGAACCGGTCGAAAATGAAAGGAAGATCCTCGCGCGGGATGCCCGGCCCGTTGTCGGACACCGTGATGTGCACGCAATCCTCGATAAGGCGCAGCGAGAGGACCACCCGGCCTCCGGGTTGGGTGTACTGCAAGGCGTTGACCACCAGGTTCAGGAGCAGTTGCTTCAGACGGTCGCGGTCCCCGACGACCGACGCCTGTTCCAGATTCCCGATGCAGATTTCGATTTTCCCCTGTGCCAGGCCGATCGCCTGTTGCATCACTTCCAACAGCAGCGTATCCACCTCGACCGGGGCTTTCACCAGCGGCAGGGTCCCGGCTTCAACTCGGGAAAGCATCAAGAGATCGCCCACCAATCGGCTCATCCGGTTCACTTCGGATTGAACGGATTCCAGAGATTCGGAGTCGGCGCCCATCTTTCGGATCAGATCGACATTGCCGCGGATCGATGTCAGCGGGGTTCGCAGTTCATGCGAAACGTCCGCCAGGAAACGCGATTGAGCCGAAAAGAGTTTCTCCAGCCGCTCGAGTGTTTCGTTGAAGGCCTGAATCAGCCGTCCGACCTCGCTTGAGGCGGAAACCTCCAGGGGAATCCGGCGCGAAAGATCGTCCGCGTGCGTGATTTGGATCGCGGTTGTGGTCACGGATTCCAGCGGCTGCAAAGCCCCCAACGCGATCCAGTTGCCGATCAGCACCGAGAGCAGCACGGCGGATCCGCCACCGATCGCCAGTTCGAAGAAAAGAATCGAAAGCGCCCGGTCGACAACCGTCAGCGGGGTCCCGACCTGGAGCAGGCCCAGGAATTGGCCTTCGACCCAGAGGGGCTTGGTGATCACGCGCATATGCATCCCGCGGATGTTGGTATCGGAAAAACGCATGGCATCCGCCGGAAGCGGCGTGTAATCCGTGGTGGCGGTTGCGCCTTCCACATTGGGGCCGTAGGAAATCGGCGTACCCTTTCCCTCCCGGGGCACGACGGCCGAGGCAAGCGGTTCGCGGACGCTTTGCATATTGGGGGAGAAGGACAGCAGCTCGCCCCCCGCGTTCCAGACCTGGACATAAGTGTTTGAGGATGTGAACGGAAGCGGGGGGAGGTTCAAGAACTTCAGATCCTCGACGCTGCGGACGGTCATGGAACGGAAGATGTCCCCTGCGGATTCCTGAAGGGCCTGGTCGATCTGCTGGGTGAGGGTAAACCGCAGAATGAAATACAGACTGGCGCCGAACAGGAAGAGGATTGCAGCCAGAAGGGCGGAATAACCGAAGATCAAGCGGGCGCGCAGCGACATGCTATAGACCCTCTCCGGGGAGGTCAGGTCTCTTCCCGCAGAACGTATCCGACCCCGCGGACCGTGAAGAGCAGGCGGCTTCTCCCGTCCGCCTCAAGTTTTTGGCGCAAGTAGCGGATATACACTTCGATGATGTTGCTCTCGCCGCCGAAGTCGTAGCCCCAAACCCGGTCGTAGATTGTCTCGCGGGTGAGGACCTGCTTTGGATGGCGCAGGAACAACTCCAGCAGATCGAATTCCTTCGATGTCAGTTCGATTTGTGTTTCGGCGCGGTACACCTGGCGTGTGCCGGTATCCAGCCGCAGGTCGGCGAACGGCAACACCTCGGGTTCCCCGGGTCCGGCGCGCCGGAGCAGTGCGCGCACCCGCGCCAGCAGCTCAGCCAGCGCAAAAGGCTTAACCATGTAATCATCGGAGCCCGCATCCAACCCCTGGACCCGGTCGGAAACGGAATCGCGCGCCGTGAGGATGAGGATCGGCAGGGAGGAGTGGGCCGATCGCAACCGCCGGCAGACTTCCAATCCGTCCATGCCGGGGAGCATCAGGTCCAGCACGACCAGATCCGGCCGCGCGTCGCGCGCCTTGGCCAGTGCCGATGCGCCGTCGGCGGCCGTTTCCACCTCGTACCCTTCGTACGAGAGTCCGCGGCGCAGGAAAGACGCAATTTGCTCTTCATCTTCCACGATCAGGATTTTTGGCGACATGCTTGGTCACAGTCCTTCCGATTTACACGGGGGGCGCCGGGAATATGCGGGCGGCCGGCGGGGTCAGGCGGTCATTTCCGGGTCCGCGGTTTCGGACGATGGGCTCTGTCCCACCTGCACCGGAAGCAGGATAAAGAACGTCGTTCCGCTGCCGATCTGGCTTTCCAGCCAGATCCGTCCACCCATTGCCTCGGTGAGGGTCCGCGCCACAGCCATCCCCACGCCGGTATCACCCAAGCCCTCGATCAGCGGCCCTTCCGTGCGGTACAGCCGGGTGAACACCCGCGGCTGGTCCTCGGCGGCGATCCCCGGCCCGCTGTCCCTGACCGTTATCAGCAGCGCCAATTGCTGGTTTTGCTCGGCCAGGGGTGTATGCGTCGTCAGCACGACCTCTTTTTCCGGCGGCGTGATCAGCACGGCGTTTTGCACCAGGTGGTTGAGGATTTGCTGCAGCGCATCCCGGTCGATTTCGACCGGCGGCATGTCCTCGTCGATGTCGAGCCGGAGGACGAGATTTTTTTCACGCACGGTTTCGGTTGCGCCCGTGATGGCGCCGTCGATGATGCTGGCCACGTCCACCGCCTGCATCCGCGGTGCGGAGATTTTTTCCGGCAACAGCAGCAGCTGGAGAAGGTCTTCGAACAGGGCTTCGGTCCGGGTGATACTGGCCCGGATCCGGTCCAGGAATTTCCGCTGCATGCCGCCAAGAATCCCGGCCGATTCCGAAAGCAGCAGGTCGGTGTATCCCACCATCGACGAAAACGGCTGGCGGATTTCCGCGATCAGCCCGGTCACCATCCCGACATCGGCTCCGAAGGTCAGTTTTTTCCCGGGTTCGGCCGGGGGAGGGGGTTGCAGCAGCGCGGATTGGAGATGGGCGTATTCGATCAGCGTCTTGCGTAATTCATTTTGAATGCGGGAAATTTCCTGCTGGTATTTCTGCTCGGATTCATCGAGCGCGTTCCGCAGGCGGGTGATCTCCACGCCGCCAAAGCCTTCGCCGGCCGCGGGCGTTTCGCCCGAAAGGGTTTGAATCTGGCGCATCTCGTCCTGCAGATTCCGGTTCTCGCCGCGCATTTTTTCGGCCGCGGCGGACGATTCTTTGAATTGGGCGGCTTCGCGCTGTGCGCCCAGCAATTCGGCGCGTGTGGTTTCCAATTCCTCCTGCAACCGGTTGATCCAGCCGTCCTTTTGCTGGATCGCCAGCATCCATTGCCGTTCCGCTTCGGTCCCGCCTTCGGGAAGGGGGATCGGCGCCGCTTCCGCTGCCGTTGCCGGAACGTCCTGATCCGAAACCAGAGAGGCCAGCCCTTCGGCGCGCTGGCGCTCGTTGCGCCACTCCTGCTCGGCCTGTTCGAGCCGGGTTTCCAAGTTCATCCGCTCGGCCTGCAGACGTTCGCTTTCCTCCCGCAAGCGGCTGTTTTCCTGCAGCGCTTCATCGACGCCCTGCTGCAACAGGCTGCGCTCGTGCATCTCCTGGAAGGCGATGCTGCAGGCTTTCGCAAACGCCTGCGCGGAAAGTTCATCATCCTCGCGCCATTCTTCACCGGAGTACGCCGCCAGAAGCAGGAGGCCCATCGCGGCTTCATCGCCGAGGGGGAGCGGGGCGTATAAGGCCGGTCCGGCCTGCGGCAGCTGCGCCTGTTCGGCCGCGCTGCGCAGCGAGGAATCCGCTTCCAACTTCCCAAGCCGCATGACTTTCCGGCCCGACACCGCAAAGTGCAATTGCGGCGCGGCCTCGGAAGTCACCGTAAAACCGGGAAGCGCCTGCGCGTTAACCCGGTCGTATCCGGAAATGAACTCCACGCTGTCCCCGTCTTCGCTGGATGCCACAAAGTAGGCGACCTCAACGCGCATCGCATTACAGATCCAAACCGTGACCGCCTGCGGCAGATCCTGGGGCTGATGGGTCAGGATCATCTCCGAGAGTGAGGGAACGGATTCCGCGACGGCCTGCCGGATCTGGCTGGCCGGGCTTCCCGCGCCAATATACCCGCCGCCGGTTGTGGCCGAATAGGCGAGGCGCATGCCCGTAAAGGGAATGGCCAGCAGGTCGAACAACCGGGCCAGTCCCGGCAGATTTGTCGAGGCGTCGCCAAATGCCATTTGCAGCGTCACGCCGGCGAGGAAAAGCAGCATCGCGACGATGGATAATCCCCATCCCGCCGGCCGGCGCGCCAGCAGTATCACGCTCCCGACGGCCAGGAAAATCCAGCGCGACAGATCCCAGCTGAGGGAAAGCAGGTTGCTGTTAAAGGGGCCGGCGGCGGGATACAGGTAGAGGTATCCCGAGGATATACCGGCGGCGAGAAGGACGACGATGGTCCAGACCGCAGTCAGCGCGTCCCCGGTCTTGTGCCGCCGTGGAAATAGGAAAAACCAAACTACTCCGGTGACCGAGAGTATTTCCAGTGACCGGTCGATGTTGGCCAGGAGCAGCGATAGGGAGGGGTTGTTCCATGCCGGGCCGAGGATGTCGATGACCAGCCCGATGCCTTGCAGGAAAATCATTCCCAACGATAGAAAGAGTCCGCGGCCCCATTCCCGGCGCGGTTTTTTCACCAGGAGGAGGAACGCCGCCACCAAGGCAATCAGCAGAATCGATCCGTGAAAGAGCAGGACGCCCTGGTCGCTGAGAAGGAAGGATTCGAAATCGCGAATGGAGATTGCCATGAGGAGGATCCCGCTCCCGGGGATCGCGCGTGCGGCTAATCCTTCAGTGTTTCCGTGTGCTTCGTCCGGAGGGCCCACAAGGCTTCGAAAGCCACGCTGCACACGGAGCTCTCGCTATCGCTCAGTCCCATGAGAATATCCTGTACGAGGGCCGGGTCTCCAAGTGCCCCGAGCGCTTCCACGGCGGCCGCGCGCTGGCGCGGCTCCCCTTCGCGGATCACGCGCTGTAACATCGCCAACGCCGGGAGACCGGGTGCCAATCCGGTCTTGCGTTCGCTGGCGAAGGCGATCAACCAGGGCAGATTATGGATCGGGGGCTGGACCGGCAAGGGGTTCTCGGCTTCTCCGTGAAGCCGTTCCACCGCCTGCGCCGCGGCCGATTTCACGGCCCATTGCCCGTCTTCGACCTGAACCCGTTCCAGAATTTCCAGCGCCCAAGGCTGCCCGGTGCGTGCCAGCCCGAAGACCGCCGCGCGGCGGACCAGCAGTTCGGCGTCTTGGATCGCCTCGCGCAGAATACCATGGCCTTCGATCGGATCCAGCGAAAGCGCTTCGGCGACGGCGCGGCGCAGATCGTCTTCGCCCTGCAGCAGAACCTGCCCCAGCGTATCGATTGCGGCGTGGGTGGCGATATGGCCCAGCGCCATTGCGCCGGCCCAGCGCAGCTCGCGTGAATCGGTTTCCATCTGTCGGGAGAGCAGTTCGATCGCACTCTGGTCGTTCATGGCGCCGAGGCCGAGCGCCGCGAGGATTTGGACCTCCAGGTCGGTATCCTGCGTGGACAGTATCTGCCGGAACAACTGGGAGGCCGAAGGATCGCGGCTGTTGAGAAACGCACACAACGCCCGGGCGCGCAACGGGAACGGCTGACCGGGCGTGCGGACGAGTTTCATCAGGCGCCGGAACACTTCAACGCGCCAGCCCGCGGTGGGGGGCGCGTCCCGCAGCCAGGAAGCGACCCTTAACAGCTTCCACCCGTCTTCAATGATCGGCGGCATGGTCCCGCCGTCGCCGGCTTCTTCGCCTTCGGGTTTGGGGGCACCCGCTGTCAACACGGCGGAAACGAGTGTGGATATATCGGTTTGCGCCGACATCGCCTGCGCGGTGAGATCCGACAGCGGGGACCGGGCATGGGCGAAGAAGGCGTTGAGGTTGCTCTCTTTTGCCGTGGCAAGCGCCGCCAGCCGCGCGGCAATCATCAGATGGCCGAAGGAAACCCGTCCGGCCGGCCTGCGCCGCAGGATTCTGCATTCGATCATGTCGTCGAAGAAGTCTTCGACCGGCGGAAGGGATTGTTCGGAATGCGGCCAGGCAAGCGCCAGCGCGGTTTCCACCTGTTTGCGGGTCGGGGTGGAGTGATTTTCCACGATCATCGCCCGCGCAACCTGGGCCATGGCTTCTTCGGCGGCCTCGGGCAGGTGACGGGAGAGATAAGCCTGTTGATCCGATGCCGCGGTTGTCCCCTGCAGGTCGCCGCTGAAGGCGGCCCATGTCCGCAGGCTGATATCGAGAGGAGACAGGCCGAAGGCCTGGCGGGAAATCCAACCGATAAGCAGAGCCGGGTCCGGTTTGTCGGCCGATTTACGGTCTGAGACGATGATCTGCTGCCAGCGTGCGCCCCATTGCTCCATGAACTGCCGGTGGTCCGCCGGAAGCCAAGGGGCCGGGGAGGCGACCGTGAACCCCAGCGGGACCCAGTAGGCCGTTTCTTCCGGGGCGATCGTGACGATCAACCGCGTTTTTGGGAACTGCGCGAGGAATTCCTTCACCCACAACCGGAGTGCGTCCTGTTCGTCGAAAGTGAGCTCATCCACCGCATCCAGCAGCACAACCGAGCCCTCGGTTCGCAAGCTTCCTTTTATATAGGACGGGATTTGCGATGCGGACAGCGAGGCGGCGTATGCCTGCACGGCTGAGACCAGGGGCGGGATGGCATCTTTGGCGGAGGCCGGCAATTGCAGGTCGTGGGCATTGGCATAGAACAGCGCGCGCGGGATCTCAGGCGCCGGAGTGCCCGATTGCGCCGATTGGCGCAGCCATTCGAGGATCAAGGCGGCTAGGATGGTGGTTTTTCCGCTGCCGGGAAGCCCGACCAGCAGTGTATGCGATTTCAGCGAAAGCAACTGCTGTGCGGGGATATTTGCCGCTCCGTACGCTATCGCAAGCTGGGGCCAATCCGGGGTGAAGGGAAATAACGCCGGCGCATCGTATTCCGGGGGTTGTTCCGGATCGATTGGAGCCGGATGGATCATTAATCGCGGCGGCAGCAGGATCTCCTCCAGCGCGAATAAATGAGAGGCGATATGCGCCGACTGCGCCCATTGCATCAGATCGTTCCGGTAGCCCTGGGCGGAGGTGGTGGTCAGCGCTTCTACTGCGGTCCGGTAAGATTCCCCCATGGCTTCGCGAAAATCGGAGATCCGGTTGCGCATCCGGTACAGCACGTATCCCAGGAACGCGGCCAGGAGAAAGCCGATCCAGAAGGAGACGCTTTCGAATTGCCAGCTGCTGAGAAATGCCATACCTATCCCAGATAAAGGATCCGGCCGCAGTTGCTGCACTGCACGATATCCTGACCGGAGCGGGCGGAATCCACGCGCGAGGTGGAGGGAGTGACACCGCAACCGGCGCATGAACCGCCATCCATGCGGACCACGGCCAGGCCGCGTTTGGCGCGCCGGACGGAGGTATATTTTTCCAGATCCGCCGGGGAGATCTCGGAGAGCGCGGCATCGCGCTGTATTCCAAGCGTCTTCAGTGTGCCTTGCAGCGCCGACTGTTCCGTCCGGAGCACCGATTCCGTTTCCGCCCGGCGGCGTTCCAGTTCCTCGCGCCGGCTCTGCGCTTCGGAGACGGATTTTTCCCCGTCTTCGGTTTGCATCATTATCTGCAGTTGGCGTTCTTCGAGAACGGACAGGTACCGGCGCAGTGAAGCAGCTTCTTCCTGCAGATCCTGGAGTTCCTTGGGGTTGCGGACACTTCCGCCGTACAGCGTTTTATCCGTTTCGGCAATGCGCTGCTGCTGGCGGCGGGTCTCTTCTTCGGCGTGGCGGAGCGCTTGCCGGGCTGTTTCAAGCGCGGCGCGCGCCGCTTCCTCCTCCGTCTGCGCCTGGTCCAACTCCGGATGCCGGCTTAAGCCGGCTTCAATCTCAGCCAATCGGGATTGGTGCGAATCCATCTGGCTGTCCAGAGTTTGTAACCGGAAAAGGTTGGAAACACGCGTCACAGGGTTGAATTATAGGGTAAAAGGCATGTAAGTCAACACGGGCACCGGCGCATTGACCCCGTTAATTGCGGGCGGTACAATCCCGGCGGTGGATAGATCACGGAGGTGATGGATGAGCAACCCGCGATGGATTCTTCTCGGAAGAGGAATCCCGGTAATTTGCTTGGGGCTTGCGACAGCCTGCAACCTCGGATTTGGAGAGCCGGATTCTGCCGCTGCGTCTTCCGCCACTCCGTTTCTCCCCCAAGAAACAGCAACATCCACGGCCACTCAGACCGAAACGCCACCCGAACCCACGGCCACACCCACCGAGACGCCGATCCCGCTGGTATACCCCGTCGGTCCGTCGGGCTTCCCTTCCAACGTAAATCCGCTCACCGGGGTCATCGTCGGTGATCCGACACTCCTGAACCGCCGTCCGCTGGCGGTCAAGGTTTCCAACTTCCCGCGCACAGCGCGCCCGCAGGCCGGCCTTTCGTACGCGGACATTCTTTGGGAGTTTTACACCGAATACGGAAACACCCGTTGGATCGCAATGTATTACGGCCGGGATGCCGAGAAGGTGGGCCCGATCCGTTCGGCCCGCGTTCTGGATACCCGGATCATGCCGCTGTACGACGCCATTCTGGTTCATGTCCAGGCTTTTGAAACGGTTTGGCAGGAAATCAGCAAATCCGGAGTGGATACGATTAATGAATTTCCGGCGTCCTGCCCCGCCATTTGCCGCGACCCGGATGAAAAAATCATAGAGAACAGCGCGTTTGGCAACACCGCTGAATTGACCAAGTACGCGCGGCGGATCGGGTTGCTCGCTGCCGGAAAGCCGAATTTGGACGGGATGGTTTTCGATCCCGCGGTCCCCGCGGATTTGAAGGATTCGATTGGCGCGCGGATCTACTTCTCTTCCTCCGCCATGGCGGAGTGGAAGTACGATGCCGAGCTGAAGCGGTATGTGCGCTTGTCGGAAAACTCCGCCTTTGCCCTGGAACCGCTCGCCGACCGGTTGACCGGTGAACAGCTGGCTGTGGATAATCTTGTCCTTATGGTGGTGGATACCTTTCGGTATCAGGGCCAAACGGGCACGGGCGAACAATTCGACATGGATCTGACCAAATCCGGCAAAGCCTTTATCTTCCGCGATGGGTTCATGCTGGAAGGCCGCTGGCAGAGCGGCGGTCCGAATGCTCCGCTGCAATTTGCGGATGCCGATGGGACGTTGTTTCCGTTTCATCCCGGAACGACATATATCGGGATCCTCGGAGACCGGGCAACCGGCGCAAGCGCGGCTTCTTCAGAGTGGTTTTTTTATAACGCCCTGTAATCGGACATCCGGCTCTGGAATTGCGGATACGTTGAGAATTGCGTACCCTTTTCTAAAATACGCATGAATTGCTTCGCGCTGGTACGAGTGTCCCTTCCGCGGGTGATATTTTCATAGTACAAAGATACGTATCTGCGTAATTAAAATCCAATCGCACGCGGTTTGGACGGATATTCCGGATATCGTGGAAAATCTGCATTAATCTGACTTCCAGACCTTTTCACATTCATCAGCGTAATCCGGTATTTCCCGCGATATCCGCATACAAGTACTTTCGGATTGAGGGTGTCCCTGAGGAGTTGCAGAGATTGCTAAAATGAAACAAGGAAGGCCATGCATGAATAACAGGCAGGGACTCGGCACAAACCGCTCCGAAGAATACCGGTTTTCGCCATTGCCATTATGGACGCGGGGAAGAAAAACCTGGCTGATTTTCAGCCTGGCGCTTGCCGCAGCGTGCTCCGCGCCGGCACCGACCGCATCCACGGATACACCTCCGCCGGAGACCGGACTATCCGCGCAGCTGACGGCGGATCCGGCGACGGCCACACCTCCGCCGGAGCCGACCGTTACGCCGACCATGCTCCCCACGGCGACCGCCGAACCGCAAATCCTCAATCCGCTGACCGGCTTGCCGGTTTCCGATATCTCCGTTTTGGAACGCTGGCCGTTGTCGATAAAAGTTTCGAACTTTCCCCGCTCCGCCCGGCCACAGGCCGGCCTTTCCTACGCCGATCTGATGTTTGAGTTCTATCAGGAAATGGGGATGACCCGTTTGCAGGCGATCTTCCTGAGCCAGGATGTGGAAAAAGTCGGCCCGATCCGTTCCGGCCGGAAAATAGACGTGCCGTTGATGAAGGCCTACCAGTCGTTGCTGGTATTTTGCGCCGAGTATTCGGCGACCTGGGACTACATGGAGCTTCAGGATGTGGGCAATCGGCTGCTTTACGTGGGCCCGGTGGATTGCCCGGCGCTGTGCCGGGATGACCGTGAGATAACGGAAAACGGCATCTTTGGGAACACGGCCGAACTCCGCAAGGCCGCCAAGGTATTAAAGATCAACGACCCTGTTCTGGATTTGAACGGGATGGTATTTCAGGAAGAGCCGCCGCCCATGAGCGGCACGGCTTCCAACATTTGGGTGCGTTTTATTTCCGATAATGCGATTGCCGAATGGCGCTACAATCCGGAAGACAAGAAATATTACCGCTGGTCCGAGACCGGCAAGCCGAACCGCGATATGGCCCCGCTGCTGGACCGCCTGACCGGCGAACAGCTTTCGGTCTCGAATGTGATCGTGCTGTACGTCAATTATATCCGCCGGCAGCATCGGGAAATTTATGAATTGGAGCTGTTCGGCGGCGGGACGGCGCTGATTTTCCGCGACGGCAAGATGGAAGATGGAATTTGGCTGCTTCCGAATATCGAGCGTCCCCTGCAGTTCTATGGCCAGGACGGCCCGTTCGCTTTGCGGCCCGGCGTAACGTGGATCGGGATTGTGGAAGATGATTCCACCGCGGAGCAGGATGGGGATACGCTGCGGGTGGAATTCGGAAAAACCGGCATCGGGGAGTAAGGGCACAGCGCGGCGAAATCCGTACGGGCACAGTAAGGGCGCGGCTTGCCGCGCCCTTGCATTTAGGTCGGTATCTCCGGCGCGGAATCTTCCAGCGGCGGGAAGGGATGCCGGATGGCCGGCAGGTAGAGATCGCACGCATATTCCTTCAGCATGCGCCGTGTGGTAAAGGTCGGGGAAATCGTCCGGATGGATTCCCGGATCCGGCCGACCCATTCGGTCGGTATATTCTCGGTGGACCGGTTTTCGTAATACAGGGGGATGATCTCGTCTTCCAGCAGTGAAAACAGCGAATCCGTATCCTGTGCGTTCTGGACCTCGGTGGTTTGGTTTTCCTTATCTTCGCCGATGGCCCAGCCGTTGCGCCCGTTGTACCCCTCGCGCCACCAGCCGTCGAGTACGGACATGTTGAGCACGCCGTTCAGCGCCGCCTTCTGGCCGGACGTGCCGGAAGCTTCAAGCGGGCGCAAGGGCGTGTTCATCCATACATCCACACCCTGCACCAGGTAACGGGCCAGGTTGATGTCGTAATCCTCAAGGAAGACGAACCGTCCCCCGGTTTCATACCGTTTGGCGAACCGGTATACCTCCTGCAGCAGCCGCTTGGCCGGTTCGTCGGCCGGATGCGCCTTGCCGGCGAAGATGAACTGTAACGGGAGGTTCGGCCGGTTGAGGAGCGCCAGCAGCCGTTCGGGTTGGTGCAGGAGAAGCCCCGCGCGTTTGTACAGGGTGAACCGGCGGGCGAATCCGATCACCAGCATGTTGGGGTCCAGCAGCACGCCCGCGTTCACGATCTGGATCGGGTGCTTTGTTCCGGAAAGCCACTGCTGCCGCGAGCGGTCGCGGATGTGGGCGGCCATCCGGCGCTTGAGGTGAATCCGCGCCTCCCAGAGTTCCTTGTCGGGAATGTCGCAAACATGATCCCAGACCGCCTGTTCGTCGATCCGTTCACGCCAGTCTTTGCCCAGATACCGGTCGTAAAGGCTTCCCATCCGCCGCGCGATCCAGGTCTCGGTGTGGATGCCGTTGGTGATGTGGCGGATCGGCACCTTGTCCTCCGGCAGATCCGGCCAGAGATGGTGGTACATTTTCCGCGCGACGCGGCCGTGCAATTCCGAAACGCCGTTGGCGTGAGCGGAAAGGCGCAGCGCCAGGACCGGCATGCTGAAGGTTTCGCCCCAGGATTGCTTGTGCCGGGCGATATCAAGGAAGGCATCCCGTTCAAGACCCAGTTGGGGCCAGTAGGGCGAGAAGAATTTATCCATCATCCACAGTGGGAATTCATCCGCGCCGGCCGGCACCGGCGTGTGGGTGGTAAAGATCGTCGTTTTGCGGACGATTTCTTTCGCGTCTTCGAAGGTCCGACCGGCGGCCACATATTCGCGCGCCCGTTCCAGCAGCGCGAAGGCCGAATGCCCCTCGTTGAGATGCCAGGCGGTCGGGTTGTAGCCAAGCGCACGCAAGGCGCGCACGCCGCCGATCCCGAGAATAATCTCCTGGGAGATCCGCTGTTCCGCCTCGCTGGTATAAAGCCGCGCCGTCAGTTCGCGGTCGGTCGGCGAATTGGTTTCGACGTTGCTGTCCAGAAGGTAGAGGGGGATCCGTCCGACCCGCACCTGCCATAGGCGCGCCGCCAGTTCCCGCTCGGGAAGCGAGACGCTGATCGTAAGCGGCTTGTCGTCGCGCCCGAGGACCGGCCAGACCGGGAGGTTGGCGAAATCCAGCGGCTCGTAGTTCGCTTCCTGCCATCCGTCTTCCGTCATGCTTTGCCGGAAATAACCTAAGGTGTACAGGAACCCAAGCCCGACCATGGGAATCCCAAGATCGCTGGCTTCCTTGATCAGGTCGCCGGCCAGCACGCCCAGTCCGCCGGCATACCCCTGGATGCTTTCATGCAAACCGTATTCGGTGGAAATGTAGGCGATGGGACGGTTAAGAAGGTCGGGGTTTTCCCGCGAGTACCACATGCCGGTGGCGTTCAGGTAATGGTCGAAGGACTCCATCACCCGGTCGTAAGTCTCCAGGTAGCTGACGTTCGACAGTGCGGCGTTAAGCTGCGGCCGCCGGATTTTCCGGAGGAATTGGACCGGGTTGTGCCGAACCTCCTCCCAAAGGGAGAAGTCGATCTGCCGGAACAGTCCTTGAGCCTGCGGATGCCAAGTCCACCAAAGGTTGTACGCCATCTCTGGCAGGCGGGAAATCCGTTTGGGCAATTGGAGTTCGGCTGCGATCGGCGGCTGGGTTTCGGGGAATCCTTTGTACATGGTCACCATCCTTTATGATCCGGCGGAAAGCACATGCTAGGCCGCCGTCCCGGACGGGAGGAAAACGCAAATATAACACACGTGCCGTGCGCCTTCGCGAATTATTCTGTGAGGGAACCGCGCAGCAAATCCCACAGCGCGGTTAGCGCGGTATTCGCCGCCCAGCGTGCCGCCATCGTGTGCGGAACCATGTGAGTCCGCCGTTTGCGCGTTTCGGTCCCGCCCGACAACAGGGTGTATTCCGAGCGGAAACCGCGCGGCAACGGGGAAAGCGTCAATCCAATGGCGTGCGTTGCCTCGTGCGCCAACCGCCAATCGCGCAGCGTTTGCGCTGGATCCTCCGGCGCGGTCTTGATGCCGAGCACCAGCCCTCCCCGGAAAGCCTCGGAATTCTCCAGCCCCAGCATTCCGGCCAATTCGCCGCCGGTCCCGCTTTCCGCGGTGACCAGGCTGGCATCTTTTGGCAGCAACCGCAGGACCGCGCTCGCGAGTGTTTCCTCGTCGACGCCGATAATATATCCCGCAAGAGAAGATTGGATGTCCGCTTCAGCGGCGGCGATCATTCTCCGCGCGCCCGTTTCGTCCGCGGCGCGGGCGACGATGCGGATGTCGGTCAGGCCGGCGTGTGCCATTAATCCCACGTTCGGATTCTCCCCGCTTTCCCAGCGGCCGATCCGCTCGTCAATCGTCGATTCCCCGAGACCCGCGACGTGGAGCGTCCGGGTGCGGACGACCTGCCCGTCCCCGAAGCGCTTTATCAATCCGGGGAGGACCTGCCCGGTAACCATCGCCTCCATTTCGCTCGGCACGCCGGGCACCGCGAACAGGACCGATCGGCCGAGCACCAGTGAGAATCCGGGCGCGGTTCCGATCGGATTGGGAAGCGCCGCCGCTCCGCAGGGGAGGTAAGCCTGCTTGCGGTTGTTTTCGGGGATGGCGCGGCCGAGGTTGTGGAAGCGTGCCTCGATCGCCTCCCACAGATCGGAATGGAATTCCAGTTCCACGCCGGCCGCTTTCGCCGCGGCATCACGGGTCGGGTCATCGACCGTCGGGCCCAAACCGCCGGCGGCGATTACGGCATCCGACTCCGCCGACGCATCCTGGAAAGCGCGCACGATCCGTCCGGGATCGTCTCCGACGGTCGTCACGCGCCGCAAGCGGAATCCGGCTTCACGGAGAGCCTGGGCGATGAATTGCGTATTGGAATCCATGATCGTCCCCAGGATCAATTCGTCCCCGATAACCACGATCTCGACATCCATGTATCGCTCCTTCGGGTAAAACCGCACAATCCAAGGAACAGCATTTTAGCATTTCCGCGATTCCCGAGTCTACAACCAACCATCCCAACTCCCCCTGT
>Ga0315536_1000698_pt1 | contig 16870 bp, 15 predicted proteins | sample SalMarSW160230MG_FD_203093 | JGI IMG/M metagenome (GOLD analysis project Ga0315536, IMG submission 203093) | Salt marsh sediment microbial communities from the Plum Island Ecosystem LTER, Massachusetts, United States - Salt Marsh Sediment SW1602-30 ... | reverse complement strand
CTCCTATCCGCTTACCATAACAGATAAAGAATATTCCCTCATTTTCAAGTTAAGGGAAGCAGCAAATATGCTTGATGAGATTGTAATTTCCGCAGGAACAATTGAAGCTAATAATGAACGTAAAGTTACCATATTAAAGCCGCTTGATATTGTCACCATTGCTGGCGGCGGTGCTGATATCGTCAATGCAATCCAGACCTTGCCCGGAGTACAGCGGAATGGCGGTGACCAGACTGGTTTGTTTGTCCGTGGCGGAGATGCAAGTGAAAGCACCGTTATAATAGACGGCATCACATCGCAGAATGCCTTTTACAGCAGTGTCCCTGGGATATCGCAACGCAGCCGTTTCAATCCCTTTCAATTTAAAGGGACCTCATTCAGCAGCGGAGGTTACAGCAGCCGGTACGGACAAGCCCTTTCCTCTGTACTTGATTTGCAAACGAATGACCTTCCCGGTGAGAGTACAATCAATATCGGAATGAATTTAACAGGTATTTCAGTTTCAGGTTCAAAGCTAATGAACAACAATGCGATTGAATTTACAGGTTCATATCTTAATCTGGCACCCTACGTTGCTATAACTAAAACCAATTTCGATTACTATAAGAATCCTCAGGGGGGGGCCTTTTCAACACGATGGGTCTCTAAAACGGATGACAAGGGAATGTTTAAAATGAATTTTAGTGAGAGTATCACCCAACAGGGAATTACTATTCCTGATCCTGAAGATTTCAGCACTAAAATCAACTTCCGTAATAAAAATGAAAACACCTTCTTCAATATGTCATATAACTATATTTCTACCGATAAATTAAGATACTATACAGCTTTTTCTTTCAGCAACAATACAGATAACATTAAATATGGCGGATACCCTTTATACCATCACGACAGCCGGGTTCAGGGCAGAGCTGAAATAAATTACGAATTTACCAGAAGGTTCTATTTGCTTACCGGTTTGGAAATCCAGCGCATAGGTTATGACCAGATATTTAATGATACTATATCAGAAAGGTTCATGGATACACAAATTGCAAATTACGCAGAAACCGAATGGAAACCAGTAAAATGGTTCGGTCTCAAAACAGGTGTAAGGGCGGAATACAGTGATTTATTGTCAAATGGAAATATTTCTCCACGGATATCCCTGGCCGTAAAGACAGGCGAAAAAAGTCAGATTTCCGCAGCATATGGCATCTTTTATCAATCTGCACCATCACAATATCTGCTGCAGGGATACAAGCCGGGCTTTCAGCAGGCAGTTCATTACATTATCAATTATCAGAGAATTAAAAACGACAGGACTTTCAGGATAGAAGCTTACTTTAAAAGCTATGATCAGCTTATTCATGAAAAAAATGTTGCATATGATCCAAACCAGTACCGTTTCTATTTCAGCGCAATTGATAACTCAGGCAGCGGATATGCAAAAGGCTTTGATATTTTCCTGCGCGATAAAAAGAGTATCGAGAATGCTGAGTATTGGATCTCGTACAGTTTTATCGATACAAAGCGTCTGTATCGGAATTATCCTGCAAAAGCCACACCGGAGTTTGTATCCCCTCATAATTTAAATATCATTACAAAGTACTTCATAAATAAAATTCAAACGAATATTTCTTTGAGCTATAGTTATGCAAGCGGCAGAACTTACTATAATCCGGACAATCTTGTATTTCTTGGAGATAAGGCTCCCGCTTATCATAATCTGTCTTTAAGTATCAGCTACCTTACAACTATCAGACAAATGTTTACTGTAATCTATTTAAGTATTGATAATATGACCGATCAGCACAACATATTAGGTTATCGTTACTCAGCCGACGGCTCATTTAGATACCCCGTTATTCCTTCCACATACAGAACAATATTTTTTGGAATAAACCTTTCCCTTACTAAATTTAACAAAGATGAATTATAAACCAATAAATCATTTATTATGAAACAATTAGTTAAAATTGTGGGACTGTTATTGCTTCTAGCCGTCCCTGTTTGTCTTAAAGCACAAACATTGGAAGAAAGCTTAAACAAAACATCAATGCAGATGGACTCAGTTAAAAACCTTGCCGGAATGATGAGTGTTTCTGCACAATTTGATATGATAGCAGATAAATGGGAAAATGAATGGAGCAGTAACTACTATGCTGCTTATGTAAAAGTAATTTTATCTTTTTTAGTACAGGACAGCAAGAAAAAAGACCTGTTTCTCGATGAAGCAGATAAATACTTCGAAAAGGTTAAATCACTGGGGAGTAAAAATGATGAAAGCTATGTTCTGGCTGCATTGATCACCAGTGCACGTATTGCAGTTGACGGGCAGAACAGGGGTATGCAATATAGTGGAACTGTAAATCAATACCTGGAAAAAGCTGAAAAAATCAATCCTGATAATCCAAGAATCTATTATCTGAAAGGTTCCTCACTGTTTTACGTGCCTGAAATGTATGGCGGTGGAAAAGATTTAGCTAAACCTTATTTTGAAAAGGCTAAAGATTTGTTCGCTAAAGAGGCTAAAACATCCATCCTAAATCCACATTGGGGGGAGAAACAGAATCTTGATTATCTTAAACAATGCGATCAAAAATAATATCTTATTAAAATAGGATGAACTTAAATTCATCCTATTTTTGTATTCTTAACATTATCATTGATGAACGACGAGATTATTAAGGAGAAAGAGGAATCAAAACCTTCAATAAGTTTTATTGAACAGTTTATTGCAGAAGATTTAAAAGCCGGGAAAAATGCAGGGAAGATTGTTACACGTTTTCCACCTGAACCCAACGGCTATCTTCATATCGGACATGCTAAAGCGATCTGCCTTGATTTTGGCATGGCTCAAAAATATGGTGGCAAATGTAATCTCCGTTTTGATGATACCAATCCAATAAAAGAAGAGGTTGAATATATCGACTCAATAAAAGAGGATATAAAGTGGTTAGGATTCGACTGGGAAGAGAGGGAATATTATGCTTCAGATTATTTTGCCAATCTGTACAATTTTGCAGTGGAACTTATCCAAAAAGGTCTTGCATATGTTGATGATCAACCGGCTGATCTGATCTCATCGCAAAAAGGAACACCTTCTCAGCCTGGTATTGAGAGTCCTTTCAGAGACCGGCTGGCTGACCTGAACATTGACCTTTTCGGCAGAATGAATAAAGGTGAATTTGAGGAGGGCAGCAGGGTTCTAAGGGCAAAAATTGATATGACATCTCCGAATATGCATATGCGTGATCCTATTATTTACAGGATAATAAAATCGTCGCATCACCGCACCGGGAATAAATGGATGGTATACCCTATGTACGATTTTGCGCATGGCCAGAGCGACTTTTTTGAAGGCGTTACTCATTCTCTCTGTACTCTTGAATTTGAGGTACATCGTCCCCTCTATGACTGGTTTATCGATCATCTGAAAACTGATGATTACAGACCGAGGCAGATTGAGTTTAACCGTCTGAACCTCACCTATACAATGATGAGCAAAAGGAAGTTGCTGGAACTGGTTCAGGAAGGAAAGGTAAGAGGATGGGACGATCCGAGAATGCCAACATTGTGCGGACTTCGTCGCAGAGGTTATACTCCTGAATCAATTAAAAGATTTGTCGATCTTATCGGTTACACAAAAGTTGAAGCTATAAACGACGTATCACTTCTCGAACATGCCATCCGCGAAGATCTTAACCTGAGAGTCCCAAGAGTTTTTGGAGTATTGAATCCCCTTAAAGTTATCATAAGAAACTACCCGGAAGGGAAAGTAGAAAATGTTGAAGTGATCAATAATCCTGAAGATGAAAGCATGGGAAAAAGGCTTGTGCCGTTCAGCAAGGAAGTTTACATTGAGCAGGATGATTTCATGGAAAACCCACCCAATAAGTTTTTCCGTCTTGCTCCGGGGATGGAAGTCCGCCTGAAAGGCGCATATATAATTAAATGTGAGGGCTTTAAGAAAAACGAAAAAAACGGAGCCATTGAAGAGATCTACTGCACATATGACCCCGACACCAGGAGTGGGGGAAATGCATCGGACAAGAAGGTGAAAGGAACTCTTCACTGGGTTTCAGCGCCACATGCCATAGATGCTGAAGTAAGATTATATGACAGGTTGTTTAATCATGAAGATCCGTCAGGGCAGAAAGATAATGATTACAGGAGTTTCCTGAATCCTGAATCGCTGAAAATTCTTACAGGTTGTAAAGTTGAACCCTCTCTGGCTTCTGCCAGGCCGCTTGAAAGGTTCCAGTTTCAGAGAATAGGATACTTCTGTGTCGATTATGACTCCACACCGGAGAGACCAGTTTTCAACCGTACCGTTCAGTTAAAGGATACCTGGGCGAAGATCAGAAGATAAGATGATGCTTGGTGCTAGTTGCTGGGTGCTGGGTTCTGGGTAGTTATGTTCGCCAGTTTGATTCTACATATTGGAGATAATTATTAATCATTCTTCCAAGTTTATCATATTCCGGTTCTATATTTGTGAATTCTATTATTTCAGGGTATAGTTCGTTTATCGATATAATATGGTTTGTTGTTTCATCGCAAGACGCTATTGCATAAATCAGATATTTAACAAAATCAGCTTTATATTTTCTTCTTCCGTAACCTTCAACAATTGCATCTTTAATGCCTTTAGATGATCTTCTGATCTGACTTCCTTGTTCATACAACTCGAAATGAGGTAACTTTAATGAAGCCTTGTGAATTCTTATTGACAATCTATAGGCATCTTTATAGATCTCTAAATCTCTGTAACTTGACATAACTTTTTAGCACGATTGATTGAATAATAAAGATACTAAATCATATCTCAATTCCCAAACAATCAGTAACGAGCACCCAGCACCCAGCACCTAGCAACCAGCAACCTATTTTTATTTACCCAGAATCTTTATCTAATTCGTGACACCTCTTCTTTTGATTTTTCACTATTTGATGTATATTTGCAACCGCAAATCTGTCCCGTGGTGTAATTGGCAACACGTCTGATTCTGGATCAGAAGAGTCTAGGTTCGAGCCCTAGCGGGACAACCTCGGAAGGCCAACAATTCGTGTTGGCTTTTTCTATTCCATCAACATTCATTAATTTATCGGGCTCGAACGCCAGCGCGGCAGTCTGTCCCCTTCGCTAAAATTGCCCACCGGGCAATTTCTTTACGCTCGGTCCGGTTCGAGACCTGACGGGACAACTACAATGCCGGTACTTTAGCCGGCATTTTTCTTTTGCCCGGCAGGGCGAGAAGCCTGCCTCGATAATCCGAACATAGTGAGGATGTATTGGGGTTTACCCACTAAAGTAATAAACTCAATTACAAATGGGATAATTGCTTATTTTTCACACTGGGTGATGGCACTCCTGAATGCTTCAGAAATATTTTTAGCTGTTTCCACATCATCTGTATAAAATGCTACGCTGGTTCCCCAGGCTTGTTGTACCCCGTTTTTATAAACTTTTACAAGCTTTTCTTTATTTTTGCAGCTAAGGGATACTTCAATATTTCGCCCATCTACTTTGTAATCCACCAATTGCTTATTCATGTCGGAAAGGGAGAATTCATAGATTTCATCCGTTGTTTTACCTTTATCGTCAGCAGTTGAAACGGTCAGCGAAATTTTACAAGGATCATTATCTGTGAGCTCTATCTTCTGCTTAACTTCTTTCCCTTCGTTTTTCAGGTCACCAACATTCCCAGTAATAAAATTCAAAGCAGATTGTTTATCGCTCCATATCTTATCTTTCGGCTTGCTATTGCCAGCCAGATATTTAATGGCTTCAGCTATATCCTCGGCCTGCCTGGATTCGAAAGCCATAATTTGTATTCCATCATCAAATGATTGTTGTTTGCCATCTTTTAATACTTTTATAAACGACTTTTTCCCATTAACTGAAGCTTCTACGTTCAGATATTTGCCGGAAGAGGTAATTTTTAATGTGCCAGGGTCTAACATATATGGATAGAACTCAAACGTTTGTTCCATAGTTACACCTTTCGAATCGGTTTTATCCTGCACATATCTGACTTGCAGTGGATCGCCAGATATTGAGCTGAAATCAAGCTTATAGACGTCGGACCCGGCGGTTTCACCTTTTAGTGTACTGGTTAAATAGGTAGTGGCATCATCAATGTTTTTCCAGGTAACAGGCTGTGCCACGGAACTTTTTATAGCAGCTTTAAAAGCTTCTACCATTTCACGGGAAATATCTACATCGGATGTTAAAATATCCACTTCATTTTGAAAATTCTGGAGTGTGTTGTCTTTAAAATACTTGATGAGCTTTGTCTTATCCTTCGTAACTGAAACGATTGTTATCCTGTCACCGCTTATTTTAAAGTTCAAGCTGTTTGCATCGATGTCGTTAAGATAAAACTCATACCGCTCCTCAACAGGTTTTCCTTTCGAATCTGGCTCCACAGATGTAAAAATCGATTTAGTCCCATTTCCCGTAACAAAATTGATCTTTTGATTCACTGTTTTCTTTCCCAGGGTCAGATCTGTAGTGTTTTTTGTGATAAAGTCGAGTGATTTCTGTAAGCTGCTAAAGTCGGGTATCACTAATTTACTTTTTTCAATCGCTGTAGAAAAGGCAGCCACAATATTACGGGCCTGTTCGATATCTTCTGCAATGATTTCAAAATTATCATCAAAGCTTTGTTGTTCATTATTTTTTGTACATTTAATATAACGGCTATTCCCTTTTGTTTCTACCGAGACCGAGAGTTGTGTCCCCCTGATCTTAAGGGCTAATTTTTTCATGTCGATATCGAGTATATTGAATGCATATTTTTCTTCCTCAGATTCATTTTTCTGATCGGTCTTTTTCACGGTAAAACTGGCTATGTATTCCTTGCCTTCATTAAATGAGAAAGATTGTTCAAAAGTGGCTGAGCCTGAATTAATTTTAGAAATGTTGTTTTTTAGCCAGGTCAGAGCATCTATATTTGTGCTCCAGGCTTTTTCGCCCGATTTTACCAAAGGGATGGCAGTCTTAAAAAGATCAGCCAGTTCCCCTGCTGCATCAGCGCTGGATAATAAAATCTCCAAACTACTGGTATAGTCGTCAAATTTATCTTCTTTGTAATGTTTTATAAACTTCTGATTATTATTGACTGATAAGCTTATAAAAAGTTTTTTGCCTGAAGTTTTTCGAACTATTGTATTTTTATCAATGTCAGCTATATAGAATTCGAAGCTTTCTTTAGCAGTTTTGCCCTTTTGGTCAGTTGCTACTGATATGAAGCTGAGTTTTCCTTTATTTTCGTCCAGAACATCAATTGATTGCGTATAGGTGGTATTGTCAATCTGAACCTCCCGAACCATCTCTTTTATTGAAGCCAGAGTCTGACTTAACTTGTCCTGCGATTTTGCTTCGAAAATCGTAAACATGGAAAGGACAACAATACAAAAGATCTTTGGAAAAATTGTTTTCATAGTGCTTTTGTGTAAGGTTTTTGATAATAATACTAAGTTTAAGCAAACAACAGTTTCTCATTTGCTTTTCATAATACAAACCATATTTCAGACAAATAGTTCAGCTTAAACTCAATAACTTTTAGTTGATATTTAAGCAAAGGACGGGTTTAGATAAAACCATTCTTCGTTTAATTCAAACTTCAATTTTGACAACGAAATTTGAATAGCTTCTAAATCTTTAATAACTTTATGGATCTGAACCATTAACATGGCAAGCATTATCCCAGGATACGAATATGACATCTTCATTAGTTACCGCCAGAAAGATAATAAGTATGATGGATGGGTGACAGAGTTTGTTGACAATCTTAAGAGGGAACTCGAGGCAACCTTTAAAGAAGACGTAAGTGTTTATTTTGACATCAACCCTCACGATGGGTTATTAGAGACATATGATGTAAATGCTTCACTGAAAGAGAAACTGAAATGCCTTGTTTTTATACCTGTTATCTCCCAAACCTATTGCGATATAAAAAGTTTCGCCTGGCAACAGGAATTTTATGCATTTAATAAAATGGCCAGGGAAGATCCTTTCGGCAGAGATATTAAGTTGGGTAATGGAAATGTTGCCAGCAGAATTCTCCCTGTAAAAATCCATGACATTGACGTAGAAGACATTTCTCTACTCGAAAATGAATTAGGAGGTACTTTGCGTTCAATAGACTTTATATTTAAGTCACCAGGAATAAATCGCCCCTTAAAGCCAAATGATGATCGTGCAGCAAATATTAACCATATCTATTATCGCGATCAGATAAACAAGGTGGCGAATGCGGTGAAAGAAATTATTCGAGGTTTAATTCAGCCATCTGAAGACCGATTGAAACTCAGATCAAAAAATACAAATGAATTTTCAATTGTTACTAAAAAGATTACTAAAGAGAAAAGTATCGCCGTCCTGCCATTTACTGATATGAGTCCAACCCACGACCAGGAATATCTTGGTGATGGATTGGCCGAAGAACTGCTGACCATGCTTTCTCAGGTAAAAGAACTAAAAGTTGCTGGCCGTACATCTTCTTTCTCCTTCAAGAACAAAAATATTGATCTGACCTCAATAGGGAAAGCTTTAAACGTTGATAATATTCTCGAAGGCAGCATACAAAAAGTAGATAACAGGGTCCGGATAAACGTACAGCTTGTCAACGCAGCAGACGGATTTCATATTTGGAGCCAGAGGTATGACAATGAAATGAATGATATTTTTGCTTTGCAGGATGAAATTTGTGAAAATATTTCGGAACATCTTAAAATAACGCTTTTAGATGAAAGGGAGAAAGAAGCCGAAAAGAGACCGACAAAAAATATAAAGGCTTATGAATTGTTTCTGAAAGGTGATTTCTATTGTAAAAAGTATTCAGAAAAAGGTTTTGAACGTGCAGGTGAGTATTTCAAAGAAGCTATTGAGTTGGATCCTGAATATGCCGATGCCTGGTGGTACCTTGGCTTTGTGAATTATGAAATGCATGGATGGTTGTATCTTCAGAAAGAAAGACTTGAAATGGCAGTCAATTGCGCAAAAAAAGCAGTTGAAGTAGATCCCGTTAATCCCTACGGTCATTTCCTCCTGGCGCTTATTCATTTAACTTCCGATTATGACTGGGCAAAAACGGAAGCTGAAATAGCACTGGGAAATAAATATTTACGCACAAAATTTCCTACTTTTTCCTTTTCTCTCGAACCATGGTACAGGGCAATGTTGATTGGTGATTTTGACTTTGCTGTTCGAAGACTGCAAAGCGGAGTAGATCATGATCCATTGAATTTTTATTATCAGTTTCATCTTGCTCAGATTTATTTATATGGCGTTCGTGATTTTAAAAAAACTATTTCAATTCTGAATAGTATCCTGGAACTTGGTTTTCCTGAGAAAACTGCTTTGCGACCAATGTGTCTGTCATATTTATTTGAAGAAAAATACGATCTGGCTGAAGAGTATGCCCGGAAAGATTATGATGCTTCAGAAGGGAAAGGATATGGGGCAGCTCATTTGATCATATGCCTGGCATCTTCGGGTAAAACCGCTGAAGCACTAGAATTGTACAAGCGAGTCAAAGAAACATTGCCTTTATCTCAATTCCCATTTTTCCTTCATGCTAAAGCAAATATTTACCTTGGCAATACAGATGATGCTTTCTCGTACCTTGATAAAGCAGTAACCGAAAAAAACTATTGGCTCTTTACTTTAAAATATTCCCCGGAATGGGATATCATACGTTATGACCCGCGTTTTGATAAAATTCTTGAACGGATGAATTTTCCAAAATGAAGAAATACCTCCATTGTTAAACCTGAATATTCACTCAGATTGTTTAAGAAGTCATGAAAACAAGCTAAGAATCATTAATTACCAGATGGGCAAACATTTCGTAAGTAATTACTAAATGTTACCATATCGTATTATGAAATTAAGAACAAAAAAACTCAGTAATAAAACTTGCCAGGTTTCTTGCCAGGTTTAGTGGTTAACAGAAGCTTATATTCGAGTCTTAAGGGAGTACCTTGAAACAAATCAAACTACTCCATTCCATACTGAGCCAAAACTGGATTAATGAACTCCCCCTATATGGATAATTAGGGAACTCCTTTACCTTAAATCAATTCTAAATAGCAATTTAGATCGATATTCAATGCATCATACCATTAATCTTTCAGTCTATGAGTCAGAATAACATGTTGAATAAATCAAAAACTATTGACGATGAAAACAAAAACCTTAATTATTTTACTCCTGTTCTCTTCCTGCCTCATAATAAATGGTCAGAACACTAAACCCGAAAGACTCAAGGGTTCATGGGCTGGTAATATTGTATTGCCTGATAGCTCAAAAATACTTGTCGTAATGAAATTTGATATAAAGGAAAACCTTATCGAAGGCAATCTGGATGTTCCTGCCCAGTCAGTCAAGGATATCTATATTGATTCAGTCAGAGTTCTGAAAGACAGCGTTATAGCAGACCTTTCATCAACTGTAGGACCAGGTTCATTTTTTAAAGGATTAGTATTGCCAGGTGATTCAGTAATTGATGGAAAATGGATGCAGAGCGGAGGATCATTTCCCCTCAGGGTAAGAACGACTACATATATTTTCACCCCTGTGCCAAGAAAGAGCAATTTAAATCCGAAACTTGAAGGATACAAAATTGTTAAGCTGATAGAGAGCACACCTGTAAAAGATCAGCAAATGACAGGCCTTTGCTGGTGCTTTGCAACTACCTCTTTTATTGAAACAGAAGCTATAAGGCTGGGGAAAAAACCCGTAGTACTCTCGCCTATGTTTTTTGTGATACCGACATATATTGACAAAGCTGAGAAATATATAAGAATGAATGCCAAAAGTTGTTTCGGCCCCGGTGACTTGACTTTCAGTGCTATGTGCGCTTACAGAAAATTCGGTGCTGTTCCTCAGTCAGTTTTTTCAGGGAAAATAGATTCCACCTCCACATATAACCACGGAAGGATGGACTTTAAATTGCTTGAAAAGGTTAAATATTATGTAAGCTCAGGCAGGGGGAATATGACAGCAGACGGGTATAGAGAAAGTATTGCAAATATTTTATCCGCTACCCTCGGGAAAGCCCCCTCTTCCTTTACCTATAACCAGAAATTATACACCCCAAAGTCATTTGCCGATGAGATGGTCGGAATCAATCCGGATGACTATGTCGAAATAACCTCCTTCACTCATCATCCTTTCTATTCAAAGTTTGTACTGGAGATAGAGTCAAACTGGAATAATAACTTCTACTTAAATCTTCCTTTAAATGATTTCATCGATGTTGTTGATTATGCTTTGTTACACAATTATTCTGTAGCCTGGGATGGCGATATAAGGGATGGTTATAGAAATGGTTTTGCAGTACTGAGTGATTCTGTTAATTCAATTTCACAACTGATGAGGCAAAATGCATTTGATAATTACACCACTATCGATCAGCATAATATGCATATTATCGGAATTGCCAGGAACGAAAAGGGAAAGGAATTCTATATTGTAAAAAACTCAAGTGACATAATGGATTGCGGAGGCTATTTATACATGTCAAAGGAGTTCTTTTTACTAAAGACAATCTCAGTTATGGTCAATAAAAACGCAATTCCTCCTGACATTAAGAAACGGATTACCGTGGCTCTGTAATTATATATTTATTGAACTCTCTATATACTAAAACGTTGTATTAGGTCAAACGGCATTGTATTAGATGCAATGGGTCTTGGAGTTGTAATTGTATGTATTTTTGGTTGAAATCTTACAAAAACATAATTCAGAATCTTTAAATTTAAACCCATGAAAGTATTAAAGTGGATTGCATATATTTCTGCTGGTACTGGAGCAATATTAATTTTAATTGGAGTAATTTCTGCAATAACTCTAAAGCATAGACTTGATGCTATATATATAGCGAGTTATTTTCTTGGTGCTAATAGCTTTTTACTTATAACAACAGTAATTCTTTTTTTTATTCATTTAAGTCATCATAAGAAGGAATAAATCATTGTTTCTTTAGTTGAAAAGTTGGTGGTAGTTAACACCAACCTTCCTCTAATTAATGCGTGTAATGAAGGATTGGCAGGCAGGCAAGTTTGATACAATTTAATTACATTTTATATATTAATGCATTAATATTCATTCCTGCTCCGACGGATGCGAAAATAAGGGTATCCCCTTTGTTTATTTTGTGCGGTTTTAACTGATCTTTTAATATAAGATCCAATAAAGTCGGTATGGTCGCTACAGAAGAGTTGCCCAACCATGCAATTGTCATTGGCATTATGTCTTTTGGCACATCAACTATATCATAAAGACCGAAAAGTCTTTTTAATATTGCTTCATCCATTTTCCCATTGGCTTGATGGATTAGTGCTTTTTTTATTTCACTAAGGTGAATGTTACTTTTCTCAAGACATTCCTTGATCGTTTGAGGTACTTTTTCAATTGCATATTGATAAAGCTTCCGACCATGCATCTTTAAAAAATAATCATCCTTGTTTTCATTGTCAGGCGCATATGATTTACCCATATATAACATTTTGGAATTTAATAAGGTATCTGATCGTGTTTTATGTGCAAGTATACCAATGGGATATTCACTCTGTTGGGCTTCGAAAATAGTAGCTCCGGCACCGTCGGCATACAACATACTGTCCCTGTCATGTGGATCGGAAACCCTGGAAAGTATGTCAGCACCGATAACTAATACCTTTCTGGCATCTCCCGACTTTATTAAATAATCAGCCTGAATAGTAGCTTGCAGCCAACCCGGACAGCCAAAAAGTAAATCAAAAGCTACGGTATTTGGGTTTTTTATTTCTAATTTATGTTTTACCCTTGCAGCTAAACAAGGTACAGCATCCATTCGCTTATTGTTATTCTTTACATCACCAAAATTATGAGCAATAATTATGTAATCTAATTCTTCTTTATCAATGTTAGCAGATTTAATAGCATCAATAGCAGCATAATAGGCAATATCAGAGGTTACCAAATTGTCCGTGACATACCTTCTTTCTGCAATAGTCGTAATTTCAAAAAACTTATCAATTATTTCCTGATTTCCTTTATCAATCTTTTTTCCGTCTGCATCATAAAATTCATTTGCAAGAAAATCCTCATTCCTGATATGTTTTGTCGGGATGAAATTCCCCGTTCCTGTAATAACAGTATAGATATTCCTATTCATATATAGTTTAATATTGTTTGTTTTACTGCCAACTTACAAAACATTTAGAAAATTCAACTGCTTATGTGAAAAAAATGGAGTTTATGTGCTTTGTTTTTTGTGCAATTTAATGCAAAATCCTAAATTGTAAAAGCCAGTATCTTGATCATTTTTAGCCGGAATAAATTGACGACCGAGCTTGAGTTACATAATTGTTGTTTTTCATGTATGTTAAGTACAATCTGACCGGATTTTGAAGTGGTCAGAGAGGAACGGATTTTTCATAATGTAATGATTGGTTGTAGTTAAACCATTCTTTTCTTAATCCATTTTTAATTCTCTTTCTTTAAGCAGATCTGTCCAAATTAAAGGGTATAAAGACAAGTCTTAATATAAATGACTGTGATTAATATTGAGGCATGTGATGTGCTCTATGTAATTGATTTACAGTAATAATATATAGTTCCGGGAAAAGTATGAATTATGTAATCTTTTTCTAAAGTTGTGTAACAATTTTTAGTATAAAAATGCCCACCTTTATAAATAATTGATAGATAATAAGCTTTAATAATTTACCTTTTTTGTATTATACCTGGATCTCTTTTAAGGTTATCCGGCATAATTTTAATAAAACTCTGAATGGAAATATTTTAACATTTTTCATATACTTCAAATTTATACCAATTAACGAGTAAGAACATTTTAAAATTAATTTATATGAAAACAAAAAGAATGTTTATTGGATTATTATTAATGCTGGTTCTGTTTTTTGTTACTTCATGTGCTCCTGTCGGCATGACGACTGAGGAATATGGTTTCCTATATGGTATTGTTCACGGATTCATTTCCCCTTTCGTATTGATTGCGAAATTATTGGGAGCGAATATTGGATTGTATGCTGAACATAATACAGGTTCGTTATATTGGGTGGGATTTATTTTGGGTGTTGTTCTTCTTCTTGGCGGTGGTGGTGGTGGTTACGCAAGAAGAAGAAGATGGTATGACTAAACGATTTTGTCTTTATTTTAAAAGGTTCATCTTAATAATCTTTGCCCGGATTTTCGGATTGGAAATTGTGATTCTGCAATAATATGTTCCGCTTGCTAAACTGGAGGCGTCAAATTCAATTTCATATTTTCCCTCTGCCCTGGGTTCGTTAAGAAGTGTAGCTATTTCATTTCCAGTATTGTTGTAAATTTTTAATGTTACAATATATGGAACAAGTGAACCATATACCTGACTCCCTGAAGCCGGAACTGAAAAACTTATTATAGTTTTTCGTGAGAATGGATTTGGGTAATTCTTAAACGTGGAAAGAGCATCAACAGGAGCATCTGTCTCATTCTGGTCTAAAGAATCTTTTGGAAATCCTCTTAGCCAGTTATACATGCTTTGCCAGTTTCCCGGTATTGACTCATGACCACCAGTAAAAGAGCTAAAATACACATTGCGATTTCCCGCATCGGAAAGACATTGACATGCATTCTGAAGTACAACATAAGAATAATCGGAATCACCACAAACAAAATATATGGGTACATCCTTAAGGGCTTGAATTACCTCCGGATCCAATATAGAAAAGCCTCCGTTAGATGATGACCCGGCATAGACCCCAAGGGCGGTCCACATTTTTGGATATTTCTGACCTATATACCATGCTCCGAACCCTCCCATTGAGAAACCTGTAAGGTACTTTCTTTTATCGTCTATTTTAACCAGAGAATCTAAGGCTTCAACACTTTCCAGTACATCGGTTTCTCCTATGTCCTGATACATAGTATTACCCTGTCCCCAGGGAAATAAAAGGTACCCGTCTTCGAAAGACTCCCACATCTGAGCACCCGGAACCAGGTTCAATGCCATATATTCAATCTTCTCGTTATACTGGTTTCCCATACCATGGAGCACTATATATAACGGATAAGTTTGATCCGGATCCCAGTTTCTGGGTAAAAGAAGCCAGGCTACTGAAGTAATTCCGTCTTTTGGAGAAACCCACGATATGATAAATGGTCGTCTCCGGACCAGATAAGAACCAATATTACTTAAATTAAATTCAACATTCGGGTTTGAGAAAGATGTATAAATCTGTTCCAGGAAGGATAGTTTAAAGCTATTCATAACCTGCTCTGTTTCAATCACTTTTATTATAGATAAGCAATGATGCCGAAAACAGGGCATTATCTGAATTCGCTGACAAGGAATTCAAGAGAGAAATTAGCGCTTCGATGGTTCCTTTTTGAGAATCGATTACTGTTAGATTATCTTTAAAAATGCTATTCTGCGAATTTAGCTGGGAAAATTGAATAGAAGTCAGTGTTGAAATAATACATAAAATCATTAAACAAGTTCTCATAATCTCATTCAGTGTTTAATCAACTGATATTTTATGAATAATGTTACCAGGATGTTGTTATCAAAAATGGTTACATTTTATCTCAAAGGTAGAAAAGGCAGTCCCCCAAAGCAAATTTATTTCAAACCATTAAAGCCGGGTTCAGGCATCTCGCAGCACCTGTTAAGTGCTGAAGGATTTTCATTTCAAATTTCCGAGCTGATTATGATTTCACCTTTCTGTATATCGTTAGATAATCCCGCTTTGTTTATAGTCACCCATAAAGTATCTGTTTTATCTTTTACTTCACCTGAAAAGGGAAAAACGGTAATCCAATCCTGGTTTGTATTTATTGAATATTTTAATGTGGCTTTTCCAATATTTGAAATAGTAAAAAATTTATTTGTCGAATCTAATCCAAAACGGTCAGAACGTCCGGCTTTTAAACTCTAAGCGGCTTTTTATGAAATACCAGTTAAATAACTCTGATTTTCAAAATAATAAGCTAAATTTGGTTAACAGATTTTATTCCCTGACTAAAACAGTTCACCATGAAAAAAAAGGATCCATACAACGCACTTAAATGGAGTGCCCGTATCTCCGGCTCCCTGCTTGTTGTATTTACTCTGGTTATGTTTATTGGAGAATTTCTTGAAGGTCAAAAAAGGGCCACTGGATTAACGCAGCCTTCTTATAGTCCTCTCCTTGTAGTTATTTTCATCATTTGGGGTATTGCCCTTGCAGGACTGGTCCTGGCAATATGGAAGGAAGGTCTTGGAGGGATTATATCTTTCGTTAGCTTTATTCTGGTATACATTCTGAATCTATTCAACAAGGAAGCCACAATGAGGGGAAGTGCCATAATGATCTTCCTTTTCTTTTCCATACCGGCGATATTATACCTGGGTTACTGGAAACTGAATAAAGATGATGCAAGGAAAGCGACAATCGATTCCTGAAATCTTCATCTTGCCGGAAAAACAAATTTTTGTATTTAGCCCTGCTTTGGTTTAAATTTGATAATGAAATAAATAATCATCAGATGTCAAGCATAATCGAGGGTTATAACTACGACATCTTCATAAGCTATCGCCAGAAAGATAACAAAGGCGACAAGTGGGTTAGTGAGTTTGTTGAGGCTCTGAAGATTGAACTGGAATCAACATTCAAGGAAGAGATTAGTGTCTATTTTGACATCAATCCGCATGACGGTCTTCTGGAAACTCATGATGTGGATGCTTCATTAAAAGAAAAACTGAAATGTCTCATCTTTATCCCCATAATATCCCGCACATATTGTGATCCGAAGTCATTTGCATGGGAACACGAATTTATGGCATTTGTTGATCAGGCTTCCCTGGACCAATTTGGGTTGAAAGTAAAACTGCCGACCGGGAATGTT
>Ga0315536_1000696_pt1 | contig 16891 bp, 14 predicted proteins | sample SalMarSW160230MG_FD_203093 | JGI IMG/M metagenome (GOLD analysis project Ga0315536, IMG submission 203093) | Salt marsh sediment microbial communities from the Plum Island Ecosystem LTER, Massachusetts, United States - Salt Marsh Sediment SW1602-30 ... | reverse complement strand
GACCACCTATTTGGTATTTGTTCATAAGTGAGTCTTTTGTATGATATCCCAGTTCATATTCCCGAACCACTTTAAGCTTGAAAGCCCGACTATACTTGGTTTCGGAGGGGATGGTGTTTCCCTTTTTCATCTCTTGTCTCCTGATTTATTTTTTGACCCTAGTCAACTTTTTTCAGGACGAGACATATCATAAAAAAGCCCCTACTATACGGGGCTTTCTTTTAAGCACATTTTGAATCATTCTTACTTAAGTAAGGTCATCTTCTTCACACTTGTAAAGGTTTTGCCATCAATTCCTGTCGCATCTAACTTATAAAAGTAAATTCCGCTGGTTAATGTACTTGCATCAATAGTAACATTATGTGAACCGGCTGCAAAATTACCGCTAGCAACCTCAGCTACTTTTTCACCAACAAGGTTGTAAACACCAATCGTTACCTGTGCATCAACCGGTAAGGAGAACTGAATTGATGTTGATGGATTGAAAGGATTCGGATAGTTCTGCTCAATGGCAAATTTAGCTGGTAGAGATACATCAACTTCTACAACATCCGAATAATTAAAGCTTCCGTCAAAATCAACTTGTTTTAATCTGTAGTAGTATTTTCCACTTTTTACTGATTGATCAGTATAGCTGTAACTCTTCGGTTCTGTTGTTGTTCCAAAGCCAGGAACAAAACCAATTTTCTCAAAGGTGACGTTGTCTTGACCCCGTTCAACATCAAATCCCTGGTTGTTAACTTCCGTTGCCGTTGCCCAGTTTAATTCAACATTGGTGCCTGATACACTCGCAGAGAACGAGGTTAGCTCAACGGGAACTATTGACAAATCATATTCGTGAGTTGATCTTCCGGATACTCCAGATACTGGTGTTGATAAAACAGAACCAGTGTTCTGATCAATTACGTAAACACCCGCACCATTTGTAATAAGATAATTTCCGTTACCAAGTTGAAACGCACCTCGCAATCCTGTGACCGAACTAAAGTAGTTAAGCTGAGTTCCATTTGAATCATAGACATATAAACCGGATGGAGAACTGAAATTACCAACAATTACATTACCATTTGCACCATGATTTATTTGCTCCGGAAAAATAATAGATGGCACAAATACTCCTAGATAGGTGCCACTCAAATCATACCTGGCAATATTGTTACTTGCTTGTCCTGAAACCAGACAATCTGTTGATCTGAATATAATATCCCAGGGTCCATCCATCTGTGCTACATTAGGAGCAATAAAGTTTCCAAGATAGTTTCCAGTTGTTACATCAAATTCTGCTATTGCATCCTGATTTGTACCGCCGGCAATTGCAGCAACCACAGTTGCATAACCGGGGGTAAGTTCTATCCCGCGACAATTATCTAAAACCGCAACATTTTCACCAAAAAAGATTCTTATAAAAGCACCTAGTGTATCAAACTCTACAATGTTGTCTGTTAATTGATCGGATACAAGAATTGTGGCATTGGGAGTAAGCAAAGGTTCAATCGGAGTACTAAGGTTTGGATTTCCGCCGGGAATAAATGCGGGATTAATTAAAGAACCATCATTATAATTAAATGTCATAACGGCATCGTTCGTAGACTCAAGAACCATAACAAAACTAGCAACTGGATTTTGCTGCTGAGTAATTTCATATCCAAGCTCGGGATTCTGTGTCGGTCTGTTTGCCCAATGAATCCTGGCATTTGTAAGATCAAATCTTGATGATATTTCTTCCCAATAAGCAATTTCTCCGTTGTTAAAAGGATGTCTCAAATCATTTATTATCGTATAAACAACCCGATTGTTCTCTATTCCTTTTGCTTCAATAAAAATTCCTTCGGGCAAATAAATTGTGTGGGGCAAATCTAACGATGCTGCCAATTCCCGCGCATCATTAACTATCTGAAAATTCTGCTCGGCAGATATCATCAGGTCTTCAAAACTAATAGTTGGTTTGTCTTGTGCTGAAACCGCGACAGCAAAAAGTAAAGAAATGGTTACTAAACATAGTTTGAATATTTTCATTCTTCCTCCTTGGATTTTTTATGAATATTTACATCTTCAAACAGCAATATATTATATATTATTACTTATACAAGTCGAATTGAAAATTATTATCTCTACTAATAAATAATTGCTATATTTCTTTGTATCTGAAACAACTCGCGACATGATCATTTACCATCCCTGTTGCCTGCATATGTGCGTAAACTATCGTTGAGCCGACAAATTTGAACCCGCGCTCTTTAAGATCTTCACTAATTTTATCAGAAAGCTTTGTTCTGGCTGGAAGTTCTTTCAGAGATTTAAATTTGTTATCAATTGGCTTTCCATTAACAAAACCCCAGATGTATTTATCAAATGTTCCAAATTCTTTTCTTATCTCGAGGAATGATTTTGCGTTTGTAATAGCAGCTTCAATTTTAAGTTTGTTGCGGATTATGCCTTCATTTTTTAAAAGAGAATTGACTTTTTTTCTATTGTGTTTTGCAATTTTATTGAAGTCGAAGTTATCAAATGCTTCCCGGAAGTTATCTCTTTTATGAAGAATCGTTCGCCAGCTTAATCCGGCCTGAAATCCTTCTAGAATTAAAAACTCAAAAAGTTTCCTGTCATTGTGAAGCGGAACTCCCCATTCTTTATCGTGATATTTAATCATTAACTTGTCTTCTGACGGCCAGGGACAGCGTTGTTTCATATTAGTCTTTCTTTAAATTAATGGTTGAAAACTTCCTGGAAGAAGTCATAATTTTAATAATATTAGCAATGGTTATTCTGAATCTAACCAGTATGGCAATTTTTATTTTCTTAAATTTAAACAAATAATTCTTTTATAAAATCATCAAATATTAATATGAGTTCTAAAGAAAAATTCGCGGAAGAAATAAGCTCTTCATATTCTTTCAAAGGAGACTACATAACGTTGGGCGGAGCAATATACGAGGGGGAATGTATTAACAATCTTTTTGTAAATATTCCTCTAAAAACTTTGAACAGACACGGACTAATCGCCGGGGCAACTGGTACCGGTAAAACAAAAACTTTACAAATAATAACTGAGCAGCTTTCATCTAAAAGTATTCCTGTTTTGGTAATGGATGTAAAAGGAGATTTAAGCGGAATTGCCAAACCGGGAGCTGTTAATCCAAAAATAGAAGAGCGACATCAGAAAATTGGTTTACAATACACTGCTGATGGATTCCCGGTCGAAATGCTCACTCTCTCAGAAGAAAAAGGTGTCCGTTTACGTGCCACCGTTTCTGAATTTGGTCCTGTTCTGCTTTCAAAAATTCTTGAATTGAATGATACACAAGCAAGTTTTGTATCTCTCATCTTTAAATATTGCGATGATGCACATCTTCCTGTTTTGGATTTAAAAGATTTTAAGAGAGTGCTTCAATACGTTTCTGACGAAGGAAAAGCAGATGTCGAAAAAGAGTACGGGAAAATTTCTACAACATCAATCGGAACCATTCTCAGAAAAGTAATTGAACTTGAGCAGCAGGGTGCGGAAAAGTTTTTTGGTGAAAAATCTTTTGAGGTAAATGATCTAATACGAATAGATGACAAAGGACGAGGAATTATTTCTATTATTCGCCTTGTTGATTTACAGGACAAACCTAAATTGTTCTCAACTTTTATGCTTTCGCTGCTTGCGGAAATTTATTCTTCTTTTCCTGAAGAGGGAGATATTGCACAGCCTAAGCTTGCTATTTTTATTGATGAAGCACATCTGATTTTTAAAGAGGCTTCAAAGGCATTATTAGAACAGATTGAAACAATAATAAAACTAATCCGTTCAAAGGGAGTCGGAGTTTTCTTCTGCACACAAAATCCAACTGATGTTCCGGCGAGTGTTCTTTCACAACTCGGGTTGAAAGTCCAGCATGCTCTCCGCGCATTCACAGCAAAAGACCGGCAAATGATAAAACTGACTGCGGAGAATTATCCAACATCAGAATACTATAAAACTGATGAAATGTTAACTTCGCTAGGTATTGGTGAAGCTGCAATCACAGCGCTGAATGAAAAAGGAATTCCAACACCACTTGCAGCAACCTTGCTTCGTGCGCCGCAATCAAGAATGGATATTCTTTCCGACGATGAGATTAATGAGATAGTAGGCAACTCAAGGCTTGTTCCAAAGTATAACGAAACGATTGACAGAGAAAGCGCATATGAATTATTAAACAGAAAAGTTGAAGTTGCGCAAGTACCGAAGACTAAACCAATTCCTAAATATGAGCCGCCAAAGAGACCTCGTGGAAGACCTAAAGTTGAAAAAAGTGCTTTCGAAAAAGTTCTTACAAGCACAACCACAAAACAAATAGGAAGAACATTAGCGCGCGAATTTACAAGGGGTATATTAGGAGTGCTTGGTTTGGGCGGAACATCCAAAAGAAGGTGATACTTTAAATGGTTAATTTTCTCCGGGTTTAAGTGGCAAATTTGTAGGCGGCTTGGTCGAGTTAGCAGATTTTAACCTTCCTGCATTCTTAACTGCTTGCGTAAGCAGAAATTCAATCTGAGCATTTATACTTCTTAAATCATCAGCCGCCCATTTTTCAAGGGCGGCATGGATATTCTCATCTATTCTTAATAAAAATTTTTTCTTTTCAGCCATAATCTTAAATTATTATACACGCATATTAATACTTAACCCGCTGCGCGTGCCCTTCCACGGCGGTTCTGTAAAACAACATACCATCCCAGCATAATTATCCAGGGATATTTATCTATTAACTCAAACTTCTTTTCTATTGTCACAGTCGTTCTACCTCTCAGGGAAAATTTATTAACGTAAACCACAAGAAGTTCACCACTAGATGAATAAACTTCGAAAGGTCTTTTAAGTCGTCCTGATTTACAATTCAACCTTGCACCTTTGGGCAACTCGATGGTTCCTTTTGTCTTCCAAAAATTAGAGATATATTTTGCAAAAGGCATTTGATATCCGTACTTATAAACTCCAAACTCACTGCGCCAGATACTTGGTTGTTTAATTTCCCACTTCCCTTCAAATCCTTCAACAACTACACTGTTGCTAAATAATTTTGGAAAGATCATTTTTGCCAATACTCCATCGGATGAAGTTAGTTCAAATTCACGCTTTGTAATTTTTGGTTGATTGAATGTAAGCGTCTGACCAATATAATTTGTTAAAAGGTTCATGAAAAAATTATTGGCTATTGATACAAAGTTCCTGTGTTTATAACCGGCTGGACGTCGTGTTCAGAAACAAGTGCAACCATAAGGTTGTTTACCATCGTAGCTCTTTTATCCTCATCGAGTGTGACAATTCTCTGTTCGCTAAGTGACTTTAAAGCCATCTCTACCATTCCGACAGCACCCTCAACGATTTTTTGTCTTGCTGCAATGATTGCTTCTGCCTGTTGCCTTCTTAACATTGCTTGTGCTATTTCCTGTGCGTATGCAAGATGACTGATCCTTGATTCTAAAATATCAACGCCTGCAACTTCAAGTCTTTTTTCTAGCTGACCTTTTAAATTATCTGCAATCTCCTGTGGAGTCCCTCGTAAAGAAGCCTTGCTTTCATCTTCTGTATCATAAGGATATTCAGAAGCGAGTGAACGAATTGCGGTTTCGCTTTGTATGTCAACAAACTCTTCATAATTCTCAACATCAAAGACTGCTTTTGCAGAATCAATTACTTTCCAGACAACAACTGCACCTATTTCAATAGGGTTGCCATGCAAATCATTTACTTTAATTTTATCACTATTAAAGTTTCGGATTCTGAGAGATACTTTTCTTTTTATAGTAAATGGATTAACCCACCAAAATCCTGAGTTACGAACTGTGCCGATGTACTTGCCAAAGAATATTAAAACCCGCGACTCATTTGGCTGAACAACAATAAACCCGCTCGAAATAATAATTATTATTACCATAAGCGGAATTATAAGCCAAAGGATTTGAGTGTTTTGGGTTATTACTATCCCTAAAAATAAGTAAACCTCCAGGGCAATGAGCACAAATAAAACAAACAACGTCACAAATCCATTGATCTTATTTGCTAGTTTTTCTACTATTTTGTCCATTTTTCCATTCCTATTATTTATTGATATTGTAATGATATCATAGTGATAGCAAAAAATCAAGTCCTTTTTTATGAATTATTATAAGGTTAGTATTGTTATAAGAAAAAAGAGCAAAAAAAAGTGAAAATATTATTAACCGGGGCAACTGGTTATATTGGCAAAAGATTACTGCCCGCTTTGATTGAAAATGGGCATGATGTTGTATGCTGTGTAAGAGATAAGAATAGATTTCATCCACCCCTATCACATGGTAGTGGAAAAGTTTCTGTCCTTGAAATTGATTTTCTAAAGAATCCTTTAGAAAAGGATTTCATAAAAGATATCGATGCCGCTTACTATCTTATTCATTCAATGAGCGCCAACGTTTCTGATTTTTCAAAGCTGGAGGATACTTCTGCAAAAAATTTTATCAGTTTAATTAAGAAGACGAATGCAAAGCAGATAATTTATCTTGGTGGAATTACAAACGAAGAGAAACTTTCCAAGCATCTTGCTTCAAGAAAAAATGTTGAGAATATTCTTGCTGGCTCAGGAACACCTTTAACTTCGCTAAAAGCCGGAATAATTGTTGGCTCCGGCAGCGCATCATTCGAAATAATAAGAGACCTCGTTGAAAAACTTCCTGTCATGATTACACCAAAGTGGCTTAACACAAAACATCATCCCATAGCGATAAGAAATGTCATTCAATATCTCACCGGGATTTTGTTGAAAGAGGAATTATTTAATCTTTCATTCGATGTCGGCGGACCTGATATATTGACTTACAAAGAAATGCTTCTTCAGTTCGCAGATGTTCGCAAGCTTAAAAGATTTATTTTCACTGTGCCGGTTATGACTCCCCGCCTATCCTCATACTGGCTTTATTTCGTGACATCAACATCATATAAGCTTGCAGTAAATCTTGTTAACAGTATGAAGATCGAAGTGATTGCTAAACCGAATGAGCTGGAAAAAACTCTTGGCATAAATCCAATTTCATACAAGAAAGCAGTTGAGTTAGCCTTTTCCAGAATTGAACAGAACGAGGTTATTTCAAGCTGGAAAGACTCTCTTGTTTCCAGTTATAAAGATGATAAACTATTAGATCATATTAACGTACCCACCTATGGATGCTTCCTCAATAAGCGCGAAAAAGAAATTACAAACGGTGTCGAACAGGTCATGAATAACCTGTGGTCAATTGGTGGTGAGCGCGGCTGGTATTATGCTGACTGGCTTTGGGGAATTCGCGGATTTTTAGATAAACTTTTAGGTGGTGTTGGATTAAGAAGAGGAAGAACAAACAAGAATGAAATTTTTTCAGGAGATACTTTAGATTTTTGGCGTGTGCTTGTCGCGGATAAACAAAATAAAAGATTGCTTCTTTATGCGGAAATGAAGCTGCCCGGTGAAGCATGGCTAGAGTTTAAGATTATTAATAAAGATCAAAAAAAATATTTGCAGCAAACAGCAACTTTCCGTCCGAAAGGATTGCTTGGAAGATTATATTGGTATTTCGTTTTACCTTTCCACTATTTTGTATTTAATGGTATGGCAAAAAATATTGTAAACTTTATAACACATTAACCTTATAATTCATTATCTTGAAAAATTAAATAATTAAAAAAGAAAGAATTTCAAAATGGATATAATAGATAATCTAAAATCAGCTGTCGGAGGCGAAGATCAAAAAAACGATTTGATGTCAACTGTTATGGGACTGATTGCTGGAACAGGCGGTTTAAACGGCTTAATTAGTCAATTTGCTTCGAAAGGGCTTGGAGATATAATAAATTCCTGGATAGGAACCGGAAAAAATCTGCCAATCTCTGCAGATCAACTTCAAAGTGTTCTTGGTAGCGATACTGTTAAAAATCTTGCATCAAAACTTGGAATGGATAACAATATGCTTTTGGGACAATTATCAAACATACTTCCACAGGCAGTTGATAAATTAACTCCTGATGGAAAAGTACCAGATGGCGATATAATGAGCAAGGGCATGGATATGCTCGGCGGATTGTTCGGCAAGTAATAAACCCTGCTTATTTAAAATATTAAAAGCTGCAATTAATCAATCTCGGCTTTTTTATTGATTCTTGCTCATTAACCTATTCAACACATTTGAACGAATTAAAGATGATTATTGTTTAAAGTATTTGTAAAAATCAATTAAAGTGAAGATTAAATGAAAGATAAAGTAGTAATTATAACCGGTGCCAACCGGGGTATTGGTAAAGAGGCAACAAAGGAAATAGCAAAGCTAGGTACAAAAGTATACATGGCTTGCAGATCGCTTGATTCTGCAAACAAAGCAAAAGATGAAATCATCAAAGAAACTAAAAACGAAAATGTATTTGTTAGAGAATTAGATCTTTCCTCGGCTGAATCGATAAAAAGATTTGCTGATTCTCTCAAAAATGAAGAATCAAAACTAGACGTACTAATTAACAACGCTGGTATTTCTTCGCGAACAAAAAAATTAAACAATGCAAGAGTTGAATTGACTTTTGCAATCAATGTTCTTGGCCATCACTATTTAACTAAGTTATTAATTGATCTTTTGGAAAAGTCCAGTCCCTCCAGAATAATTAATGTGGCTTCGGAATACGCAGGGGGTTTGGATCTTAACGACATCAACTATGATAAAAGAAGTTATGATACGACTGCTGCTTACAAGCAATCCAAACAGGCAAACCGAATGCTCACCCGCGAATGGGCAAAGAATTTACAAAGTAAAAATATTTCTGTTTATTCAATGACTCCGGGCTGGGTACCTAACACTGATTTGTTCAGAGAACAATCAACTTTCAATAAAGCGGTAATAAAAACAGTTGGTGTTATTGGTGGTAGATCTGTTGAGAAAGGTGCAGGCACAATCGTCTGGCTTGCATCAAATGATAAAGTTCCCGGAAGTAATGGTGGCTTCTTTAGGGATAGAAAAGAATTAGCTTGCCAGTTTAAAAATCAAGAAGACGAAAAGAAGCTCTGGGATATTTGTGAAAAACTCTTAAACAATAAGACTAAAAACTAGTAAAACAAATTATCTCATCGACTCTGTGGTTTTAATTATTCCCTCTTCGTAACTGATCGGTTTGAAGTCAAATGCTTTTTCAAATTTTGTGCTGTCGAAAAGATAATCAGAATCATTCTGGTAAAGCATCTCGATACTTTCTTTAACAACCTTATTAAACATTCCCAACATTTTAACCATCCACTTTTTAACGATCATATACTCCAGTTTAACACCCATTGCCTTTGCTGCAAGCTCAATAAATTCTTTTCCAGTTAATACGTTTTTATTTGTTGGCAAGTGCCAGATCTGGTTATACGCTGATTCCGTGTTTCCAAGAATTGCAGTTCCCTTTCCAGCATCGGGCGTGTAAGTAAAAGAATGTTTTTTGTTTACATCAATAAACCATTGGGCTTTCTTTCCTTTTTTAAAATTGTCAAACACCATACTGTTTACAAAACTAAGTGGTGTTTCAGGACCGTAAAAATCTGCAGCTTTTGCGATTATTGCTTTCAGGTTTCCTTGCTTTACTTCATTCATTATCATTTCATTTAATTCTGCTCTAACTTTACCTTTTTCGCTATCCGGTTTTATTGGCGTTTCTTCTGTCATCCAGCCATTTACTCTTCCATAAGAATAAACATTATCAAAAAAAACAAGTTTGCTGTTACTTTTCTTACAAGCCTCAATAACATTTTTCATTAAGGGTGGCCATTGTGTCCGCCAGACATTAATATCGTATTGTAAACCGACTGTGAGATAAACGACCTCAGAGCCTTCAACTGCTTTCATTGTTTCTTCTACATTCAAAAGATTTGCTTTAAAAAGCTCATCGGTATCGTTAACCTTTTTCGGATTGCGGCTTACTAATCTGATTTTATTTGTGTATTTCGTTAAAGATTTGGCAAGTTCTTTACCTATTACCCCTGTTGATCCTAATATTGTTTGCATAATTCCTCCTTAAATTTATTTTTTTCAATCATATGTATTATTTGATTAAAATTCAACTTCTCACATCTAATTTGTATTAATTAATGATGTTCCGAAATATTATTTTTGCAAGAAATAATTGTTTATCTATTCTGGCATTTTAGAAAAGTTATCTCTGAATGAGTTTTATTCCCTCTTATAAAAAAATATCTGATGAAATGTTCACTGGGCGAATAAGCCGAGCTGATGAACTCTTAAAGAGCTGTGCAAGCTGCCCTCGAAATTGTTTTGTTGATCGAACGAGCGGAGAGTTGGGGACATGTCGAAGTGGAGACAAACCAATTGTCTCATCTTACACACCTCATTTCGGTGAAGAGCCCGTTCTTTCAGGAACTAATGGAGCCGGAAATATTTTTTTTGGCAACTGTAATCTTAGGTGCGACTATTGCCAAAATTTTGTCATCAGCCAAAACCCAAAAGTAGAAATAAACAACGAAGTTTCTGTTGACAGACTTTCTGATATCATGCTTGAACTTCAGAATATGATCTGTCACAATGTTGGTTTGGTCTCGCCAACACATTTTGCTATACCGATTCTCAAATCAATTAAACTTGCAATTGAAAATGGATTGAGACTTCCCATTATTTATAACTCAAACGGCTATGATTCGGTCGAGATTTTAAAACTATACAAAGATGTAGTTGACATTTATCTGCCTGATTTTAAATACGGTGATAATGATTACGGAAGGCGCTACTCAAAGGTTACTGATTATTTTGATTACTGTAAGCTCGCAATCAGAGAAATGTACGACCAAGTCGGCAGTGAGTTGGTTTACGAAAACGGTATTGTTGTTCGGGGATTAATTATTCGTCACCTTGTTTTGCCAAATGGTTTAGCAGAAACAGAAGAAGTATTTAAATTTATCAGCCGGGAATTGGATTCAAAAATTCATATTTCTGTTATGGCACAATACTATCCGACTAATCGTGCATCAAAAAATATTTTGTTGGACAGAAAAATAAATCAAACAGAATATGTCCGTGTCCTGGAATTGCTTGAAAAGTATAATCTGGAAAACGGTTGGATCCAGGAATTAGAAAGCAGCGAATCTTATCGGCCCTTCTTTAATGATGATCGGCTTGATCCTTTTGGTAACGAAAGGGATTTAGAATTGGCTGATGTCCAATCCCGGCAATAACATTTAAAAGTTGCTCCTCTTATACCTGTATTTCTGTTTCTGTTTAAGTAATATCCTTACAAATATTCTACGATCAGCCCCTCGTGTACTAAAGTAAGTGATTCTATTGCAACCTCACTTCCCCTTGAATACAAAGGGGAATACTCAAGCTTTGAGGGAAAGGCATTTTTAACTTTCCATACCACAACCGGATCGTGACTTCCATTTAAAAGAGAAATCGTAACATCCCGACGCTCTATTACATTGAACTGTGCTGTGTCAATCCATTTATAAAACTCGTCGTCACTTTTAACTATCCCACGCTTTAATACAATCGGGGAATATCTTTTCTGTCCGGGCATAAGTTGTTCCGAACTTTCTTTTGAAGAACCTTCTCGATATGGAATTACGTCTAGTTCAATTGCAAGTCCGCTGACTTCCATAAAGCCGATATTAGTTCCGCCCCATTCTACCCGAAAATGATTTTTTGCCATGGGATAATTCATAAACAACCTCCGGAAAAATTTAAATGGTAAACATCCTTTTAAAGAGTTTTTCATTTATTTGTTTTTTTTACTCGAACACATATAAAATTTTTCGGTTTAGTATTTCTTTGGCGCCAGAAATTTGTTATACAGAATTAATCCAATGATTGTAACCACACCTATCATTGAAAAGATAATCCACAGCGTGCTCGGCTCATTTAAAGTATCAACAAAATAGACATATAGATTAGCACCTAAAATTCCACCAATTAAGCTTCCTAATACTCCATAAAGGAATGCATATCCAAGGTAAAGCGCTTTTTTATCTTCGGGTGCGATCAACCCAACATAACTGATGAATTTCGGATGAGCAGTCATCTCGCCGATTGAGAAAATTACAATGCCCAGAATAAACACCCAGATGTTTGTGTTGATGGCTAGTATTGCCATTCCAATTGTTCCCATTGCAATACCGGCAATCATTGTAGGAAGGGCTTTTATATGCTTAACTATATTAGAGACAAGAATCTGCAGCAGGATAATTGTTCCTGCATTTATTACCGTTACATGTTCAACGTCAAATTTCCAGTTTAAATTAATTCCCACTGAAGAAAAAACTCCATTAACGAAATTATCAAGTGATGAAGCATCAACATACTTCTGTACATACCAGAGTACTGAATCAAACATCTGGAAATAAAGAATCCAGAAGCCGGAATAAATTACAATTAGCCCTATGAACCTAACATCAGTTAAAACCATCACAGCTCCTTTAAGAACTTGTGCTATGGTTTTAGTGTTTTCAGGTTTTTTAGGCTCTTTATAAACAAGATATGTAGGAATTAACATCGAGGCTGTTCCGATAGCCGAAGCCAACATAACATATTGCCAGCCGAAATTATTTTTAATGTAGGGGACAAGAATAAGAGGAAATAAGAAAGCCCCAAGATTTATTGACCAATAGAAAATACCAAAACCGAGAGTGCTGTTGCTTTCATTGGTTTCTCTGGCGATTGTCCCGGAGATCATTGGTTTAAAGGCGCCGGCACCAAAAGCCATAATTATTAAACTTGCAAATACCATTGCGTACTCAGTTGTTTGACTTGTTAAAAAATAGCCAAGTCCCAAAAAGATAAATGCAAAGGTTAGAGTTTTCCGATAACCAAATCTTTCCCCAATGGCTCCTGATAGAATCGGAAGAATATAAAGCAGTGGTTGAATTGTACTTTTAATTACGCCGACACTTTCTTTGGAAAAAGCAAGCTGGTCAGTCATATAGACAGAAAGAATGCTCATCATTCCGTAATAAGAACCACGCTCAAAGAATTCCATCATAATTACTATCCAGTAATTTTTAGAGAATGATGTGATTCTTGGTTTTTTCTCCATAGTGTTATCTGCCATACGAGTTCCCAATTATATTTGAAGAAAGAGGTATTTGAAGGGCAAAGTTAGGGTCTCAGGTTTATTTGACCAAACATTTTCAATTATTTTTTAGATTAGCATTATTAGTTATATCTCGGGCCCAGTTATTTTTCAAATTTTATAAAAGTCCACTTTTTTAGTGAGTACATTTTAAATTTTATTTTGATTATTGATAGACTGGTTTTTTACAAAGGAAAATTGTTTCGTTTTTATCTAAGACATATTTTGTTGTTTCGGATTCATTAAGTTTATTAATAAAGTCATCTTCCTTAACAACAAAACCTGCGTTCTTCAATCTTAAAGAATAATCCTTTCCATAAATTCTTACATGATCTTCTTGTCCAAATATTTTTTTTCTTTCTTGAGGGGATGTAACCGTAAAATCTTCCAATGTTTTTTCCCTATTAGTGTCTATGGGTGATTGCAATATTGCCCAACCGCCTGGTTTTAATACCCGATATAATTCCGACATCGCTTTTTTATCATCTTCTATATGTTCTAAAACGTGATAGCACAAAATTGCATCAAAGCTGTTATTATTAAAAGCAAGCTTTGTTAAATCTGCCTTATACATTGCAAGTGGAAATTCCAAATCAACACTTGTATAATCAATATTATTTAAACTTTTCAGTTTTGATTGAGTTGCGTAATCAGGGGCAACGTTAAGTAATTTTAATTTTGAAGCGAGAATATTTAATTCTCTGGTAAGATAAAGCCAGAGTAATCGATGCCGTTCAAGAGAACTGCATCCTGGGCACTTAGAATTACTGTTTATATTATCAGGCCCGGGTAAAAATCGGCCGTATCCTCTTTCACATATCGGACAATAATAAGTATCCCCTCTGTAAATAAACCTATTTAATGTGTGATAAGCTTTTCTTGAGGTATTGGGGAAATTTTTTACAACTAGATTTTTTAAAAGCCGATACATTAAATACTAATAGTTTAAAATAGGACTTAACCATTTTTCAACTTCTTCAACGCTCATCCCTTTGCGGCGATGGTAATCAAGCACCTGATCCTTTCCGATTTTTCCAACAGTAAAATATCTTGCTTCTGGATGAGAGAAGTATAGTCCGCTAACACTTGCGGCCGGATACATTGCCATACTTTCGGTCAGCTTTATTCCAGTATTCTTTTCAGCATCAAGCAGTGAAAATATGATTGGTTTTTCTGTGTGGTCAGGCTGAGCAGGATAGCCGGGCGCTGGACGAATACCGATGTATTTTTCTTTTATTAATTCACTGTTTGACAAGTTTTCACCAGAAAAATATCCCCAATATTCTTTTCTTACGCACTCGTGCAAATGTTCTGCAAAAGCTTCTGCAAGTCTATCGGCAATTGCTTTGATCATAATGCTGTTATAATCGTCATGTTCTTTTTCAAACTTTTCAACAAGCTTTTCTATTCCTATCCCGGTTGTCACAGCAAACATTCCTATATAATCCTCAACTCCTGATTCTTTTGGCGCAATGAAATCGGCAAGAGCAATATTTGGCTCGTCTTTCGATTTTTGCATCTGCTGTCTTATTGTATGAAGAACTCTTTTAACTCCGTTTCTCGATTCATCAGTATAAATTTCAATGTCATCCACACCTACAGAATTTGCTGGGAATAAACTGACAACACCATTTGCAGTAAGCAGCTTTTCGTTAATGATTTTATCCAGAAGCTTGTTTGCATCATCAAAAAGTTTTTTTGCTTCAGCACCAACGTTTTTGTCTTCAAAGATAGCGGGATATTTCCCTTTCAATTCCCAAGTCATAAAGAAAGGAGTCCAGTCGATGTAATTTCTTAATTTGGAAAGAGAATAGTTATTAAGAACTGTCACTCCAAGCTTGCTGGGTTTTTTTACTTGTGATTTAGTCCAGTCGATCTTTAATCTGTTTTCTCTTGCTTGTTCCAAAGAAATATTGTTCTTTTCCAATTTTCTTTTTGCATAATCCTCTCGCAGATTAACATATTCCTCCTTATATGAATCTATAAATTTATTTCTCTCGGATTCATTTTCGTTTAGAAGATTTGAAACAACCGGCACACTACGCGATGCATCGAGAACATGAAAAACTGGACCGCTGTAATTCGGTGCTATCTTCACTGCTGTGTGCACACGTGAAGTTGTTGCGCCGCCTATCAGTAAGGGAAGATCCATTCCTCGTCTTTCCATTTCCTTTGCCACGTGAACCATTTCATCAAGCGACGGAGTGATGAGTCCGCTTAATCCAATTACGTCAACTTTTTCATCAATTGCTGTTTGAAGAATTTTTTCTGTGTGAACCATTACCCCCAGATCAATAACATTGTAGTTATTACATCCGAGAACAACTCCAACAATGTTTTTGCCGATGTCGTGAACGTCGCCCTTAACTGTGGCAAGCAAAATAGTTCCGGCCTCTCCCCGTCCCTCTCCGAAGGAGAGGGCTGTCCCCTTTATTAATTCTGTTTTGTTTTCTTTAAGAGTATTTAAGATTTTATCAATTACTTTGTCAATTTCACTTATTATTTCTTCGTTCTTAAATCTAACTACTTTGAACCCTTGATTACGAAGCAAAGTAGTTCTTATTTCGTCTGATTCCTGATTCTCAGGTAATTGATGTATTCTTCCATCCACTTCTAATATTAATTTTTCAGAAAGACATACAAAATCCGCAATGTATTGTCCAATTATATGTTGTCTCCTAAACTTATAATTTTCCAAATTTTTTGATTTGAGTTGTTCCCATAATATTAATTCGGAAGTTGTAGCGTTGTTCCGATTTTTTTCTGCAAATTCTTTCAATAAAGAATATAAAACCGGATCAGCTGTTTGATATCCATATTTATTATAAGTCGCGGTTTTCTTTTGTTCAATCCCTTCCTTTTGGGAAGGGGACGGGGGATGGGCCAAGTATGGCTCTAAATATCCCACTGCCTTTTTCATAACTCTAGCACTTTTTACAACCTGTGGAAGAAACATTTTCCCAGCGCCAAATAAATCACCGACAACGTTCATTCCAGCCATCAAAGGACCTTCAATAATTTCCAGCGGCTGGGAATATTTCAACCTAGCGTCTTCAACATCTTCATCAATGTAATCAACAATTCCTTTTATTAAGGCATGCTTAAGTCTTTCTTCAACCGAAAGATTTCGCCAGTCTTCTTTCTTCTCTTCTACTTTATCCTTCTTTTTAATCGTTTCTGCAAATTCGATAAGTCTCTCAGTTGCGTCTGCCCTACGATTTAGAATTACATCTTCAACCCTTTCCAGAAGATCTTTAGGAATCTCTTCATAAACTTCAAGCTGTCCTGCATTAACAATTCCCATATCCATTCCGGCTTTAATTGCATGGAAAAGAAATGCTGAATGCATTGCTTCGCGGACTGTATCATTACCTCGAAAAGAAAAGGAAAGGTTGCTTACTCCGCCGCTTACTTTTGCTAAAGGAAGGTTTTGTTTTATCCATCGAATTGCTTCGATATAATCAACAGCGTAATTATTATGTTCTTCAATTCCGGTTGCAATGGCAAGAATGTTTGGATCAAAAATTATATCCTGTGGAGCAAAGCCAACTTCGTTAACCAAAATATTATAAGCACGTTGACATATTTCAATTCGTTTTTTAAGAGTATCCGCCTGGCCTTTTTCATCGAAAGCCATTACAATAACAGCAGCGCCGTAACTTAAAACTTTTCTTGCATGTTCTTTAAATACCTCTTCGCCTTCTTTAAGAGAAATTGAATTAACAATTCCCTTTCCCTGCAGACATTTTAATCCAGCCTCTATCACTGACCACTTTGAAGAATCAAGCATTATAGGAAGCTTCGCGATATCAGGTTCAGCTT
>Ga0315536_1000694_pt1 | contig 16904 bp, 13 predicted proteins | sample SalMarSW160230MG_FD_203093 | JGI IMG/M metagenome (GOLD analysis project Ga0315536, IMG submission 203093) | Salt marsh sediment microbial communities from the Plum Island Ecosystem LTER, Massachusetts, United States - Salt Marsh Sediment SW1602-30 ... | reverse complement strand
CCGGATGTGTGACGATATATCCGCTTTCTTCTTCATCCCTAAAAAAATACCCGATGTCAGTCTTGAGGGTATCAGAGATGATCTGGAGGGTAGGTATGGATGGCATTGCAAGGCCATTCTCTATCCTGGAAAGAAGCCCCGGGGAAAGACCTGTAGCCTCGGCAAGCCTTTTCTGTGTTAGACCTGCACTATAGCGAAATTCTTTCACTCGCATTCCGATTTTCTTAGCCAGATCATCCTTGTTTTGCACAGGTCCATTTCTCCGGCGAATGCCAAATTAGAAGGGGAAACGTCTCTCAAGGATATCGTAGTTTAGTAGATATACCTTGCCAATATTAAATCCGTCATTATCAGGGGGGAAACTGCCTGTCAAGAAAAAAATTAATATTTATAAACTTTATTTATTAATATGCAAATAGTTCTCTTTCGTGGGCAACCTCTCAATAATTGAGACGAACCCTGGAGCTCCGAATTCCTGAACGGCTGCTTTTTTCCCTTGACACACTGAGGGCTCGTTCCTAATATTTTTCTACGACTTGATACCTATGACCCTTATGAGGAAATCCAAAGGTCTTTTTTTGAGGAACTTTATCATGACAAACGCGAAAAGCTTATCCGCCATAACGAACTGGGTTAGGGTAATGCGGCTTCCTTTCACCACCGTGGCCCTGATGCCTTTTGCTGCCGGGATCTTTATCGGTTACAGGAGTGCTGATTCCATAAGCTGGACAGCCTCAATCCTTGGCCTGATCGCAGTTCTCTTCATCTGTATTACGTGCTATCTGATTGGGGAAATTTACGATGAAGAAGAAGATTTGCTGACCCTTAAATATATGAGGACCCGGTTTTCGGGGGGCACCCTGGTGGTGGCGGACGGCTCCATTTCCCCGAGGTCCGCAGGAACCTTAGCGATCATACTGCTGTGTGTGGCAGCCCTTTGCGGGGTCTATATCAGTTATATCCACGAAAGCTGGGTCCTGCTTGGCTTAGGGGTATTCGGGGGATTAGCTGCCCTGATCTATTCCCTGCCACCCGTAAGATTGGCGAAGCGCGGTTTAGGAGAGCTCTTCATTGCCGTCTGTTACGGCTGGCTAACCCTGTTCACAGGCTTTGCAACCGCCACCGGTACATTTCCTCCCTATTCGTATCTCTTTTCCCTGCCCCTGGCCCTTTCCATTTTCAACGTGATACTCTTTAACGAGTTCCCCGACTATGAGCCGGACAGGACTGTTGGCAAGAAAAATCTCGTGGTGCTATGGGGGAGGGAACGCGCCGCAAAGGTCTACGGTATAGCGGCCTTTTTGGTGGCCGTCACCACGCTTCTGATCTGGCATTTTTTTCATGGATGGGATCTTGTTTATCTGTTCGTCTCATTGCCGGTGGTACTTTTTGCCCTCTCTCTCGCAGTAAGAGTGGGGCTTCTTGGTCAATGGCAACAGGAAAAAAACGTCGAGCCTCTCTGCGGCCAGGGGATTTTGCTCAATCTGCTTGTGGCCGTAACCCTTGGCATCATCGTTGCCTTTTGAGCCATGAATCTGAGACCCTATCTATATCCCCAAAACCTCGTGCGCCAGTTCGCGTCTGCCCTCCTGTTGAGAAAGACCACAGGCTGGCGACATTTTGTCCCCTGGCTTTTCAACGGTGCATTCCGTTCCATTCCTGTCGCGGCAGGATCAGTCGGTATGGGTTGCATAGGCTTCGGCTACCATGCGGTCTGGGAGGTCACCGAGGCATGCAATTTTTCGTGCCGGCATTGCCACGCACAGTCAGGCAAGGCCGGGCCCGATGAACTCACCACTTCGGAAGCCCATCAATTCATCCGGCAGGTCAGGGATGTGGGCCGTTTCCAGATGCTGGTCTTTACAGGGGGCGAACCCCTTGTCCGTCCTGATATTGATGACCTCCTGCGCTACAGTAAAGGTCTGGGGCTAATCAACGTGATCGCCACCAACGGATCGCTCATTGACCGAAAGAGGGCTGTTGAACTGAGAAAACTTGGGGTCAAGGGGATCGCGGTCAGCTTTGACTCGACCGATAGGGATATCCACAATCACATCCGCTGCAACCCGCAGGCATTCGACCTGGCGCTTCGAGCCATAGAGGCGTGTAAGGCCGCCGGGATGGTCGTTCAGTTCAACTACACTGCCATGACGGAAAATCTCGCCACCTTAGAGGATGTCGTACACCTCTGCCATGAGGTCCATGCCGATATCATGCTCTGCTACCAGCTTGTGCCCATGGGACGGGGCGGCAATATAGCCGACTGGGCCCTCTCACCAGGGCAAAACCACGAATTGATGAATACCATAAGGAGGCTGCAAAGGGAATCAGTCACCATCGTGGAACCGGTGGCCGGCCCTCAATACTGGCCCCACCTGCTCAAAAGGGACAATAAGGAACCAAAGCCCACGGCATCCCGTACGCTGTTTCACGGCTGCGCCGCTGGCTGGGGCCTGGTATATGTTAAGCCTAACGGCGATGTCTGGCCCTGTCCCTTTGTTCCAATTAGCGGGGGAAATGTGAGAGAGCAATCCTTAGGGGAAATCCGGAAACACGGCGATATTTTCACCAAGTTACGCGATCGCAGCCTGTTGAAGGGAGAGTGCGGGGATTGTGCCAACCGGTTTATCTGCGGCGGTTGTCGGGGCAAGGCCTATGCAGCAACCGGTGACCCTTTAGGCGAGGACCCCACCTGTTACATCCACCATACCGAAAAGCCCGAGTATCTTAAATGGATGAACGCCTCGGATTAGGAAGCTCATTGTTATGGATCCCCAGACTTAAAGAAGAGTGGGCAGGCGGCTACTGATTTGGGTATGCCATGCGCGCCCGAGGGTGGCTAAGGCCACGGCAAAATCCCTTTTTGTGCGCAGGAGATCAGAAACCAAGGAGGGCTTTAGCAAAATCGTCTTGAAAAGATGGAGTAGTCGGATGCGACCGGTCTGATTGAGGCAGTCAAAGATCTCTCCGGGAATTGAACGGGTTGCCACATCACACACGGTGCGTAGGGCAAAAAAGGGAAGGCCTGCGTTATTGGCAACCGTAGCTACTGCAGAGCTTTCCATGTCCGCGGCTAATGCATTGGTTTTTGTAAAGAGCGCTTGTTTGTTCCGGGCCGAAAGAACCGGTTTCTGAGCTGTAATGATCGTGCCACGATACGCGGGGATTTCTCGGGCCATGAGTGCCGCATAAACGATTTCGACAAATTTGGAGTTCCCTTCCCAAACCTGTTGGCACGTGTTGTCACTTTCTTGAATTATCGAGTCGGCAAGAACCAAGTCTCCGGGCTCCAGTTTCGGATCCAGCCCCCCTGAAACCCCTGAAACGCCTAATGCCACCACACCTTCTGCGATTAGCCACTGTGAGGCCAAAAAGGCGTTTTTCATCCCTAAGCCTGAGCGCACAACGACAAGATGAGTTCTGTTATTTAGGAGGGAACGCCGGAACAGGTGTCCCTCGGCGTGCTGCCATCGCCCGCGCCCTATCAGGGCACGTGCCTCGGCAGTAAGCGCTACGACAAGGCCAATGGCCGGAGTCATGGTCTTTTTTTACTGCGGGTAAGGGCAGATCTGCCGGAGATTGAAGGCTCACCTCGTCTTGACGGGTCATTTTTTCCGTACGAAGCCTGCGGTATTCACTTAATGCCCAAAGTGGAAAGAATTGACTGTAGCCGTGGTAACGTAGATAAAAAACCCTGGGGAAACCTGTGCCTGTAAAATCCTCCTCATCCCAGACACCTTGCTGGTTTTGGGTCCCCAGAAGATAGTGAGTACCCCGTTGGACCGCAGAACTATTCACTTCACCCACGGCCATAAGCCCTAACAGTGCCCATGCTGTCTGGGATGCGGAACTTTGCCCGTTGCCACCAATAGAAGGGTCAGAGTATGAATGGCTTGTTTCACCCCAGCCATTGTCTGCGTTCTGGCACGATTTCATCCAGTCAACCGCCCTCCGGATGTAGGGTTGGGATGTATCTTCTCCTAAAGCCCCAAGGCCTTTGAGTACGGACCAGGTGCCGTATATGTAGTTTACACCCCACCGACCAAACCAGGCGCCACACTCTTCCTGTTCTTTGCGCAGAAACTTGAGTGCCTTGGCAATGGGTGGAAAGTCATGGCCATAGCCTAACATGGCCAAAAGCTCAATACAGCGCCCTGTCAGGTCGGAAGTGCTGGGATCAAGAAGGGCGCCATGGTCAGCAAAAGGAATGTTGTTGAGATAGAGGTAGTTGTTGTCAACATCAAAGGAGCCCCAGCCTCCGTCCGAACTCTGCATGCCGATGACCCAGTTTACTGCCTTGGCGATTTTCTGCTTATACTCCTCCTCATTTAGGGTGCCGGCCCTAAGAAGAGACATCAGGACCATCGGCGTGTCATCAACGTCAGGATAAAAACTGTTTTCAAATTGAAAGGCCCAGCCTGCCGGTTCCAGGTCGGGAACCCGGTAGGTCCAGTCCCCGGGGATAGTAATCATCTCTTTGAAAAGCCAGTCTGTGGCCTTTTGAACCGCGTTGTGGTCTGGTGCCAGACCGGCCTCGAGCAAGGCCGACAGGCTTAGACAGGTATCCCAAATAGGGGAGACACATGGCTGGCAGAACGCTTCATGACCCCGGGTGACGAGGAGATCGTCTATCGCCTTGAGACCGCGGACAAAATCGGGGTGATCATCGGGATAACGCAAGGTTCTGAGGGCCATTACCGCGTTGGCCATGGCAGGAAATATGGCGCCGACGCCCCCCTCGCCCTGCATCCTCTCAACGGTCCAGGTCTCAGCAAGCCTTGTGGCCTTTTTCCGCGTGGCTGAGGGGATAAGGGGGTCAACTGTTTTAAGAATGCGGTCTAAGAAAATGAATAGATTCTTAGTCAAATTCCGCGGAATGAGATGATCAAGGTGACGGAGTTTCTGGGGAGGTTCCAAAAACAATTCCGGTATACCTTCCTCCGGCGTCAGATGACAGACGGGTTGCTTTGCATTGAGAATGAGGAGGGGTACGATCACGGTCCGAGACCAGTAAGATACCTTCTGGAGATGAAAAAAGAACCATTTCGGCAAGAGCATGATCGCAATTGGCATGGCAGGGGTTGTTCTCCAGGGGATCTGGCCGAACAGGGCTAAGGTGAAGCGGGTGAAGACGTTTACCTTAGCCGCCCCTCCATGGTCCAATATGAACTCTCGCGCCTTAACCATGTGTGGCGCATCGGGCGAATCACCTAACTGCTTAAGGGCGAAATATGCCTTAACTGAGGCGCTGATATTGGCTGAGCCCGCATGGTAAAGGGGCCAGCCGCCGCTTTCAATCTGCCTGTGGCGAATGTAGTTACCGATTCCCTCCTTGAGATCGGGGGGCATTTCGCGACCTAAAAATCTCTGAAGGAATATATATTCAGACGAAATGGTGGTGTCTGCTTCCAGATCAAAAACCCAATATCCTTTGGCGTTCTGGATAGCCAGAAACCGATCTTTGGCCTTGGTAATAGCTTCATTGAGCCGCTTAACTGTAAACAGAGACGTTGCCGGGCCTGGTGTTTTGCATACATTTTTTTGGATAGGTTCAGGTTGGGGGCTATGACTAATGTTTGTCTTTTGATTGGTAAAGACCTTAAACGCCGTGCGAATGCTCTGTTTCATCGATTACCTCAGTTATCATAAAAAATAGCGCTATCAGTCTTTGATTTCCCTTTTGATGCGAAGAGAACAGGGGAAATATTACTGTCAGAACACTACGGGTCATATATATGAATATTTTTCAAAATTCAAGTAAAATCAGCAAGGCAGGTAGTTTTGTCCAAAAACCCCACCCTGCTTACCGTTATATTTATGGCGTTGAAAGTCTCTTCCACCCGTCCTTTCAGTATATATGGGCCTGTTGTGTTCAATATATGACAAAATCTGTAGTATACCTTGGGGAAAAGTACGGCCTCATAAACAGCGGTCAGATCCTCAAAAGTGATAAATTTCATCGGCTCGCCTTCCTTTGTATGCACGGTCTTGCCGGTGACAGGCCATCCGATAGTTGTTACCTCTCTACCCACCAGAGAATGCAGGTCCTTGGCCCGCACATAATCGAGGCCTTTCAAGATATCGCCACAAAGTGTGAGGGGATGGACCGAAAGAATAAAGCCAAAGACCTCGGATTCATGTCTTAGCATGATATGCTTTGGGCACGGGGACTGCCGGTCCCGCTTTAACGGGAGGACCCTGGCAGGCGTTTTTCCAAAATCAAAAAGTCCGGGCGTCTTTTTCTCCTCTTTCCGGGCAAAAAATCGGATCGCCTCCCAGACAAGCCCTGGCCTGGATATACCTTGGGCAATGTCGTCAAAACAGCCCCCTTTAATCAAGATTCTCACATCCTGGAGATGGATATGGGGTCTGGTTCGATTAAGAAAATCTTCAAGAGATATGAAGGGGCCGGTTTTGACCCTGGTATGGATAATGGCCTCCTTAGCCTCTTGGGCGATCTCTTTCAATTGCATAAAACCTACCCGTATTTGCCGGTCTTTCCCAATATATTTGATTTCACTCCGGTTGATATCGGGGGGGAGAACCTCAAGCCCCATACGCCTCGTCTCTGATATATAACTGAGAGTGGAGTAATAGCCCCCGTGGTTGGAGATCACCGAGGCCATGAACTCTGCAGGGTAATGGGCCCTGAGGTAGGCGGACTTGTAGGCTACCATGGTGTAGCTGGCGGAATGCGGTTTGCAGAAGCTGTACCCGTCAAAGCCGATCATCATCTGCCAGACCTCCTCTATCACCCCCCGGCTGACCCCCCTCTCCGAGGCACCCCGCACAAACCGGATGTAAAAATCCATGAGCTTTTTTTCCTTATGTTTTTTGCTTACCGTCTTTCTGAGGGTATCGGCCTCGGCAGGGTCAAAGCCAGCTAAATGAATAGCCGCCTGACTGAGTTGTTCCTGAAATACCATCACCCCCAATGTCTCTTTCAGGACCGGCCCCAGAAGGGGATGGGGAGGGGCCCATTTTTCTCCCTGGAGCCTGGAGATCCAGGTGTGTATGGCCTGATTGGAGGCAGGTCTGATAATGGATGTGACCACCACATTGAGGAGAAAATGGTCCAGGATTAGATACTCATCGAAGGTAAACCCGGATCTTACCTTGGTCAGGACCTGCCTCGTAGCAGGGCTTTCAAAATAAAAAACCCCTACGGTCTCTCCCTTATAAAATATTGCTGCGGTTTGGGGGTCATTAAGGGGGTTCAGCCGGGCATAGTCGAGGTGACGGGCATAATTTTTTTCCACTAAGTCGAGGGTATCACGGATTACGGCGAGGCTCCGGTTACCCAAGATATCGATCTTCACAAGGCCTGCCTCTTCCACCGAGTCCTTTTCCCACTGGAGGACCTGGAGGCCGCTACGGGAAATCTCCACCGGGCAGTACCCGCGAACCTCATCCGGCACTATCACCAGGCCGCCGCAGTGTGTGGAAAGGTGGTTGAAATGGCCCTGTAGATGAAACGCGGCGGTCAAGATATCATCCCATGGTTTTCTGAGTTTTATTCCCCTCATTTTGGGATTATGGGTTAATGCCTGCCACGCCTCTTTCAAACGCCATTCAAATCCTATCTTGTCCGTCACCTGGCCGATTTCCCGGTCTGTCAGCCCGAAGACCTTTGCCACTTCCCTGATGGCCGATCTGGCGCCGAGGGTGTTGTGATTCGCCACCATGGCCGTCCGGCGATTGCCGTACTTGGCAAAGGCATAATCGATTACCTGATCCCGTTCATCCCATGCAAAATCCACATCGATGTCCGGTGGGTCCATCCGGCCGGGGTTCAGAAATCGTTCGAAGAAAAGATTGTGTTTGATCGGGTCCACATGGGTAATCCCTAATGCGTAGGAGACAATGGAGGCGGCAGCGCTCCCCCGGCCGCAAGATCGGCTGGCCTTTTTTGTGATGTCCGCAACCACCAAAAAATAGGGGGCAAATCTTTTTTCCCGGATAATCCGCATCTCATGGGTTACCCGCTCCCTTACTTCCATGGTGATTTTTCCGTATCGCTCTCTGCACCCATCCATAGTAGCCCGATAAAGTTGATTAAATGCCTCTTCCGCGTCCAATTTTTCAAAGGAGGGAAAGATAATCCGGTCAAAATCCCAGTCTGAAAGAGAGGATTCGGCTACTTTAACGGTGTTGGAAATAGCTATGGGGGCGTGGGGATACTGGTCGATCATGTTACGGGGGGTGTTTAAAAAACTGTGCTCCCGGCAGGTGTCTTCATTTGTAAGTCTGGAAAGCTTACTGTTCAGGGAGACGGCCCTCAGGATTCGGTGTAGCCGGAACTGGCCTTTCCGGGCCATATATACCCGGTTGGTGGCTAATGGAGGGATGCCGGTCTTACGGGAAAAGGCGTAGCAACGGCCCATATGGTAGCCCGGAGACATCTCCACAAAGAGATCCTCCATTGAATCCCGTTTGAGGACCTTGAGGAGGCTGAAATCATCGGAAAAGATGATAAGACCCCGGCGCCTTTCTCTGAGTGCCCGAGTCAGATCAAAATTGCAGTGGCAGTGGCGAGCAGATATTATGTGGCACAGGTTAGCGTACCCCTGTCGGTTTTTGACAATCAGGACTGCGCGTCGTTCGCCATATAAGAGTTCGCTCCCCAAGATAGGCTCAATACCCATTTCTTTGGCGATTTGGACAAAAAAGACCAGCCCGTAAATCCCGTTGGTATCGGTTAGGGCAAGTTGCTTAATCCCTAAGTCCTTGGCGGCCCGGCAGATCTCCTCGATGGTGCAGAGCCCCCAGCCCTTGGAATAATCGGAATGGACGTTGAGGTGGATGAAAGACATGATATGTGGGTTCACGGTTCACTGGTTACATTTATGCGTACGGATTGTTTTAAAAGATGAACGTCGAACATCGAACGTCCAACGTCGAATGAAAAAACCAATGTCGAACTTTGAATGACTATTTCTTTTTCTTTTCAGCCGCTCTGATACTCGTAACGAAAACCCTAATTGATTCTTATGTTTCCTCTAAAATATCATTTGAGTGTAATCTATCTTTGTTGTTGTAGGTGCGGATTTATCCGCATTTCACGCCTTAGCGTGATTGGATGTTCGATGTTCGATGTTCATCTTTTTCGCTCCATCCGATGCAAAAATAACTTAGCGCATATGAGGGTTAAGCGGCTCTCCCATACATAATTGCATCCTCCCCATACCTTTCCCAGATATGATCCAGGGCCTGAGTGATCATCGCTTTTCTGTTTTCATCCGGGGACGGGGCATGGAAGAGCGCTAATTGGGGACTTGGAGGATGAAACTCCCAGAACCATACCCTCATAAAGCCTACTCGAACCCTCCGGCTGCATACTTCAAAAAAGAGTTTCTCCAAGGGGTTGCAGAGATCAAGACTCCGGAAATTTAAACGGGGCAGTTGGATCTGGCGTTTTACCTCTACCTGATCGGAATACCTAACCGACAATCCGGCCTTTTTGGGGATAAGCGCCCTTTTTCGCATTCGATATGAACACTTTTCCACCAGTCTGTAAAGGAGCCGCAGGAGCCTTGAATCATCATTCTCATTTTGGGGAAGTGTGATATCTTCGCCTACCACAGGCGTCTTAGTGAAGGGATAGACCGGCGTGTGGTCAATGCCGAGAGCCCTTTGATGAATCAAATATGCCTGATGGCCGAAGATGAGTTTAAGACTCCCCATATCCAAGGCCGTTAACTGCCGGATGCGGATGATATTCAGCTCTTCCAAAAGAACCTTCTGGCGTACACGCCCTATGCCGGGGATCAGGTCAACCTTCAGAGGGGCCATAAACCCCGCCTCCCGGCCATGATCCACGTCTAACACTCCTTCAGGGGGGCCTTCAGGGGATATAGTTCGGGAGGCTATGTTAGAGACCATTTTATTGCTTGCGACCCCCACTGTTCCGGTCAGACATAAGCGTTTCCGAATCTCCTTTCTGAGATGGCAGGCAGTGTCCTTGGTTTTTCCCCATAGCCGTTGTGTGCCGGTGAGATCAAGATAGATGTGTCCCGGCCGGGAAGGCTCATAAAGGGGTGTATATCGAGCCGCTGACCGGGCAAGGTTCCGGCAGGCCTCTTCCATAACCTTCGGGTCAGGGGGCAGAACTGTCAGACCCGGGCAGAGGTTCTTGGCCTTCCCAATTGGCATACCCTTAAAAACCCCCTCGCTTCGTGCTTCACAGGAAACGGAGAGGATAAGGGAGCGTTCCGACCGGGGCGCGGCCACGGCCACAGGTCTTTCTCTAAGCTCAGGCCGGGAGATCCGTGCCACAGCAATGGGAAGAGCCGGTATGTGGAGGTGGATGATGTGGCGGTACAAGGTGTAACTCCTACTACAAATACCTCATAACCCCCACAACCTTCCCTTCAATGCGGAGATCCCCTTTTTTGACACGGATGGACTCCATACCGGTATGGGCAGGCCGGAGTTCTACATGGTTTCTGCGCCTGTAGTATCTTTTGACCGTTGCCTCATTGTTGATCAGGGCCACCACTATCTCCCCGTTCTCTGCTGTGGGCTGCCTCTTCACCACCACGAAATCCTTGTCTAAGATCCCGTCCTCTTCCATGGACACCCCTTTTACCTGAAGCACAAAGCACTCGCCATTGCCCGCCATGGATGGCGGAACCTCAACAACGCTTCTATCTTCTATGGCCTCGATCGGTTTTCCTGCCGCCACCCTCCCCAAGAGGGGGAACTCGAATCGCCTATTTTCCACGGGGCTTATGACTTCAATGGCCCGTTTTCGATTCTTCTCCTTTGGGAGGCGGATATAGCCCTTACGCTCTAAGATTTTGAGGTAGGTGGTCACGGTGTTATAAGAACCAAAATCGAAATGAGAGCAGATCTCGTCAAAGGATGGGGCTATCCCCCATTCTTCTATGTACCGGGAGATATAGGATAGGAAATCCTTTTGTTTGTCCGTTAATTTCATATTTGCCTCCTTGCAATACGTTTAAGCCACAGTGGGGCCAAAATCGGCAAATTTCTTTGCCATAGATAGCTCCACATATTATACTGTAGATTATACTGAAAGTCAATAGAAAAAATGGTAATTTGAAAGAGGCCGGGCTCCGAAGGCGGGATCGCCGCGATGCTCCGGCAGGCAGTGAAAGTGGACGGCGTTAAAGGTTGTTGTGCCAAAAACTTATAATGAACTAAAAACAAGTTTGAGTATTCCCTCAGATCAAGTATGATGGTCTTATTGCTATAACCCCGTCAATTTTGACGAGAAAACGTTCGGCGCTATCGGAGAATAAAATGCCTATTCCTGGAAATTTATTGACGACAGCTATGGCCGTGATGCCGCACAAGGATGTAGATCGCGCCCTTGAGACAGCCCTATCCATGGATGTTCCTTTTTGGCCTCAGCTTCCCCACTACAACTATTATGAGGATATGTATGTCCAGGCCTCGGAGCATTTCCCTGGCATTTTGTTAGACATGGAGAAACGCACACTTCGTTTTTCACAGGAAAAATTCATTGCTGAATTGGAAGAGACCATGGCCATTTTAATGAGCCTGAATACTTTGATATCAGTGATAGATACTCTGTGGTTTACAGGCGATTCTTAGACCTTGATTTTTCAGACCGACCGGCTATCCGCGGGCAGTTGGAAGGGCCTATCAGTTTTGGATTCAACGTTGTGGACCAGGATGACAGGCCAATTCTTTTTGATGATACGGTTCGACCTTTTATGCTCGAGTTTATGGCCAAACGGGTGAATGTGCAATTAAGCAGGCTGAAAAAACTCAACCCCAATGCATTCATGTTTGTGGATGAACCGGGATTGCAGTTCCTGTTCAGTGCAATGGCAGGGTATGGGGATCAGGCAGCCCAGGCTGATATGGAACTGTTTTTTTCCATGATTGAAAGACCCCGTGGCGTGCACCTGTGCGGCAATCCTGACTGGGACTTTCTCTTAGGGTTGGATCTGGACATCCTGTCGCTTGACGTCTATTCGAATGGAGAAATATTTGCGTCCTATGCCTCTTCCGTCAGGAGGTTTTTAGACCGGGGAGGGGTCATCGTCTGGGGGATGGTACCTTCCAATTTTGAGCCCTTTGAACAGGAGAATTTAGACTCCCTTCGAAAACGGCTGAAAGAGATATGGTCGGTCTTGGGAAAAAATGGGATTGACAGGGAGTTCCTCCTGTCGCGAAGCCTCCTTTCGCCGGCAACCTGTTGTCTGGTCAATCCGGATGGAGAAAAAACAGTGGAGAAGACATTCAAAATGACCTTGAACCTTTCCGCGCAGCTTCGTGAAGAGTATCTCCTCTCCTGACCCGTTGCACAAAACGGGACCTGCTCGTCGTTTGCTCAGATTGCGGGTCCCGGAAACCTATCGACCTTCTGCACGGGACCCTGCCCCGATGTTTGTCCTATCCCTTTTTCTCTCTGAATCAAAGGATTATTCCCCTCTCTTTTTTACGACTTTCAGAAGCATCCCGGAAGGGACCGGTTCGCTCAAGGTCTTGCCATTCATAATTGCCCAACTATTGAGCTTTCCTTCAGGGGCCCCCAGGCTCCTGAGCACCTGTTCCATGGTTCCGGCCATAAGGGAACGAACTACACGGATGCGATCGGGCTTCACATTGAGTTTTCTTCGATCCGTAAGACGTTTAAACCGTTCCATGGTGTTCTCGAAAATCCGGGAATACCCCTGAAACCGACTTTCAGGAGCCAGGCCATGGAATTCATACACCCTGGCCCCTTCCTGAATGAAATAGGACATGATTCCCATAACACCCTTATTTGTCCTGACCTTCGTGATCAGCCGGAAGGCGGGAAGGCCATTTACATTTTTTCGTTCAGACGAAACCACCCTGGCCCCGCTTTCGTTCACAAATGCCTGGGCGGCCTTCTTAGGTGAATCTGCAGGCGAGAGGGTAAAGAGGATAGCCGCATCTTTCTTGCTGCTGGTGATGCGGACCAGGGTGCGTGTATTCTGAAGGGTCCAGTTGATGGGAACCGGAAACTGGAACCGGAGAAGGGGATGGAAAAACACGTTGTCTTCCACAAAGCCTTCCTGGGGGTTTTCACCATAAACCAGGCCGTCGATATGTTTCAGGTAAACATCGCGATTGACCTTAAAATTTTTGAACCCTAACTCTTTTTGCCACTCCTTTGCCCTTCGTTGAACCGCCCCGATGCGGTCGTTCGGATTGGGGTGGGTGGAAAACCATTCCGGCAGACCGCTTCGATCCGACTCCGGATGCATCCGTTCTAAGGTTTCGAAAAACAGGGCCATATGGGTCGCATCATACCCGGCCTTGCTGGAATACTCCACACCCAGGTCATCGGCCTCCCGCTCATTGTCCCGGCTGAAGCTGAGAAACAGCATCCCGACGCCTAATTGGGCCAGGCCTGCAAAACCCTGAAAGGTGTCGGACAAGATCATGGCGCCTCCAAGGGTTATCTGGGCCAATTGCGCCTTGCTGTATTGCTGGGCCGAATGACGGGCGGTGATGTGGCCTATCTCGTGTCCCATTACACCGGCTAATTCAGCCTCGCTGTTCAGGTTGGCTAAGATCCCGCGGGTGAGATACACGTAGCCACCAGGCACGGCAAAGGCATTCACGACTGGGGTGTCTAAGATCTTGAATTCATAGGGCAAGCCAGGCCGGTGGGAGAGCCGGGCCATCTTTTTCCCAATGCCATCCATATAGGTCGTCAGGGTCTCGTCCCGGTAAGTTCCGTAGTCCTCAACGATCTGCGCATCGGTCTGGCGGCCCAATTGGATCTCTTCCCCCTCGCTGAGCAACATAAGCTGGGGCTGTCCTGTCACAGGGTTGGCCGCGCATGAGGTCAAATACAAAACAAGGCCAAGGACAAAAAATCCAACGACCTTTTCCTGTAACTCTTTTCTGAACATAACTCTTCTCCCACCGTATCACGATAATTAAGAGTTCTTCCTTTGATCCTTATTAATTTTGGTCAAGGATCAGGCGCATAGTTGATGACCTCGATAGAGGTGTTTTCGAATTCTACTTTCTGGCCGTTTCTGATTTTACGCCGTTTTCTGTATTCGACTTTTCCATCAACTTGTATTGCCCCGCTTTCAATGGCAAAATTTGCCGTTCCCCCTGATTGACACAGCCCTGATGCCTTCAAAAGTTTATTGAGTGGAATATAATCAGCCGATATTTCGAATGTGTCCACGATTGTTTTTTCACAAATTTCTGAGTTTCTTGAACAGATATTCCCTATGGCCGAAAATAACGGTTGGCCTTGATTTTGCTTAACAGCCAAACAGTACTCCCACTTTTCGAGGGAACGCCGGTTCTCGGATCATCTTTTTCAAAACCTGCGGGAGCCTGCCGGCTTCCTTCCTGTTTTTGTCCAACTCCTGCAAAACCAATTTGCTGTCAATCCGCGCAAAACGTTGTTCCAATGAATCGCAACCATCAAGGATAATGTCGAGATACTCCTTGTTCTCAAGGTTTTTGACGAGGGGAGTGTCCGAGAGGATGGTTTTCAATGTCTTGTTCAAAGAAATTGTCCCCGTTTTTTTGCGGGATTTTCTTTTGAGATCCCTGAAAAAGCGCTCAAGAATATTGTTGGTTCGTTGCGGCTGGATAAGTTTTTCTCCAGTAGCGGTATGAACAGAGATGGGATCTGCGAAGAGCTTGTCCCAATATGTATCTATCTGCTCAATCATCTTTTTATATTCACAACTGTTTGACAAATTTTCGTCAGATTTCAATTTTTCCTGGAACGTTTCGACCTTTTCTTTGATGGTTTTCATGTCCGTATCATCGCCATCATCATTGAGACCATTTTTTCCCTCCGGAAGGGCGATACGGAGAGCCTTTCGCAGGGTATTGAAGATGCTTGCTTTCTCATCGAGGGCCTTCGCGGATTTTTTTAGGATTTGATCGTCCATGACCGGCTTGATCAATCTGAAAAGCTTGTGAAGGGGTTTGTGTGTCTTTTCATATTTGTGCGGGCCTTCCCAAATTGTCTCAACAAGGGTATAAACCGTTTTCAATCTGTGGTAAAAAACAAGATGGGGAAGGTCGAAAGGGAATCCATATCCATTTAGTTCCGCCGATGTATCAAAAACCCACTGAATCAACGCAAATGCCGATGCAATCAGCATTTCGGCACAGGTTGTGACATCGCCATTCTTTATGCAGCCATTTAGTTTCTCCATTATCCCGCAGTCTTGAACAACAGTTTTTTCAAGACTCTTGGCCATCCGTCGAAGAGAACCACGGATCTTGTGTTTTTTGAGGCGATTCCTGATTTTCTTGTATTCATCTTCCATCAAATCCTTGCCAATATCTCTTAAAAAATGAAAGTGGCAGATAGAATCAGGTTTTCCCGGAAATACAGCTGCAATAGCTGAAAGGATTCCCTTTCCCATGTCGTGAACCAAGGCGATTGGGTCGCCGTATTGCGCTTTGACTTTTTCAAAAAACGGAATGAGCAACTCTTTCCGTTCCGAAGGAATTTTGATATTGTCCAGGACGATTTCGGCAATACCATCCAGGCCTGTAAACAGGTGTGGGCTGTCTCCCTCGCATGTTCCATCAACGTGAAGGATATATCCGCCGCGCTGATTCATCGCGCTTCTTATTTTTTGGCGACTTTCGCGATGGGCCACGGCAAGGTAGGTGACAAATTTCTTGCCCAAAAAGCTCACTTCCCTATCAGAAATCGAAATGTTTTTCCGGGCCAATTCTCTAACAATATCCTTTTCGCCGCGGCAATGAACAAAGAGAGCATACCCCACATAGACAATAACGTCATAGCCAAACGTACACCGGTGCGGTGCAAGGCGCTTCAACTCCTGGCAAGTGTATACCTTATCGTCATCCTCCGATTGCATGATCGTTTCTTTGGCCCGGAATGCGCCGATATCCAGGGTCACGACTTTCTTTTCCCGGGTCTTAACCACTTTATTGTTCCCGAAACGGAAAGCCTCTTCTGAAAAGAAGTGTACCGTTGGCATTTCTAAAAACAGGTTGCTTGCAGAGACACCTCCCACAACTTTCTCAATATGGTATTTAAGGCAACGGATCACTTTGTATCCGGAATTTTTTTTAACAGACCATGATGATTCAGAAAAACCTCAATTGCGCTGGGTTCAATCCGAGTTCCCTGCTCTGCAACTTTTTCGAACAGTTCCACGATGCTGCTATGAGGGTATTTGACAAGTTGAACAAGAATCATCACGCCTTCCGAATCTGTCGGAAATCTTACATGATGCGGTCTGGATAATCCCGATTTTTGCTTCTGATATTTCTCCTTGGAAAAGTATACAAAACGCCCCCCGTGCTTTTCTCGTCTGATTCCCGGAGCATGCTGCAGCCGGGAAAAAACGGAGCTGTTAGGGGCAATTTCAACCAGTTGAGCAATCTGCCTGGCATTCAACCCCGTTTCAGATCTTCCGATAAGCTGAGAAATTGTCTGCATGAGGTTTCCGTATTGAGAAAAAAGAATCTGCCGATATTTCCATATACCGTGTTCATCAAATCGTGGAATTCCCGGAAGGCTGTAATAACGCCCATTCATATTAAAACTCGTGTAAGTCCGCCATTTTTTCAGTTGCCTTCTGGCGGTGGTCACGGAAGACTCGAGGAGCACAGCAATATCTTCGATTGTGACCACTTTCCGTTCTTGAAATTCCTTGATGGCCTTTTCTGCATCCATATCCACCCCATGGCAAAGTATGCGCAATAAACAACCATATTGCGTATACTTTGCCATATCGCCAGGGGCAAGTCAACAATTTTTCCATAATGAGGTTGGTATCTTATGTGAAAATCGAGTAAAATTGAGTTCACGACTATTGCGCATACTTGATCAGACTGTGCAAGAAAATTCGTAACCAACTGAATAATATGGAGTATTCATTCGCCAACCGTTGATTTCGGCCATAGGAAATGCGAGA
>Ga0315536_1000693_pt1 | contig 16915 bp, 16 predicted proteins | sample SalMarSW160230MG_FD_203093 | JGI IMG/M metagenome (GOLD analysis project Ga0315536, IMG submission 203093) | Salt marsh sediment microbial communities from the Plum Island Ecosystem LTER, Massachusetts, United States - Salt Marsh Sediment SW1602-30 ... | reverse complement strand
TGAGCAGCGTTATACTTCGAGGAGGTAGGAATGACTTTTCCTTACAAAATTAATTTTGATCAAATCGAATGGGAAAATCCAATTGCCGGAGTAAGGCATAAATACATTGATCAAGATGGTCAACGCATCCGGCTTGTAGAATACTCAAATCAAATGCCTCCTCATTGGTGTGAAAAAGGACATTGCGGTTATCTTATCAGCGGTAAAATGGAAATCGAATATTCCGGCACCAAAATAACTTACAATCCAGGTGACGGTATTTTCATCCCAGATGGGCCTGAACATAAGCATAAAGGCAAGGTACTATCTGAGCAAGCATTGGTGTTCTTTATAGAAAAAGTATAACCTCAACATCCAGCCGCCCCAAAAAGCCGGGCGGCTGATTTAGGCGTTATGAACTCTGGCTTGACATGCAAGATCAATTTCTCCTACAGTTTTTCCGTGAAAATAAGTCCACATCCAATAAAGAGGGTATTTTATGAACAGTGAGGTTCGTCCAGAGCTGGCTGCAGTGCAGGCCAGGTTGTCCCGCACGCTGGATGAAGTGCGTGTCGAAGCGGCAGCCAAACGCCATGCCGAGGGCTATCGCACTGCCAGGGAAAATTTGGCTGATCTCGTTGATGCGGATTCCTTTGCCGAATATGGACAGCTGGCAGTGGCCGCCCAACGCAACCGTCGTGACTATGGAGATCTGCAGATTCACACAGCCGCCGATGGTGTGATTACCGGGGTTGCGAACATTAACCGGGATAAGTTCGGCAAAGACAACAGCCGCGCCGTTGTTGTTGTCTACGATTACGCGGTACTGGCGGGCACGCAGGGGTTCTATCACCACAAAAAACTCGATCGCATCTTCGAATTGGCGGAGGAGTGTAAACTGCCAGTGGTCATGTACACAGAAGGTGGGGGAGGGCGTCCTGGGGATACGGATATCACTACCCTCGTTGCAGGGCTCAATATCAAGTCTTTTTACACCTGGGCCAGGCTGAGCGGCTTGGTGCCACGCATTGCCATCAACAACGGTTACTGCTTTGCCGGCAACGCCGTCCTGTTCGGCTGTGCCGACATTACCATTGCTACCCGGAATTCCTGGATCGGCATGGCCGGTCCCGCCATGATCGAAGGGGGTGGGTTAGGGGTCTTTGAAGCCACCGAAATCGGGCCCATTGACCTGCAGGAAAAAAATGGTGTCGTCGATATCGTGGCGGAGAATGAGGCGGATGCAACAGCTACTGCGAAAAAGTTACTGGGCTATTTCCAGGGGACTCTGGACGACTGGTCCTGCCCTGACCAGACCTCGCTGCGGGATGTTGTGCCGGGGAATCGGCGCCGGGCTTACCCGGTGCGACGGGTGATCGAGGTATTGGCGGATGTGGATTCCTTTATCGAGCTGCGGCGCGCCTACGGACCTGGTGTCGTGACCGGCTTCTTGCGACTGGAAGGCAGACCTGTAGGCTTGATCGCCAATGACTGCATGCAGTTGGGTGGGGCAGTGGATGCAGAGGCCGCCGAAAAAGCGGCACGCTTCCTGCAGCTTTGTGATGCCTTTGAATTACCGATTATCTCCCTTACCGATACTCCCGGTTTTATGGTGGGACCCGATAGTGAGAAGCAGGCAGCGGTGCGCCGTATGTCGAGTCTGTTTGTCACCGGGGCCAGTATGACCGTCCCCATCGTTGCCATCTTCCTGCGCAAGGGTTATGGCTTGGGCGCCATGGCAATGGCCGGGGGCAGTTTTGTCACCCCGGTCTATGCTGCAGCCTGGCCCACCGGAGAGTTCGGCGGCATGGGTCTGGAGGGAGCTGTACGGCTGGGCTACAAAAAGGAACTGGAAGCGGTAGAGGACAGGGCCGAGCGCGATGATTTGTTCGAAAAACTGGTGACAAAGATGTACGAGGCGGGTAAGGCTACCGAGGCTGCAGCGCATTTGGAAATAGATGCGGTTATCGACCCGGCGGATACCCGCAAGGTCATCTTGAGCGCACTGGCATCTGCTCTTAGAGCAGAATCTTGTCACCGCAGACGCCGTACCTTTGTTGACGCATGGTAACGATTGATTCCAATTATAGAGAAAGGGGGTCAGTGTAATGACGCCTACTCAGCCGTTCAGATCGCTTTGGCATTAGCAAAAGCATTCGATGTGGAGGTTAATGAATTGCCATTATCGCTGATCATTTCCTGGTATGAGCAAAAAGCGGTTTGCGTTTTGCTGGCGCTGCTTCACCTCGGTATCAAAGGCATCCGTTTAGGGCCTTCCCTGCCAGCTTTTTTAACGCCGAATGTACTGGATACTTTGGTGAAAAATTTTGACATCAAACCGATTTCATCGGCTGACGAGGATCTTAAAGCCATTTTAGGGTAATTATCCTATTTGTGAATTTTAAGGAGATCAAATTTAGCAACAATATGAAAAGGCTGAATAACCAGAAGGAGGGAGAATGATGGAAAAAGAAGGTGCATTGGTTCTCTGGTTTGATGCATTGGGCATAGAAGATGTTCCTCTTGTGGGTGGCAAGAACGCCTCCCTTGGCGAGATGTATTCGAACCTCACTGCAAAGGGTGTCAGGATCCCCAATGGTTTTGCAGTAACGGCCCATGCCTACCGGGTCCTCCTGAAAGAGGCAAAGATCGAGAAGCAGATCGGGGAAGTCATGGCGGGCCTGGACGTTTCAAACATCACCCAACTCCAGATTAAAGGACACAAGGTCAGGGAAATCATCAGAACGGCGGAGTTTCCCCGGGGGTTGAGAAGCGCCATTGAAGCGGCTTATGACAGACTCTGTGCGGAGTATGGGGATAACACGGATGTTGCCGTCAGGAGCAGTGCAACCGCCGAAGACCTCCCGGATGCATCCTTTGCAGGACAGCAGGAGACCTATCTGAACATCCGAGGGACCGAGATGCTCATCGACGCCTGCAGGAAGTGTTTTGCATCCCTCTTTACGAACCGGGCCATCTCCTACAGGGAAGATAAGGGGTTCGATCATTTTTCCATTGCCCTATCGATCGGGGTCCAGAAGATGGTCCGGTCTGACATGTCCTGCTCCGGCGTCATGTTTTCCATTGACACCGAGTCCGGGTTCAAGGATGTGGCCTTTATCACCGGTTCGTACGGACTGGGAGAGAATGTGGTGCAAGGCGCTGTAAATCCTGACGAATATTATGTGTTCAAACCAACCCTCAAAGCAGGATACAAACCGATCATTTCAAAGACAGTGGGCGACAAGAAGATCAAGATGATCTACGATCTGCAGGGCAGCAAAGCGACCACGAAAAATGTGCCTGTTCCAGATGAAGACAGAAGGAAATTCGTATTGGATGATGATGAAGTCCTTGCCCTGGCAGACTGGGCCTGCGTGATTGAAGAGCATTACAGCCAGAAGGCAGGCAAATTCAAGCCCATGGACATGGAATGGGCCAAGGATGGTGAAACAGGGGAGCTGTTCATTGTCCAGGCAAGACCCGAGACGGTCATGAGTCAGAAGGACTTCACCGTACTGGAAGAGTATGTTCTCAAGGAGAAGGGTGAATTGGTTGTGACGGGTCATTCTGTGGGCCAGAAGATCGGGGCCGGAAAAGCGAACATCATCAAAGACGCCAGAGACATGGTGAGATTTAAGCAAGGACAAGTTCTGGTAGCGGATATGACCGATCCGGATTGGGAGCCCATCATGAAGATCGCCTCAGCCATTGTCACCAACAGGGGAGGCCGAACCTGCCACGCAGCCATCATATCCAGAGAACTTGGCATTCCCTGTGTCGTGGGGACAGGCAGGGGTACCGACAGCATCGAGCAGGGGCAGAAAATCACGGTCTCTTGTGCTGAGGGAGACATCGGCCGGGTGTACGATGGAATCCTGCGATTTGAGGTGCAGAAGAATGACCTGAAAGACATTCCGAGGTTGAAGACAAAGATCATGATGAATGTGGGCAATCCGGAACAAGCCTTCGAGCTGAGTCTTATCCCCAACGACGGCGTCGGGCTGGCCAGAGAGGAATTCATCATAAACTCCTACATCCAGATCCATCCCCGTGCCTTGGTCGATTATGATAAACTGACGGATAAAAAGATAAGAGAAAAGATCGAAGAGCTCACGTACGGATATGACGATAAGGTCCAGTTCTTTGTGGAAAAGCTGAGCCACGGCGTTGCGAAAATAGCCGCTGCATTCTACCCAAAGAAGGTCATCTTGAGATTTTCCGACTTTAAGTCCAACGAATATGCCAACCTTATCGGAGGGACCCTTTACGAACCGCGGGAGGACAACCCCATGATCGGATGGCGAGGCGCCTCCAGATATTACAAAGAGGGTTATCGGGATGCCTTTGCCCTTGAATGCCGGGCGGCTAAAACGGTGCGGGATGAGATGGGTCTCACCAACCTGGTTGTTATGATCCCCATATGCAGGACCGTCACCGAGGCCCACAAGGTCATCGATGAGATGAAGAAGAACGGGCTTTCGCAGGGAGAAAACGGTCTTGAGGTTTACGCCATGTGCGAGGTGCCGTCCAATGTGCTCCTGGCGAGGGAGTTTCTGGAGGTCTTTGACGGTTTTTCAATCGGCAGCAATGATCTCACGCAGTTCACCCTTGCCGTGGACAGGGACTCGGAACTTGTGGCAGATATCTATGACGAGCGAGATGAGGTCGCCAACGAGATGGGAAAGTACATCGGCATCTGCGGTCAAGCACCGTCGGACTACCCGGAATTTGCCCAATTCCTGGTGGAGTGCGGAATCCAGTCTATATCGCTGAATCCGGACTCTGTCCTGAGAACCATCTTCAAGATCGCGGATACAGAGAAAAGGCTGGGTGTGAGTCCCCGATAAGAAATCCTTTTTAAGCCCCATGTTCCACTTTGAGGACTGTGTTATGCGGGACGGGTATTGATATATTGATAAGATTGTAACAAATGACCTAACCCTTGCTCTTTCAGTCGACAGCTGAAGGCTGCGCCTGAAGAGCCCGTTGGTAGGTAAGATGGTGGATAGGGGGATAGCCCTTGACATGGGGAATTTTGAGAATGATTTGGGGTCTGATAGTCTCTTGAATTTGTTAGGGAAAATAGGCAATGTTTTTTTATGAGAGGAAGGCCGAGAAAGGGCATGGGGAATCTGTCCTACGTCATGGGCTTAACCTGTTCTTCCTTTAAAAAATGGAGGAGAAGTGAACTAACAGTCAACAGCAGACCCCTATTACGGAGGCAACCAAAGATGAAATGTGAAAAGTGTGCGACTGAAATTCCCCCCGATGACAGCTTTGAACATTCGGGGCAAACCCTCTGCGAAGACTGTTATTTGGATGTCGTGGCAACTCCCAAGACATGTGATCCATGGGCCGTCTATATCGCTAAGAAAACAGTGTCGCAGGACATGATTCTGACCGCAGAGCAGCAAAAGATCTTTGACCTCATAAAAACTAAAGGCCCTCTCACACTGGAGCAGATTTGCGCCGATTTGGGTATTTCAGAAGAAGACTTTCGCAGTAATTTCGCAACCCTGAGGCACATGGAACTGGCAAGGGGTTGTAAGATTGAGGGGCAGGTCTGTTATGCTCTGTTCGATGATCAATCCAAGTGATCTGATATACTTGGTACTTGGGATGGACCATTCCTCAGGTGGCTTCAGCGTCGGCAGGCTCGCCCAACATATTTATCAAATCAATAAGGTATATATAGGCACGTCCTTAACTTTTTAACTTTATCGCTTTATTAGGTCCAACCATGCCTTTCACCCGATGAACGGGTGAAGGCGAATGATAGCGTGAGAGTCACATTGAAAGGCGCGATTCTCCACAGTCCAATAATGAAAAGGAGGTATTGTTATGAAAGACAACGATCGTAAACCCACAACCAATGATGCGGGAATCCCTGTATCCAGCGACGAGTTTTCTCTAACTGTCGGGCCGGACGGTCCCATTTTGCTTCAGGATCACTACCTCGTCGAGCAGATGGCCAACTTCAACCGGGAGATGATTCCGGACCGCCAGCCCCATGCCAAGGGCTCGGGGGCTTTCGGACACTTCGAGGTGACCCGGGACGTCAGCGCCTACACAAAGGCGGCCGTGTTCCAACCCGGCAGGAAGACCGACGTGCTGGCACGGTTCTCCACGGTGGCCGGTGAGAGCGGCAGTCCCGACACATGGCGGGACGTGCGCGGCTTTGCGCTCAAGTTTTACACCACCGAGGGCAACTACGACATGGTGGGGAACAACACTCCAGTCTTCTTCATCCGCGATCCCATGAAGTTTCAAGATTTCATTCATTCGCAGAAGCGCCGTGCGGATAACGGACTGCGTGACAACGACATGCAGTGGGACTTCTGGACCTTGTGTCCTGAATCCGCCCATCAGGTCACCATCCTGATGAGCGATCGCGGCGTCCCCAAAAGCTATCGGCACATGAACGGCTATACGAGCCATACCTACATGTGGGTCAACGCCAAAGGCGAACGTTTCTGGGTCAAGTACCATTTCAAGACCGACCAGGGCATCGAGTTCCTCACCCAGGAGGAGGCTGACCGTATCGCCGGCGAGGACGCTGATTACCACCGCCGTGATCTTGCCGATGCGATCAAGCGGGGTGATTACCCCAGCTGGACGCTGAAGGTTCAGGTCATGCCCTTTGCCGAGGCCGAGAACTATCGGCACAATCCCTTCGACTTGACCAAGGTCTGGCCCCATAGCGACTACCCGGTCCACGAGGTGGGACGGTTGACGCTCACTCGCAACCCGACCGACTTCCACACGGAAATCGAGCAGGCGGCCTTCGAGCCGAACAACCTTGTGCCGGGTATCGGCCCCAGCCCCGACAGGATGTTGCTCGCCCGCCTGATTTCCTACTCCGATGCCCATCGGGCCCGCCTGGGCGTCAACTACAAACAGATCCCGGTCAACCGGCCGAAATCTCCTGTGCACAGCTACAGCAAGGGCGGTGCGATGCGGATGGAGAACGTCTCCGATCCCGTGTATAAGCCGAACTCCAAGGGCGGCCCCAAGGCCGACCCCGAGCGTTATCCCGAACAGGCTATTTGGAGTGCCAGCGGCGAGTTCATGCGTACCGCCTATACCCTGCGCAAAGACGATGACGATTTTGGCCAAGCCGGCACATTGGTGCGTGAAGTGATGGATGATGCCCAGCGCGTCCGGCTGGTGTCCAACGTGGTGGGGCACTTGAAGGGGGCCGTGTCCGAACCGGTCCTGGAGCGTGCGTTCGAATACTGGCGCAACATCGATAAGGAGATCGGCGATCGCATAGCCAAGGGCGTACAAGGGGACTGATCTCAGCATGTTTGTGATGTAGCTCAAGAAATAGAAGCTATCGGCTAACAATCGTTTGCAGCGGACGGGTCGCTACGCGGTCCGCCGCTGAATTGGAGTCGATCAAAATAATGAAATTAATCGATTTATTGGCAAATAAGTTTTATGACGCCTTTTATAAAAGGGAATGGATTGGTGAACTTGAACCGCCAGTTTCCGAATTGTCGATAGGGGAAGCCTACGAAGTTCAGGACCTGGTCACACAGATGAGAATCAATATAGGAGAGGAGGTTGTCGGCTTTAAAGTAGGTTGTACGAGTGAAGCAATCCGTTCACAACTTGGCCTGGAAGAGCCAATTAACGGAAGGCTATTTAAACCTCATGTCTACGAAGAAGGGGTTGAACTCAATTGGAAAAATTATGCTAATTGTGCGATCGAGCCAGAGATGGTGTTAAAAATCGGCATGGATCTCAGCGGTGAAGGCATGTCCGATGACCAGCTAACTGATGCCATAGAGTACGTTAGTCCTGGAATCGAAATTCATAATTTTAGGTTTTGGTTTACGCCACCTACCTCTCAAGAGTTGATATGCTCTGGTGGTATTCACGCAGGTCTCATAGTAGGTGGCATAAAAGTTTCTCCCAAAGAATTATCATTCGAAAACGAAGTATTTTCTGTTTACAAAGACGGGGTAATTATCACTAAAGGGCCAGCTTCTGCGATTATGGGTGGGCCGCTTCAATCTTTACGATGGTTAGTAAATTTGTTGACAAAGAAAGGTTTTTGCCTAAAAAAAGGTAGTTTGGTGATTCCCGGGTCACCTGTTGAACTTGTAAGCATAGAATGTGATACGGAGTTAAGAATAGAAATTGAACGTGTTGGTGTCTTGGTAGCCAATTTCAAAGAAACAAAAATCGAACCAGGCAGCGGAACGGACGCTTAAAAGCACCGCTCACTTAGTCCTTAGACCAGAAACAAAAAACGACTGCGATAATTGATGTTTCATTTGCAAAGTCGCCCCAAGGAAAATGCTGGGAGATGTTCGATATGTTTGATTTTAATGAAGAGAAAAAACGTTTTGAAGAAGAATGTACAACATGCGGCCAGTGCGTGGCAGTGTGCCCAATCATTCCCTTAACAGATATTAGAAACGAAGATCCAGTGGAAGTTATGGAATCAGTAATGGCCCTGTATCGTCATGGGACCATTAACCATAAAGTCAAAACACGGATATATTCGTGCATGGGTTGTCGAACTTGTCAAGCCCATTGTCCAGAAGATCTTGACCCAGGACTTGGTTTGTGCCTGGCTGGGAGCATTCTTCAAGAGAAAGGAGAGCCTATACCCAGAGCTCTTTCTTTCCTATTACCCGAGACAGAGTTCAATCTTATGAAGGCAGTTGAGGCTTTCCAGATAACTCCTGAGGAAAGACCATGGGTGACTGATGCCCACAGACAAGAACTCGCACCTGCCAAGACAGTCCTCTTTACAGGCTGTACCGGAATCATGCAGCCCAACTTGGTTCTCACTGCTTTAGATGTTATCCATCGTTTTGAGCCCACAGCAAAGGCCCTGGGTGGAATTGACTATTGCTGTGGAGACACAACTCTGCGGGCGGGGAAACCCCAATTGGCTAAGGAGCAGTTCATCGGATTAGTGGAAGGATTAAGCGCCTTTTCTCCTGAAAACGTGGTTTTTTTGTGCCCCACTTGTAAAATGTATTTTGATCTGTATAGACCAAAAACGAACTGGTCCTGGTGTTTTGTCACAACTTTTCTGGCAGATCATCTGCATGAGTTGGGCCCTTTTGCGGAAATAAAGACTACAGTAACCATTCATGACGCCTGCCATTTGGTCCGGGGGGAAGAGCCAGAATCCGAATCTCCTCGTAAGCTGCTCAAGTCTATCCCGGGTATCGAAATCATAGAAATGGAGAATAGCCGGGAAGATGCTATATGCTGTGGTGCAACCGCTATGGCCTCCATTGGAACGGCAGGTGTAAAATTCCGCGCACAACGGTTGAAACAGGCAGAGGATTCCGGCGCAGAGATTATGTCTTTGTATTGTCCTGCCTGCCAGTCAATTTTTTCCTTGGGGAGGCCAAATCTGCCCTTCGAAGTTAAATCCATTATAAATATACTAGGCCAGTCCATGGGAATCGTCCACCATGATAAGCTATTGCGTTGTCTGAGATACCAAGATCACCAAAGGGTTCTTAGAGAGGCGGAGGCATGTATTAAGGCATCTGAACTCCCAGAAGCAAAGCTCAGGCACTTCGCTTCAAAATATTTCGAGTGACATTTACACAGTTCTTTGAATCGATGGTCTCTCAACGCGTAGCGCGCTGGCAGTGTTTTCCGTCGAATCGGGGAAAGCCTATGATCCGGCTACGGGCCTCATCATCATCCGCTATGAATCGCATATCTTCCGACGGCGGTCCGGACGCGAAGTCAGATGGGAACGTGGGGGGCAACGCAAGAATGGGCAAACTTCACACGTGCCTATGAAGTGAATAAAGACGCCACGCTGGTATCGTGCAGTTACGGTTTACCTCAACTGATGGGATTTAATTGGGAAGTGACCGCCCATCCGAGCCCGCGAGATATGGTTTTGGCCTTTCAGAGATCCTGTGAGGAACAGGTAACAGGTTTTTTCGGGTTCGTACGGGCCAACAACCCTGTTGCGATTTGCTGGTGGCCGCTGAGTCAGCATCGATCGGCGATACGCATGGGCAATGGGGGTTGGCACCGATATGGGGCATGTCGGTTCGGTTACCGGAACGAGTTGGCCGGTCGCGCGCAAAGGAACTCATGTTCACCAGTCGGCGACTGCATGGCCCGGCAGCACTGGTGATCGGCCTCGTTGATCATTGCGTAGCCGACGACAAGCTTGACGAGGCAATATCGTCCTTGGCCACTGAGATTCTGCAAAACTCGCACGGCACAAACCGAATCGACAAGGCGCTTCTGGCTACAGGCATGAGGAAAACCCGAGGTGAAGCGTTGCTCCACGAGCGTGAATTGCCATTTGGCTTACCGGAAGATGTGGGAGAACGCATGAGTAGACCAAAGCGATAACGTTCAACCGAAGCAAAATTCGCCGCAAATTATATGCGAAAGCATGGCCAACAGGCCGTGTAGGCCTGACACCCATGCCTTTACGCTACAAAGGAGACTGTAATGAACATCAAGCAGTTCATGGAGGGTTACAAGACAGCATGGGAGGGTAAGGACGAGTCTCTGTTCTGCGCATTGTTCGCGAGAGACGGGGCATACCACAACACGCCCTTTGCTGTGCAGCGTGGTCATGGTCAGCTCGCCGAATACTGGAGCCGCGTCAAGCTGCAAGACGACATTGAGGTGACGTATGAAATCCTTGCGTCTACACAGAATAGTGGCATTGCTCACTGGCACGTCACATATCAAGTTGCCTCCGAAGATCTCTTCCAGATCTGGGCTGCGTCTACGGGAACGAACCTAATTGGGCGAACGCCGGGTGATCCGTTGCCCCGTATGGTCCTGGACGGAGTCCTGCAGGCAGCATTCGAAGGCGGTCTCTGCAACGAATGCCGCATCTGGTGGCATAGCGTGCCGATGACGAAGTAAGCAACCTTGTTTGCCGGCGCCTAACCCTTCCATCGAGGGGACGTCTCGCCGATCCTCCCAGCGGTCAAATGCGTTTGGTTGACACCCTATCCCATTTCAGCTATTTTCTCAGGCCTTGATCTAAAACCGCCAGATAAGCGCGGACATCGAAAGGAGTCTATCATGTCAGATGCACCGATTCTGTTTAAAACCAAAGGCAACACTGCTCAGATTACCCTCAACCGACCAGACAACCGGAACAGCATGGATAATGAGACCATGCCGGCCTTCAGCGGGGCCGTCAGCCGGGCAAAGGAAGATAAGGAGCTCCGATGTTTGATCATTACCGGAAGCGGTAGCAGCTTCTGCTCCGGTGCCGACTTCAGAAGCGATCTTTTTGACAGCAGGGACCGCCTCCCGCATCAGATACTCATGGATGCATACGGTCCGTTTCTTGCCTTGGATGAACTTGAAATGCCGATCATCGCCGCCATGAACGGCCATGCCATCGGCGGCGGGTTCGGGCTGGCACTCATGTGCGACATCCGTATCGCTAACAGGCATTCAAAATATGGCGCCAACTTTGCCCGGCTCGGTCTTCATGCCGGAATGGCCGTATCCTATCTGCTCCCTAAGATTGTCGGGCTGCCCCGGGCCAACGAACTCCTCTTCACCGGTCGTTTGATAACCGGGAAAAATGCCGCTGAAATAGGACTGGCAAACTATGCTTTGGAAGGGGATCAGGTCCTTGAAAAGGCCTGGGAACTGGCAGAGGAGATCGCCGCATGTGCGCCCGTGGCGGTCAGGATGATCAAACAGGCCATCTACCGAGGCATCCGGTGGGATCCCCGAAACGCCGCAGAGATAGACTCTCTTTTCCAGTCACGCACCTTTGAAATGGAGGATGCAAAGGAGGGCATCAGCGCGCTCCTTGAAAACCGAGAACCAGCCTTCAAGGGACGGTGAACCAGTGACATCATGGCTTCTGGCCCTGAGGTGAGCATTTTTATCCTTTAGAACGTCTATTGTGACAGAGTCTACCCTTGTCTGACTGAAGGCTCGCAGCCAAGGGCATCGGAGATATCTTCCTCTGTGATGCCTAAGAGGCGGAGGATGTGGGTCAGCCGGGATTTGCCCAGAGCGGCGCTGGCTACACGTTCAAGGGCCATCTTGGCATTGTACGCGATGCCCAGACCGGCCTGCCCGAGCATGAGGGCATCATTGGCCCCATCACCCACTACCACGATCTGGTCCAGGGGAATGCCAAGGTTGCAGGAGGTCTGATTTACGATCTGGGCCTTTCGCGAGGCATCCACAATTTCGCCGAGCAGCTGACCGGTCAGTGTCCCGTCCTTGACCTCCAGAATGTTTGCGTGGATAAAATCAAAACCGAGTTTATCCTTGAGGTGTTCGGCGAAGTAATCGAAACCACCGGTGACGATCCCGAGCTTGTACCCAAGCCACTTGAGCGTGGTTACGAGTTCCTCCACACCCTCCGAAAGCCTCATCTCCCCCCGGATCTCCGCCAGCGCCCCCACACTCAGACCTTTCAGGAGGGCGACACGCTGCCTCAGAGATTCTTCAAAGTCGAAATCGCCCCGCATGGCCTTTTCCGTGATCCGCGACACTTCCCTGTGAACGCCTGCACGACGGGCCATCTCATCAATCACCTCCATATCGATAAGGGTGCTGTCCATGTCAAAAAAAATCAGACGCTTGTTCTTTCGATAGGCCTCCATCTTTTGAAGGGCCAGGTCAATGCCCAGTTTCCGGCTTTCACGCATGATCCGTTCCTTGAGACGTCCGAGGCTCGGCGTGCTGTTCGTATTGATGACCATCTCAATGGATCGTGGCCCGCGGTGGTCCGCCGTGCCGATCCTCTCGATGTTTACTTTCTCTTCGGCCAGTATCTTTGACAGGGCCGCCATGACCTCTGTCCCTCCGAAGTGCATGAGCACAAAGAGATTGCGCTGGTTGACAGCCTGGACCTCTTCCGGAGCAAAGAGCTTGAACTGCAGGGTAAGGTGCATTTGACTCGCCTCAAAAAGGAGGTCCTTGATCACGCTATCCTGGGAGTCTGCCGAACTGTTGAGATCGAGCAGGAAATAGAGACCCAGCAGTTTCTGCAGAGAGGCCTGTTCAATATCCACGATTTCCGCCCGGTGCTCCGCCAGAATCCGGGTCAATGTGGCTGTAATCCCGGGCCGGTCGGGCCCGGAGACCGTAACCATCAAGAGCTTCTTCTCATCCATCTACAATGCTCCTTTTCGATTGGATACCTTCTATTTCTTTCAGCCGAGCAGCAGCATCTCCCAGACCTGCTCACAATACGCCTGGCTCACCTTATCAGCAGCAATCAGATCGATTTCCGAGGGAGATGATGAACCCAGACCGAGTTCTACTGCCCGGACAATCTGTTCCTGCTCAAATATCTTAGGCTTCATAATCGTATCAGTGCCAGGAGCGTGTTGTTATCCGTTGAACCCGGAACAGGATCGGCTGTGTTGAAGTTTGGTTTGATGAAGACGTCTTTCCCCCGGACAGGATTGATTCTCAAGGTATCGAGAGAGAGCTTAACACCACGCACTCTATCTTCTGTTTTTACAAATGCAACATCCGTCACCCAAGCCTCACCTCCTTGTATTTGTTTTCCCGTATGGGCAACCCGTTTTTCCGGTTCTTATCCCTAAATATGGTCATTTGTCAACGCTGAAGTGCGGCGAGAGTGCGCTTCTCTATCTCATTGACACGACCTGGCCATGTTATATATACTATTTATTATGTGTCGCTACCCAGAACTCTTCACCTTGTTTCCTCTGCGATGCCTTAAGATGATGCACTGCTGTGATAAAGCGATATGGTTCGTTAAATATATTAAGAATTGATGGATCAACAAGCGGTTACCGCGTAATTGCAAAGGAGGTATATTATGTCCGTTATAACCATTGCCAGGCAGTTCGGTGCCGGTGGGAAGACCTTGGGGAGTCTGGTTGCAGACAAACTGGGTTACGTCCTTATTGATGAGGAAATCGTGGAAATGGTTGCCCAAGAAGCTAATGTTTCTCCCGACTGGGTCGATGCCATTGCTAAGGAGACGGGCAGCGAGGGAGTCCTGACGAGACTGATGTCGAAGCTGGGACCTTTTCGAAAAGGATATGTGGGGGTAGCAATGGAAAAGAATCCGGGCTATCTGGACGGCAATCTTTACATCTCTCTCCTTCACAGGGTAATTCCCATAATTGCATCACAAGACAACGTCGTGATCATCGGGCGTGGTGGTCAGTATATCCTCGCAGATCATCCGGACACCTACCATTTCCTCATGATTGCCGATATGGAGCAGCGCATTAATTTCATGATGGAACATTATAATCTTGATCGCAAACAAGCTCGGCTCGTCGTGGAAAAACAGGGTAAACGCCGGCTCAACCTATACCGGTACTTCGCCCGGACCGATTATGAACATCCCAATCTCTATCACATGGTATTCAATATGAACAGGGTTAAATTGGAAGAAGCCGTTCAAACAGTTTGTCAACTGGTGGCCGGTCACGCTTCTTCATAAACCCTCGGTCCAAAATCTCTAACCCCAAGGCTGTAATAATGACCTTGGTCTTTGTTTTAATCTGAGGAGTCTTCATACATAGCCTCATTTATAAAATTTTAAGGTAAATCAAGCGTTTTTCTCGTCGTTGATCTCCTTCATGGGGGCCATTGCCGATCCCGATTCAGGGCTTATGGAAAACTTTTGTGCCAGTTCTTCAATTTCCCGAAAATACCGTTCGTATTCCGGTGATGTCCTGGGGCTGTAGTTCAGGTTTTTGTAAAGCCCCGTAATTTTTGTAAACATCTGCCGGGCGCTGTCCTTATCCTCGAACTGATACCTCTGCTGAATCAGTTTTTTCAACAGTTGAAAGCTTTCAAGCTGCCGATCAAGCGGCATGGAAACATCCACCTCGTCAAAGGCGTCCTGCTGTAGAAAAACCATATCCACCAGGGTGGCTTCCTGCCACTTCACGAAGTCCTCGATGCTGATGCCTTCCACGCCGGTCACCTGCATCATCTGATAAATGGCGTCTCCTTCCACCAACAGGTCATGCATGGATTTCACATCTTCCACCCAAGAATCATTCAGGTTTTTACGGAACCAGTCTTTGAGCTGATCCAGATAACGGGACCAGGAGATCAAGGGATCAATGGCGGGATAGAAACGCTTGTAGGCCCGATCGTAGGAAAGGCCCAGGAAGGTCTTCACGGTTCCCAGGGTGGCCTGCGTCACCGGTTCCTCAAAGTTTCCCCCGGCAGGCGATACCGTGCCGATCATGGTCAGGCTGCCGACGGCCCGATCCGAACATTGTAAAACGCCCGCCCGTTCGTAAACGTTCTTAATGGCTGAATCCAGGTAAGCGGGATAGCCCTCTTCCCCGGGTATCTCCTCCATTCTCCCAGATGTTTCGCGCATGGCCTGGGCCCATCGGGAGGTGGAATCGGCGATCACCAGTACATGATATCCCATTTGCCGGTAATATTCGCCCAGAGTAACCCCCGTATAAATGGAGGACTCCCGGGCGGCCACAGGCATGGAAGAGGTATTGCAGACAATAATGGTGCGATCCATCAGAGAGCCGCCCGTGCGGGGATCCTGAGTCTCAGGAAATTCCTTGATGGTTTCCACCACCTCACCGGCCCGCTCGCCACAAGCCGTCACAATCACAATGTCTACAGTGGAATAACGGGAGATAAGGCTCTGCAACACGGTCTTACCGGCCCCGAAAGGACCTGGAATGCACGCGGTTCCTCCCAGTGCGATGGGGAAAAAAGTATCGATGATCCGGGTGGTAGTCGTCATGGGGGCATCAGGGTAAAGCCGTTCTACCCGGCGTTTTCGGAGCATCACTTCAGGAATGGGACGGCGGACCGGCCATTTCTGGAAAAGGGGCAGCTCTCGCTCGGCGCCGTCCAGGCCTCGAATACGGGCTACCGAAGTATCCACGGTAAAGCTGCCTTGTTGAATCCACGTTACGTCCACCGCCTCTGGCTCATCGAAGGGAATCATAATCTTGTGGCTCAAAAGGCCTTCCTGGACGGTTCCGATGGGCTGCCCCGCGAAAAGCCGGTCTCCCCTTGAAACGGTGGGGGTAAAGGTCCACTTTTTTTTCAGGTCCAGGGGAAACAGTTCCAAGCCACGGGGAAGAAAAAACCCATGATCCCGAGCCAATACGGCCAGTGGATTCTCCAACCCGTCAAACACCTGCCCCAACAGACCGGGGCCCAGGACCACCGAAAGCATTTCACCGCTCATCTCAACTCGGTCGCCCACGCGAACGCCCCGGGTATCTTCAAAAACCTGCATGTCGGCGGTATTTCCCTGAACTCTGAGCACTTCAGCCATGAGCCGTTCCTGACCCACAAGAATAAAGCCCAATTCATTTTTTCGAATGGCTTTCCCCCCCGTGTCGATTTTCACGAGACTTTCGCGAACAGCCAGAATCGTGGCGTCGTCCGAACCGCCAAACGCTATTTTTCTCCGGGGTTCAATGGAAAAGCTTGGGTTGTCCATCGGTTATCTCATTTACAAGTTCTTCAAACCGTTTCCCGGCCTTGTTAGCATCATGGGTCAACCACTGGTCCAGCATGTCCCATTTCATCCGGTAGCATACCACCGCCGGAAACCCGAAATCATAAGGAGGGACGGTTCGATCCAGATGGTCCCAGAGCACTTTTTTGAGAAGCCGGTCCAGGGCCAGGACTTCTTCGCTCTCAAGATGGAGCTGCGCCTCTGAGATCCAGGGGTATACGGCGGCGAGTCTAAAATAGGGGTTTTCCCAATTTCGCTCAATGTGCATAACATATCGGCCCAGCCCCCACGGTTCATGGGCGGTGGGCGGGCCTAAGCCTCGATGGCGACGTCTAAGGGCGGCCATAATGGTCCGTTGGTCAACGGGAAATTCAAAAAGGGTCTTTAAAATGGAATTCGAGATGACCTCCACCAGTCTTTTTAGCCGGACTACCATTTCTTGGGTCGTAAGATTTGGGATACCCTTCTGCCAGGTCAAAAATGGGGCGGATCGTG
>Ga0315536_1000692_pt1 | contig 16936 bp, 16 predicted proteins | sample SalMarSW160230MG_FD_203093 | JGI IMG/M metagenome (GOLD analysis project Ga0315536, IMG submission 203093) | Salt marsh sediment microbial communities from the Plum Island Ecosystem LTER, Massachusetts, United States - Salt Marsh Sediment SW1602-30 ... | reverse complement strand
CGGGGAAGGGTATGGACCATGCGCATGTTTTCCGGCCTGGGGGGAGCGGAGGAGACCAACGAGCGGTTCCACTACCTCCTGAACCACGGGGAGACCGGGTTGAGCATCGCTTTTCATTACCCTACCCTCATGGGATATGACAGCGACTCCCCCTTGGCTCGAGGAGAAATAGGAAAATGCGGCGTCGCCATTGATAGCCTCAAAGACATGGAGATCCTCTTTGAAGGAATCCCCTTGGATAAGGTCACCACATCGATGACCATCAATCCTCCCGCTGCCGTCTTACTGGCCATGTATATAGTGGTCGCCGAAAAGCAGGGGGTCGGCCCGCGAGAAATCGGGGGGACCATCCAGAACGACATGCTGAAGGAGTTCATCGCCCAGAAGACCTTTATGCTTCCCCCCGAGCCTTCTGTGAAACTTATCGTCGACACTATAGAATACTGCACTCAAGAGGTACCTCGCTGGAATACGATCAGCATCAGCGGCTATCACATCAGGGAAGCGGGCTCTACCGCCGTACAGGAACTCGCCTTCACCCTGGCCGATGGTATCGCCTATGTACAAGCGGCGCTTGAGCGGGGATTGAACGTAGACGCATTTGCACCTCGGCTTTCGTTCTTCTTCGATGCCCATATAGATTTCTTCGAGGAAATAGCCAAGTTTAGGGCGGCCAGGAGGATGTGGGCCCGGATCATGAAAGAGCGGTTTAAGGCCCAAAACCCGCGTTCGTGTATGCTCAGATTTCATACCCAAACGGCCGGTTGTTCCCTCACGGCGCAGCAACCATACAATAACATCATACGGACGGCGTGCGAGGCCCTCAGCGCCGTCATGGGGGGAACCCAATCACTCCATACCAATTCCCTGGATGAGACCTACGCCATCCCCGCGGAGGATACAGTCACCATCGCCTTGCGGACCCAACAAATCCTCGCCGAAGAGACAGGGGTCACCGACACCGTCGACCCCCTGGCGGGATCTTATTTCATCGAGTCACTTACCAACAAGATAGAAGAAGAGGCCTGGGAGTATATTAAGCGGATAGATGAGATGGGGGGAATGCTCAAGGCCATCGAGGTCGGTTACCCACAACGAGAGATCGCTGATGCAGCGTATACATATCAGCTCCAGATTGATCACGGGGAGAAGACCATCGTCGGAGTCAATAAATACATTACCGACCACCCTCCGATCACCATTTGGAGAATGGACCCCCGTATTGAGGAAAGACAACTCAAACGACTCAAAGACGTAAAGACCAACCGAAACGACTCACAGGTGACGGCGCTCCTGGGTCGATTGAAAGAGGCCGCTCAAGGGAATGAAAACCTCATGCCCCACATACTCAATGCCGTCAGAGAATACATTACCCTACAGGAGATATGCGATACCTTCAGGGAGGTCTATGGTGTCTATCGAGACCCTGGGATGTTCTGAAGATAGGAGAGAGCGATAGAGGTTATCACCAATTATTACCACTAGTTGATAGCTAAAACTCGACTCAATATAAAGTTTATATTCTTCGTACGCTAAAGGAATGACTGCATGAAACCCGAAAGAAAGATCAGGATTGTGGTAGCGAAGCCAGGATTAGATGGCCATGATAGGGGGGCCAGGATTATCGCCCGTGCCTTACGCGATGCAGGGTTCGAGGTCATCTATACAGGACTCCATCAATCACCTGAGCAGATCGTGGCCACCGCCATACAAGAGGATGTTGACGGCATCGGTTTAAGCAGCCTTGCCGGGGCCCACGATTACCTCTTCCCCAAGATTGTAGATCTTCTGCAGAAACAAGGGGCGACAAATATCGCCGTATTTGGAGGGGGGATAATACCTCAAGAGGACATCCCCACCTTGAAGGAGGCGGGTATCAAGGAAATCTTCACGCCGGGTACCACCCTAGAAAGCATTATACAGTGGGTGAAAGACAATATTAGGCCGAGGGAATAGAAAAGGTATGAGGATTCAAGCCCCCTTACTCAATTTCCTCTTTTTCTGCCCTCCCCTGCTTCCTCATTCCTCGGCGGGGAGTCCTCGCCGATAAGGCGATATTCCTCATCTATCCACCTCCCGAAATCGATGAGCTTACAGCGCTCGGAGCAAAACGGGCGATAGTCGTTTCCTTCCCATTTGATTACGGTGCCGCACCGGGGACACCGAGCTCTCACTTTTTCTTCCACCAGGTATTTCCTTTCGCCCCTTTCTTTCCCCCCTCTAAGGCGGCAAATTCCTTGAGGAGCTCTTCCTGTCTCTTGGTGAGTTTTTGGGGCACCTGGACCATTGCCTGAATGATCTGATCCCCCCGGCCGCGTCCGTGGAGGTGGGGGATCCCTTCGCCCCGCATCCTGAAGAGCTCCCCCGGCTGGGTCCCCTTGGGGATCTGCAGCTTCTTGGCGCCGTTCAAGGTGGGGACCTCGATTTCGCCACCGAGGGCGGCCATGGCAAACGATATAGGTACGCGGCAGATAATATTGTCTTCTTCCCGCTCGAAAAACTCGTGGGGCTCCACATAGATGATGACATAGAGATCGCCGGCGGGGGCACCCCGTTCCCCTACCTCCCCTTCCCCCCTGAGCCTGAGACGGGAACCTGTATCCACCCCGGGCGGGATCTGGAGGGAAACCCGCTTTCGCTCTTTTACCAAGCCTGCCCCGCCGCATGCCGTACAGGGATTGGTGATCACCCTCCCCTCCCCTCGGCAATAAGAGCACGTGGTGCTGATGGTAAAAAAGCCGTGGGAGCGATTGACCTGGCCCCTCCCGTGACAATAGGGACAGGCCTGAGGTTCGGAACCGGCTTGAGCCCCCGTCCCTTGACACCGCTCGCAGCGCACCCGCTTGAAGATCTCGATCTCGGTCTCTTTGCCCAAGGCGGCATCTAAGAGGGATATCTTCAGATCATACCTGAGATCGGCGCCGGGGCTGACGCCTCGTCGGGATGCTCGAGGGGAAAAGCCGAAAAAATCCTCGAAGATATCGCTGAATGAGGAAAATATGTCATCAAAACCCCTAAACCCCGTAAACCCGGAGCTCTTGAGGCCGTCATGACCGTAAAAGTCGTATATTTCTCTCTTGTTTGGATCCCTGAGAACTTCATAGGCCTCTGCCGCCCCCTTGAACCGTTCTTCCGCCTCTTTATCGCCCGGATTGCGGTCGGGGTGATATCGGAGGGCCATCTGACGATATGCCTTTTTTATCTCCTCCTCGGAGGCGTTCCGAGAAATCCCTAAGATCTCATAATAATCCTCTTTAGCCATAACTCCGTGAGCATCTCCGATGTGATTTTAGAAATCTATTATAATAACCGTTGACACCATTTTCAATATCTGGTTCAATAATCGCGGAATAGCGAGGAGGACCACCGTGTATAACCCGTATTTTTTTTCCATTGCTATGTTTGTGTATGTGATCGCCTTTGTCTGTTATCTCCTCTTCGTGGCGACAAAACAACCGCGGATAGGCAGCGTTGCCTTCTGGACTATCCTCATCGGCTTCATCATCCACTTCGCAGGTCTCATGGTCCGCTGGTGGGAGACGCATGCCACGGGCTATGGATATATACCCCTCGCCAATATGTACGAATCCCTCATTTTTTTCTCCTGGGCCATCGTCTTGGTTTATCTGATTGTAGATATCAGATATCACCAGCGGACCATCGGCGTCATTGCTTCTTGTCTCGCTGCTCTCGCCATTGCCGCAACCTCCCTCGTGCCGGGGGTGACGAGTGATATCCGCCCGCTCATCCCTGCCCTGCAAAGCAACTGGCTGTCCATCCACGTCATCACCTGCTTCTTCGGCTATGCGGCCTTCGCCATCGCCTTCGGGGTAAGCATTGCATACATGATACAGTCGCGGAGGGAGTCCACCCCGCGCGGCCCCATAGCATGGCTGCCCTCATCGAGGACATTAGATGAAATAAATTATAAATCTATCGTTATCGGGTTTCCCATGTTGACCCTCGGCATCATCACCGGGGCGGCATGGGCCAGTTATGCCTGGGGAAGCTATTGGAGTTGGGATCCGAAAGAGACCTGGTCTTTGATCACCTGGTTTATCTACGCCGCCTTCTTACATGCCCGCTACACCCATGCGTGGCGAGGAAAAAAGACCGCCTGTCTCTCCATCGTAGGATTTTGTGCGGTCATTTTTACCTATATAGGGGTGAATTTCCTGCTTGCCGGCCTTCATGCCTATCTGTAACGGCTGCCATAAACAATTCTCACCGTTACATTGTATATAACTCTTCATTCAACATGTGGACCCAGTTTTTCTTGAGGACTTTGATGGCCTGATCCATCTTGTCCACGTCCACGATGAGAACGGTGTTTTCCCCCCTCCCCAGGCAGGTGTAGAGATAGTTGATGTTGATGTCCGCCTCTTTTAATGGCTTCAGGAGGGCATTGAGCCCTCCGGGGTGATTGGGCGCCTCCACCGCCAAGACCTCTTTTACCTTCACCTTGAACCCGTGGCTTTCCAAGACGTTAACGGCCTTGACGGGATCATTGGCGACGAATCTGACCGCACTGATCTCTGTCGATTCGGCGACGCTCAAGGCTATGATATTCACACCATTACCCCCGAGATATTCGCTTACCTCCGAGAGCTTCCCCGGGACATTTTCCAAGCTGAGCGATATCTGCTTAACCGGCATTGCCTTCCCTCCTGCGTTCCAGATACGTGAAACCCTCCAACAAGGCCGTCTCGTTCGTCTCCAGGAGACGAGGATTCCTCTTGGCAACGTCCCTCTTGAGGATCTTTTTTAACGTCTTCATGGAGATCAGCCTTGTCTTATAAATAAAGGCCCCCAACATTACCATATTAGCCACTTTGTCATTTCCTATGGTGACGGCCAAATCATTTGCCGGCACCTCACACACCTCGATGTCCCCCCTGATAGGCTTCATATCGACGAGGTTCGTATTGAGAAAGATAATTCCACCCGATTGGACCTGGTTTTGAAATCTGATCAAGGAAGGTGTGTTCATCACCACCACATATTCCGGCTCCGAGGCAACCGGAGAGGCAATCTCTTCATCGGCGATGGAGACCGTGCAATTGGCGGTACCTCCTCTGACCTCGGCGCCATACGAAGGAAGATAGGTGACGTTCTTCCCCTCCTCCATCCCCCCCGACGCCAAGAGATAACCCATCATCATCACCCCTTGACCCCCAAAACCTGAAAATACCGTTTTGCTCAACATCGATTTACCCTTTGGTTACGTCCTTGATCACACCGAGGGGAAAGAAATCTACCATCTTCTCCTCCACCCATGTCCAGGCATCTGCAGGCCGTAACTTTAAGTTGGTCGGACAGGGGGAGAGTATCTCCACCAAGGAGAACCCCACACCATCCATCTGCACCCTGAAGGCTTTTTCAATGGCCTTTTTCGTCCTCATAATATTCTTCGGATTGGTGACGGCGGTCCTCTCAAGATAGGCGCTCCCCTTGGTCAAGGCCAACATCTCCGTGAGGTTTAACGGAAAACCATCCCTCCCCTGATCCCTTCCCCCCGGCGTGGTAGTGGTCTCCTGCCCCAAGATGGTCGTCGGGGCCATCTGCCCCCCGGTCATGCCGTAGACCCCATTGTTGACAAAGATCACCGTAATCTTCTCACCACGATTGGCGGCGTGGATGGTCTCGGCGGTTCCGATGGCCGCGATGTCTCCGTCGCCCTGATAGGTAAATACCACACGGTCGGGCAGAACGCGTTTCAGGCCGGTCGCCACGGCCGCCCCCCGACCGTGAGGGGACTCCCCCATATCTATATCGAAATAATTATAGGCCAGGACCGCACATCCGGCAGGGGGGACCCCGATGGTTCGCTCCTGAATGCCCATCTCGTCGATCACCTCCGCGACAAGGCGGTGGATGATGCTATGTCCGCATCCCGGACAATAGTGAAAGGGGGCATCCTTGAGAGCCCGGGGTCTGCTGTACACCCTCTGAAATCCCATCACCGCAATCCCTTCTGGTAGTATCTGCTGGCAATAACCCTCCCCATCTCTAAGGGTGTTATCACCACCCCGCCAGGCCTCCCGTAAAAAGAGACCTTCCCTTTGCCATCCAGGGCCAGGCGCACATCCTCCACCATCTGACCCGTGTTCATCTCATAGACGAGGAAGTTCCCTACCTTTTTGGACAAATCCCTGATCATTTTGTGCGGGAAGGGCCACAGCGTTATCGGGCGCAGCAGCCCCACCTTCAAACCCTCTTCCCTCGTCCTCTTAATGGCCCCCTTGGCAATCCTGGCGGCGGTGCCGAAGGCCACCACCACCATCTTGGCGTCCTCTAATCCGTAGGCCTCGTACCGCACCTCATGGGCGGCGATCCGCTCATGCTTTCTGGCCAACTTCCAATTAAGTTCCTCCTCTGCCGAGGGATCGAGCAAGAGAGACCTGAGGAAGCGGCTCGGTCTTCCTTTGGCACCGGTAATCGTCCAGTCTTTGACGGGTGGCTTTGGTATCTTCTTCCCGTCGGGGAACGACACCGGCTCCATCATCTGTCCCAACATGCCGTCCCCTAAGATAACCGTCGCTATCCTATAGCTATCGGCCAGCTGAAAAGCCTCAATGGTAAGATCTGCCGCCTCTTGTACCGAGCTGGGGGCCAGGACGATGGTTCGATAATCTCCATGCCCTCCACCCCTGGTGGCCTGGAAATAATCTGATTGGGCGGGGGCGATATTCCCCAATCCCGGTCCCCCCCTGGTCATGTTCACGATGACCGCCGGCAACTCCAGGGCGCATAAAAAGGAAATCCCCTCCTGTTTCAGGCTGATGCCGGGGCTCGAGGAGGAGGTCATGGCCCTCGCCCCTGCCATGCTCGCCCCGATGACCATGTTTATGGCTGCCAACTCGCTTTCGGCCTGAATGAAGAACCTATCGTCAAATTCGTTCAACCGGCGGGCCATATACTCGCCTATCTCATTCTGCGGGGTGATGGGATAGCCAAAGTAGCACCGGCAGCCGGCCCTGACGGCTGCCTCCCCAATAGTATGATTTCCGCTCATCAATTGCTTACTCACGGTAGACCTCACAGGCGATCTCAGGACATACCACTGCGCACAGGGCACACCCGGTACACCCAGCGGGATTTTTATCTCGTTCACCCTGAAACTCCGCCGGATAGTATCCTTTGAGATTCAATTCTCGTGCGAGAGAGATCAGACCTTTTGGACAGACCTCAACACAGAGCCCGCACCCTTTGCACAGCGACTGGTCGATGACTACGTAACCCTTTTTCATGACCTTCTTTCTCTGCCTACACGAGATTCCGTAACTTATTACTATGCCAAAATAGCTCACAAATATCAAGTATGGAGAAAATCATTGCTTTTTTTCGTCCCTTTCGCTATTTTTTAGGTGTGATCGACGGCATAGGGATCGATATCGTAAAAATAGAGAGGTTCACGAGGGCCTTGGAACGGTGGGGGGATCGCCTCAGGGCGCGTGTGTTTACCCCCCAGGAGTTATCGATCTGTCATGCCAAGGCGCACCCGAGCAGACATCTGGCCCTCCGTTTTGCCGCCAAAGAGGCCTTCTTAAAGGCCCTGGGTATTGGGATGTTTCAAGGGGTCGCATGGACGGAGATAGAGATCGTCAACGATCCCTCAGGACGTCCCCACTTGAACGTGAGGGGTAAAGCCGAAAAGATCTGCCACCAAAAAGGGATTACAGAGATCTTCGTGAGCATCTCCCATGAAGCGGAATATGGGGTAGCCCACGTGCTGTTGGAGGTGTGACGTGAAAATCGCAACCGCCGATCAAATGAAAGACCTGGATCGCAGGGCCATCCAGGAGTGCGGCATCCCCGGTATCGTCTTGATGGAGAATGCCGGCAGGGGAGCCGCTGAGCTTCTGGTCCGTTATTTCCCTCAGGCGCACGAAGGCACGGTGGCCGTCTTGGCGGGCCGGGGGAATAACGGTGGAGACGGCTTTGTCATCGCCAGACACTTGAAAAATTGGGGTATACGGACAAAGGTATATCTCTTCGCATCGGTGGATGATGTAGGGGGAGACGCCCTGACAAACCTCCAGATCTGGCTGAAGATGGGGGGAGAGTTCATGGAGGTCCCCTACAAAGGGAATTTTACCAGGATAAAAAAAGAGATCGCGAAGGCACGCCTCTTCGTGGATGCCGTCTTTGGAACGGGATTGAACGCAGAGGTAAAGGGTTTTTTCAAAGAGGTCATCTCCTTTATCAACGCCCTCCCTCAACCGGTGGTGGCCGTGGATATCCCCTCCGGCCTGGACGCCACAGAGGGGCGGGTGCTGGGTACGGCTATCCGAGCCGATCTGACCGCCACCTTTGGATTGGCCAAGATCGGGCAGGTGCTCGAACCCGGCGCACGGCATGTGGGACGATTGGAGGTCGTCGACATCGGCATACCCCGCACCTTCATAGAGGAGGCCGATATCAGGACCCATCTCCTCGACCCAGCAGAGTTGAACTTGGACCTCCTCACCCCCCGCCCCCTCCAGGCCCATAAAGGTGACTACGGCCACCTCGTTGTCTTGGCCGGCTCACCGGGCAAGACCGGCGCGGCAACCATGGTCTGTTCCGGGGCCTTGCGCACAGGAACGGGACTCGTCACCCTGGGGATACCTGCTGCCCTGAACCCCATTCTCGAATCCAAGCTCACCGAGGCCATGACAGAACCCCTCCCTGATGCGGGGACCGGATACCTTTCCGCCGACGCCTTGGAAAGAATCGTTCAGCTTGTGGAGGGGAAGACAGCCCTGGCCCTCGGGCCGGGGATCTCCACCCAGCACCAGGTCCAGGAGATCCTGTTGGACCTCATCCCTCAACTCTCCCTCCCCCTGGTCATAGACGCAGACGGCATCACCGCCCTCGCCGCCGGACCGGAGATCCTGAAACAATGTATGAATCCCGTCATCCTTACCCCCCACCCCGGCGAGATGGCGCGCCTCATGGGTCTTACCACCGACAAGGTACAGGCGGATCGGATCGGGGTTGCCACGGCATGTGCCGCAGCATATGATTGTATCGTCGTCCTTAAAGGTTATAAGACCGTCATCGCCACCCCCGAGGAAGAGGTCTACATCAACACCACCGGCAACCCGGGGATGGCCTCGGGCGGCACCGGGGATGTCCTGACCGGGATGATCGGCGGTCTCCTGGCCCAAGGGTTGCCGCCCCTGGAGGCCGCCACATGGGGGACATACCTTCACGGCCTTGCCGGCGACAGGGCCGCTCAGGCCCTCGGAGAAATCCCCTTGATCGCCGGGGACATCATCGACCACATACCCGATGCCCTGCGTGAAGTAAAGGCCCGTATTGACAAACAGGCACGTGGAGCTCATCACTCACACCCCGCAGGAGACTGAGCGGATAGGGAAACTTGTGGGTTCCATGCTCACCCGGGGTGACATCATCGCCCTCGCGGGGGAGCTGGGCACGGGCAAGACCACCCTCGTCAGGGGTATGGCACAGGGGATGGGCATCAAGGGCAGCGAGGTGGCCAGCCCGTCTTTTACCCTGGTCAATGTCTATGAAGCCCCCCTCCCCCTCTACCACATAGACCTCTACCGTCTCGATGATGAAGGAGATCTCCTCGGTATAGACTACGAAGAATATATCAGGGGAGACGGCGCTGTTGTTATAGAATGGGCGGACAGGATCCCCAGGGCCGTACCCCCTGAATCCCTTTGGATCAGGTTACGGTATCTGGATGCCGAACGGCGCGAGATTGCATTTCAGGCCCAGGGTGATCGATCAGAGAAGATCGTTGAAGAGTTGCGGCGGAGGGTATATAATAAATAATTCTTTGTAGCACGTTCAGATAGGAAAATAATGAGGAAAATATAAGAGCGGATGGCCTTGATCGTACAAAAATACGGTGGCACCTCGGTTGCCGACCTTGAGCGGGTGCGAAACGTCGCCCAGCGGGTGATCGAGACCAAAAATCAGGGGAACGATGTGGTGGTGGTCGTGTCCGCCATGGCCGGTGAGACCGATAAGCTCCTTACCTTGGCCCACGAAGCGACATCGATGCCCGACGAGCGGGAATTGGACGTCCTCCTCGCCACGGGGGAACAGGCCTCTTCGGCCCTGCTCGCTATCGTTTTACAATCTATGGGCAGCCCGGTCAAATCCTTTCTCGGACACCAGATAAAGATCGGCACGGACAGTGCTTATGGAAAGGCGAGGATCACCAGCGTGGACGCCGACACGATCTTCTCTGAGCTTCGGGAGGGGCGCATTGTTGTGGTGGCGGGGTTTCAAGGAGAGGATGAGGCAGGAAATATCACCACCCTGGGCAGGGGTGGCTCCGACACTACCGCGGTGGCCATCGCCGCCGCCCTCAAGGCGGACCTCTGTGAAATATATACCGACGTGGACGGTGTCTTTACTGCCAATCCGGCTATCTGCGAGCGTGCGCACAAGATCAACCGCATCAGTTACGATGAGATGCTGGAGATGGCCAGCCTCGGGGCCAAGGTGCTGCAGACCAGATCGGTGGAATTCGCCAAAAAATTCGGGGTGCCCATCCACGTGCGGTCATCGTTTCATGCCGGTAAAGGAACCATCGTCTGTGAGGAGGAAAGTGCTATGGAGGAGGTAGTGGTATCAGGGGTAACGTATGACGTAAATCAAGCCCGGATTGAGATCGCCCAGGTGCCGGATCGGCCGGGGATCGCCGCCCGGTTCTTCGACGCCATCAGCACCGCGAACATCCTGGTGGACATGATTATCCAGACCACCAGTCTGGAGGAGGGTTTTGCCAATATGGCCTTCACTATCTCCAAGGCGGATTTTCCCCAGGCCCTCGCGGTAGCCCAATCCCTGGCCAAAGAGTTGGAGGCCAGAGAGGTCATTGCCGAAGATGAGGTGGCCAAGATCTCGATGATCGGGGTGGGAATGCGGGGCCATTCAGGGGTGGCCTCCAAGATGTTCGGTGTCTTGGCCAAAGAGGGTATTAACATCAAGATGATCAGCACCTCGGAGATCAAGATCTCCTGTATCATCGACGCCAAATATACCGAGCTGGCCGTTCGTGCGCTCCACAATGCCTTCGAATTGGACAAGAGAAATGGATGACGTGAAGGTTACGGTCTACGATACGACCTTGCGGGATGGGACCCAGGCTGAGGACATCTCTTTTTCCGTGGAAGACAAACTCAGAATCACCCGGCGGCTCGACGAACTCGGAATCCACTATATCGAGGGGGGATGGCCCGGCTCGAACCCCCGCGATGTTCAGTACTTTCGCGAGGTGGGGACCATCCCCCTTGCCTCGGCACACATAGTGGCCTTTGGGAGCACCGCCCGCAAGGGGGTGGCCCCGGAAAAAGACGCCAACATCCGTGCCCTCCTGGAGGCGCACACAGAGGTGGTAACCATCGTCGGCAAGTCGTGGGATATACACCCCCTCATCGCGATGGATATCTCGTTGGACGAAAATGTGGAGCTCATCGCGCAATCAATTGCCTTCCTCAAGGGGCGCGTGGCCACGGTCATCTTCGACGCCGAGCACTTCTTCGACGGTTTTAAGGGGAACAGGGAATACGCCCTGACGACCATCAAGGCCGCCGATGAGGCGGGTGCGGACTGCATCGTGCTCTGTGATACCAATGGGGGAACGTTGTCTTTTGAGATAGAGGAGATCATCAGGGAGGTGAAGGCCGCGACCAAGACCCCGTTGGGTATCCATTGCCACAACGACGCCGATCTGGCCGTAGCCAACACCATCGTGGCCGTCAAGGAAGGGATCTGCCACGTCCAGGGGACTATCAACGGCTATGGGGAGCGCTCCGGCAATGCAAACCTCTGCTCCATCATCCCCAATCTTCAGCTGAAGATGGGCGTGCAATGCCTCTCCGACGATCGTCTGCGGAAGCTCAAAGATGTCTCCCGATTCGTGAGTGAGCTGGCCAACCTCCCCCCCGACAAACACCAACCGTATGTGGGGGAAAGCGCCTTCGCCCACAAGGGAGGCCTGCACGTGAGCGCCATCCGCAAGAATCCTCTCACCTATGAACACATCAAGCCGGAGCTGGTGGGGAACACGCAGCGCATCCTCGTATCCGACCTCTCCGGTGAAAGCAACGTGCTCGCCAAGGCGGAGGAGTTTAATATCCGGTTGCGCAAAGGGGACCCGACCATAAAAAAGATCTTAGCGGCCTTAAAGGAGCTGGAGAACCAAGGGTATCAATTCGAGGGGGCCGAGGGGTCCTTCGAGCTCCTCATCAAAAAGGCCGTCGGCCAGCACAAGCGGCACTTTGATCTGTTGGGATTTCGGGTGATCGTGGAGAAGAGGAGCGATGACTCTCCCCCCCTTTCCGAGGCCACCATTATGGTCAAGGTGGGTGATCAAGTGGAACACACGGCCGCCGACGGGAATGGGCCGGTAAACGCCTTGGACAACGCCCTCAGAAAGGCCCTGGAAAAATTTTACCCGGAGCTCACCGAGGTAAAGCTCATCGATTATAAGGTCAGGGTCCTCTCTGCACAGGCCGGCACCGGGGCCAGCACCCGCGTGCTGATAGAATCCCGGGACGCAGAAACCCAATGGGGGACGGTGGGTGTATCGGAGAATATAATCCAGGCCAGTTGGCAGGCCTTGGTGGACAGCATCGATTACAAATTACTGAAGGAAAAAAAGGAAGGAACGAGATAAGGAGGCAGCCATGCGTTCGGATGCCATGAAAAAGGGGGTGGAGCGGGCTCCCCACCGCTCCCTGTTTAAGGCCATGGGGTACACCGACGATGAGCTGAGCAGGCCCCTTATCGGGGTTGCCAACTCGGCCAACGAGGTCATCCCCGGGCACATCCACCTGCACCGCATCGCCCAGGCCGTCAAGGAGGGCGTCAGGATGGCCGGCGGGACGCCGCTGGAGTTCTCCACCATCGGGCTCTGCGACGGCATCGCCATGGGTCACGAGGGGATGAAATATTCACTCGGATCGAGAGAACTCATCGCCGATTCGGTGGAGGTCATGGCCATGGCCTACCCCTTCGATGGGCTGGTCCTGGTCACCAACTGTGACAAGATCGTCCCCGGCATGATGATGGCCATGGCGCGGTTGGACATCCCTGCCATCCTGGTGAGCGGCGGCCCCATGCTCGCGGGCTGGCACGGGGGCAAAGATGCCGACGTCATCACGGTCTTCGAGGCGGTGGGCAAAATGGCGGCGGGGCAAATCACCCCTGAAGACCTCGCATCGCTGGAAAGCGCCGCCTGCCCCGGCGCCGGTTCGTGCGCGGGGATGTTCACGGCCAACTCCATGAACTGCCTTTCCGAAGCCCTGGGTATAGCCCTCCCCGGCAACGGGACCATCCCGGCCGTGGACGCCGCCCGCGTGCGCCTGGCCAAGGCCGCCGGAACCACGATCCTTGAGCTCATCAAGCACGATATCACCCCGCGGGCGATCCTGACCCAGGAGGCCTTTGCCAACGCCATCGCCGTCGATATGGCCTTCGGCGGCTCCACCAATACCAGCCTGCACCTGCCGGCCGTCGCCCATGAGGCGGGCCTGCAAATAGACCTGGAGGTCTTCAACCAGATCAGCGGCAGGACCCCCCACCTCTGCAACCTCTCGCCCGCAGGGCCTCACCACCTCCAGGACCTCCATCGTGCCGGCGGGATCCCGGCCCTCATGAGCGAGCTGGCCAAGGGAAAACTGATCAACACCGAGTGCCTGACCGTCACAGGGAAAAAAGTGAGGGAGAATATCCAATCAGCTGAGATTCTAGATCCGGAGGTGATCAGGCCCCTGTCCAATCCCTATCACCCCACCGGCGGGCTGGTATTCCTTTTCGGCAACCTGGCCCCGGACGGGGCGGTGGTCAAGGCCTCGGCCGTGGACCCGAAGATGCTTAAAAACCAGGGGCCTGCCCGCTGCTTTGAATCCGAGGAAGCGGCCCTGCAGGCCATCCTGGCAAAGGAGATCAAAAAAGGCGAGGTAGTCGTTATCCGCTATGAAGGCCCCAAGGGCGGGCCGGGAATGCGGGAGATGCTCGCCCCCACCTCGGCCATCGCCGGCATCGGCATGGACAAGGAGGTCGCCCTGATCACCGACGGGAGGTTCTCTGGGGGGACCAGGGGCGCCGCCATCGGGCATTGCTCCCCCGAGGCCGCCGAGGGGGGAACCATCGCCCTGGTCAAGGACGGCGATATCATCGAGATCGACATACCCGCACAACAGTTGCGGCTGCACCTGACCGATGAGGAAATAGAAAAACGCCGTGCGCACTGGAAGGCCCCTGCGCCCAAGATCACGTCCGGCTACATGTACCGCTACGCACAGATGGTCAGCTCAGCCAGCACCGGGGCCGTGTTTTTAAAGAAATAAAAAAGGGGGGAGGGAGGGGGCTTTGGGAGCCCCGCTCCCTCCAGGGGGGGTGAGAAGGAGGGAATCGATAATTTCTTACGTATCACCTACTTCCCAGGGAAGAAACTTGTCTCTTACGTTCTCACGGCTATTTTCCTTCGATTTGAGCGGCCGTTTTTGACGGGACGCCGCCGTTATCCATCGGTTCTATCTCCACCCGGGCGCCCATCCCTTCCAAGGCCTTCTTGTACCGCTCGGCCTCGTGCAGGTCAACCCCATGTTTCACCGTCAGGGGGGCAAGCCTCATCATCTTGGTGACCACCTGGCTGGAGAGATGACAGTGGTCCTGGAGGTTCCGCACCAGCTGATCGACCAGGCCGAAGTCCTTGACCGCCGGTCCCATGAAGATAACCCGATATTTCTCTTCTCCGTTTCCCATGATCACATTCTCGCTAATCCATTGGACTCCATTCATTACATTGCATTTTGGATGCCAATAATTTCTCAGCCATCGTTTCGCTAACAGCTTGATTTTACAGGGAAGTAGCCGACCACTGGTCGGAGCGCTGGTGCGGCACAAGGGGTATGGCCCAAATTGTCTTCAAAAGTGACAAAAATCGCCACCACAGCGCCCTCCCCTTTCTTCATCACGTCTCCTGAATGACCGTTCTCACGGTGACGCGGCGATCCGCCAGAGCCCCTCGCCATGTGACCTGGACCTTCACCGTCTTCACCGCCGTCTGTGATTGATCAGCTTGGACAATCCACTCCCTGGTATAGGTCATCCCGTTCGACCTATCGACGTACTGATCCGTGCCGCCGAAGAGCTGATCGGCCTCTCGCAGCTCCGCCACCTTGTTCTTGGCCAAGGTCGTGGCGAGGGTGGCCTGCTGCCCAAGGGTATCACCACGCAGGGCCACCAGCTGCAGACCGGCCAGCCCCAACAGGCCGATGGCCAGGACAAAAAGGGAGATGGTTACCTCCAGGAGGGTCATGCCTTGTGTAGTTCTTAACCGATGTATCGTAATCTCTTGCATTCCTCTTGTCCTTCTCTCTTGTGCTCTCTCACCCGTAAAAGGTGCATGTCGAATGCCAAGAACTTTCAACAGTAATAATGATAACACCATGATTTTAAAAGGGAATTATTGCATGAAAAGTTCGGATTGAAAAGGGCAAGGGATAAATGACACCCTTTGACCACGGAAGTGACAGAATTATGCCCTTGGGAAACTCGTTACAAAAAAAACCGCCTCTTGCGAGGCGGAAAAAAAATGAAAAGATTTGTCGTAATAGACGGGTTACAGTGCTCCGGTCAGGCACATGGCGAATGTCTCACTCCACCAATGGTCTTATTCGTGTCGCTTGAACAACCACCTGCTCTTTACCATCCTCTTTTTCAACGATCCTGAATCCCTCGATCAAAATGCCCATCTCCAAGTGGAGGTCTTCAAATTTCATAGTGTCGCCTTCAAAACCGATTTGCGTGTCGCTGGTAACGAGGACATATATCTTCGCTTGTTTTTCTTTTATCGCCACGTGAGTGCGTCGTATTTTTTTCACAACGAGCACCTTTTGATCAGGCGGCGGTTTTTCGATATCGACGATACGCGCCTCAAATTTGCATGCGACACCCTCCTTCTTGATGTCCCGAAACCCTACCAGAGACGTCAACAGAAAGGATGAAATGCAGATGAATAACAAGATCCTTATCCATTTGCTGCTTTTTAGAAATAAACTCATCGGATTCTCCTCCACATATTCTTGCATATTTTAGAATTGCTCACGCCATGACTGAACAGTAAACGCGGCGGGCCGCAAAATCTCGTCGAGCTCTTCTATCAGAACAATCTTACCACCGACAGCTACATAAACATGCGGCTTTCCATCCTCACCTATAACCACCACTGCCTCTGTTGGGATGCCAGCTCCGACCACCTTGGATTGATCTGATTTTTGCAGGCCTTCGTTGTCGGTATCGAAATTCGCAACAGCCGCTGCATTCAGGTAATTCACGGCGTATAGGCGACCATCGCCGCCAGACGTGCAGACAGTTGACAATGGCGAAAAGGTCGTAAAAAGGGCAATGCCGAAGACGACGACTGGAGGGGCTAAGACCTTTTCTCCATCGTGGTCCATGATGAGAAACCAGCCGTCCCCATTGGTCAGGGCATCGCTTATATCCGCTTTCGTTTCCAATGGCGTGTCAGGATCCTGCAGTAAATCCCCGGTTAAATCCACGAGATTGGATTCTGTCAGCACGCCGCCGACACGGCTGTCGAACACTGCGTCGGTCTCATTTCTATCCTTCACCGCATAAAACCTATTGATCCAGGGGTCCGGCGACGGGATAACCATGGGATCGTCTCTATCCCCTGTGCCGAAATAGACATATTCATACCCGAGCTCAAAGACCAGGTCGGGGGGATAGAAGATCTTCGTCCCGCTATTTCCTTGAAACAGGCGGCGAGGGGTCCAGTCGTTTACGTTGCCGTCTTCTTGACCTGCCTGTTTGCCGAAACGCCACATCTGGCCGTTAAGATCGCCGACATAGACCCTGTTGATGTAGTTGTCGTAGTTCGTGTCCACTGCCAGGACCGTGCTGGGGATACATGCGGTCATGTTGTCGAGGACCGGAA
>Ga0315536_1000691_pt1 | contig 16938 bp, 17 predicted proteins | sample SalMarSW160230MG_FD_203093 | JGI IMG/M metagenome (GOLD analysis project Ga0315536, IMG submission 203093) | Salt marsh sediment microbial communities from the Plum Island Ecosystem LTER, Massachusetts, United States - Salt Marsh Sediment SW1602-30 ... | reverse complement strand
AATGACTTACTGAATATTTCGCGCCTGGAGGCAGGAAAAATAAAGCTGAAGATTGAAAAATTGTCATTAGAAGATATAATTGATAGTGTAGTGGAAGAACTGAAAAATCTCGCAGAAAAGAAAAAACTGACCATAGTATGGAAGAGGCCTGAAGAGCCGCTTCCTCAGATTCTGGCTGACAGAGAGAACATCAGGCAGGTTGTGCTAAATTTGATAGATAATGCTATAAGGTATACGCAGGAGGGGACGGTCAAGGTGGAGTGCTCAGCTGATAAAAACGTCTATCGGATGAAGGTGAAGGACACGGGAGAAGGGATGAACAAAGAAGAGCTTTCCAAGCTTTTCAAGAGATTCAGCCGCGGCAGCGGAGGCCAGAGAACGTGGACAGAAGGAACGGGTTTGGGGCTTTATATCGCCAAAAAATTTGTGGATATGTACAAGGGCAACCTCTGGGCTGAAAGCCGGGGTAAAGGGAAGGGCTCTGCTTTCTATTTAGAATTACCAATTCATCATTAATGACTATGCCTAATAAAAAGAAAAAAATACTTTTAATCGAAGACGAATACATATTGGCCGAAATGTACAAGGATAAATTCACTCAGGCGGGTTTTACGGTGTACGTTGCCATGGATTCTGAAGAAGGTTTAGAATTAACCAAAAAAGAGAAACCCGACTTGATAGTCCTGGACATTTTGCTTCCCAGGGAGAACGGAATAACCTTCCTGAAATGGATGAAAGATAATGAAAAAATATCTTCCATCCCGGTTTTGGTATTCTCCAACTATGACGACCCGGAAACTAAAAAGACGGCTTCGGATTTCGGGGTAAAAGATTATCTCATCAAGGCTGACTACACGCCTAAAAAAATTGTAGAAAAAGTAAAATCATATCTGCAATGAAAAGAGTATTTATCGCAGAGACGGTAAAACATCTTGATAAGAAGGTACGGGTGTGCGGATGGGTAAATTCTCGTCGGGACCACGGCGGGATAGTTTTTTTAGATTTGAGGGATATGACGGGAGTCATCCAGGTGGTATGTAAGCCGGAATCCATCAAAGACGTGAAGGACGAATACGTGCTGGCAATTGAGGGGACGATAGGGAAAAGGCCTCCCAAGATGATCAATAAGGAACTGGTTACCGGAGAAATAGAACTCAAGGCAGACAAAATAGAATTGCTGGCAGAGTCAGACGCCGTTCCCTTTGATTTGAGGGACCTTAAATTGAAACTGCCGACCCTTCTGGATTACCGCCCCTTAACCCTTAGAGGCGAGAAAGTAAAAGCTATTTTTAAAGTAACAGAGCAGGTAATAAATAGTTTCAGGAAAACTATGAAGGAATTGGGTTTTACGGAATTCCAGGCGCCTTCCATAGTGCCCGTGGCCACCGAAGGGGGAGCGGAAGTATTCCATATCGATTATTTTGATTATGACGCCTACCTGGCACAGAGCCCCCAGCTCTACAAACAGATAATGGTAGGGGTGTTTGAGAGGGCATTTACCATCGCCCATGCCTACCGGGCCGAGCCCAGCGTCACCACCAGACATCTTACAGAATACATCAGTCTGGATGCGGAAATGGGTTTTATAAGTTCCTGGGAAGAACTCCTTGATACCTGCCAAACTATTGTTTACAATATTATATCCGACGTTTCACAAGAATGCGTTCAGGAATGCAAGCTGTTTGGGGTAAATCTTCACAAACCTAATAACCCGATTCCCCGCCTGAAAATGAGAGATGCCCAGGAAATCATACTGGAAATGACCGGCCGCGACAACAGGAAGGAAGCGGATTTGGAGCCTGATGACGAAAAAGAGATATGCAAGTGGGCCGAGGAAAAACATAATTCGGAATTCGTATTTATCACCCATTATCCGACCAGCAAAAGGCCTTTCTACACCTTCCCGGATCCGGAGAACCCTGAATACACTTTAAGCTTCGACCTGCTTTACAAAGGATTGGAAATAGTGACAGGCGGGCAGAGGATAAACGACTACAAACAGCTGCAAAAAAATATAGTAAAATGGGGTAATGATATAAAGAACTTCACTTTCTACCTGCAGGCCTTTAAATACGGCATGCCTCCCGAAGGAGGATTTGCTCTGGGCTCTGAGAGGATAGTAAAGCAGATGTTGAATCTGGAAAGCATCAAAGAGGCCAGTATCTTTCCCAGGGATATGACCAGGATAGACCAAAGATTAGCCAATCTTCAACCCAAAAGAGCTAAGAGTAAAGACAAGAAAAAGAAATAAACTTAGTCAAAATGGAAAATATTCAGGAAGACAAAGAAATATTTTTCGGCGTACTCAGCATCTTTTTGATGTTTTTTGTAATGATACCGATATATATGGGGCTCAACGTCTTTCAGAAAAACCTGGAAGGCCTTTTTTATGCCCAGATGTCACAGCCGCTTCAGCAGATGATTTTTGCCGATATTCAGGCCAGACCGGAGAAGCCCCCTTTAAACCTGGAAGCGAAATCGGCCTTCTCTTTAGAAATATACAAGTACGGCAAAGAAAAAGTATTATTCAGGAAAGATATCGATAAAGTCCTGCCCATAGCTTCTCTTACCAAGCTTATGACCGGCCTGATAGTGGTAGAAAACACGCCGCAAAATGATTATGATTTTTCCCGAGCGGTAACCGTTTCCCCTCAGGGCGCAAGCAGGGATGACGTTCCCGTTTACGGTAATCTGAAAGAAGGTGATTCTTTTACCGTTAAAAAGCTTCTGAACATAATGATGCTCTATTCCAGTAATGACGCGGCTTTTACCTTGTCTGAAGTAATAGGAAAAGATAATTTTGTACTGAAGATGAATCAGCAGGCCAAAATGCTAGGATTGAAGAATACTCTCTTTATTAATCCTACAGGGCTGGACCCTGAAGACCAAAATCAACTTTCCAACCATTCCTCCGCCAATGAACTGATAATGCTCACAAAGTATATCTTGAACAATTACCCGGCCCTGCTCGACCTCTCTCTTCAAGAGGGTCCCTATCCCACCCAGAACGGCCTCTCCGACCTTGCCGCTCCCTCAGGTTTCAAATTCGTAGGAGGCAAGACCGGCTACACGGATACGGCCGGCGGCTGTATGCTGACGGTGATGAAGGACAGCTCCGAAAATCTCTTCTTGAATGTCATCCTGGGCACAGATTCTCCTAACATGCGCGTTCAGGAAATGCAGAAGATGATAAACTGGGAAGCCTCTCTATGATTACGGTTTTTACTCTCAATGTTATAAGACTGCTGCTGCTGTCAGCCCTGACGGCCGGGATGGCCCTGCTCTGGGCTCCTCTCCTGATAAATTTTCTTAATAAAATAAAATTTTGGAAAAAAAAGGCCAGGACAAAAACCATTACCAACGAAGAAGCGGAGGTTTTTTACTCACTACACAAAGAAAAGGAAACGAAGGTGTCCAGAGGCGGAGGAATTTTAATCTGGCTTTCCGTCATTATGGTAACCTTCCTTTTTTTCCTAATATCCCGCATTCCCAATCCCTGGTGGCTGAAAAATTTCAACTTTTTATCCCGCAATGAAACATGGCTGCCTCTTTTTACGCTGGTAGCGGGCTCTCTAGTAGGATTGGTTGATGACGCCCTTACGGTGTACGGTAAAGGGAAATACGTGGGAGGCGGCATAAGCTTCACCAGGAGGCTGATAATAGTTACCCTTATCGGATTGATAGGAGGATGGTGGTTTTATTTCAAGCTGGACTGGAATACTATTCACATACCACTGCTTTATAACTTTCCGGAAGGCATAGACGTTTTCCTGGGGCCCCTTTATATCCCTTTATTTGTACTGGTTATGCTGGCTTCCTGGGCCGGAGGAGTGGTGGACGGACTTGATGGATTGTCCGGAGGGGTCTTTGCCTCAATATTCGGGGCTTTCGCCATTGTTGCCTTTGCTCAGGGAAAAGCAGACCTGGCCACCCTGTGCGTAATTATAGGAGGGGCACTATTTGCCTTCCTCTGGTTTAATATCCCTCCCGCTAAGTTTTATATGGGAGAAACCGGCATCTTAGGTTTGACATCTACTATGGCAGTTATTGCCTTTCTTACTGACTCGATACTGGTACTGCCTATAATAGCCGGGGTATTGGTCATAGAAGTGGGTTCTATTATTCTGCAATTGCTTTCAAAAAAATTTTTACATAAAAAAATATGGCTGTGCACGCCTATTCACCACCATTTTGAAGCCAAAGGGTGGCCTTCTTACCAGGTGACTATGAGATTCTGGATTATTAGTGTCGTCCTGTCTATCCTGGGAGTCGCCATACGGCTTCTCGGCTAAACCATGGAAAAAGTTGAAACATTAAGAAAAAAATATCCCACTTTTGTTTACAAAGATTATTCTTATAAGATTTCTGAAAATAATTTAGAAATCTTTTTTGTTTTTGAAGTCCCTCCGGACATCACCTTTCATCCACGAATTATCATCCATAACATCAGTCAACACAGATTCCGGAAGATTAAAAAAGAAGTGCTGGATAATCTGGTATTCCATCTCGGCTTGATGGAAAGTCTGAGTTACTGGAAAGCCGCCTGCTCGCCATATTTAGAAATTCAGACAGAAAAAGTTACCAGAAATCAGATAATCTGGTTTAAGGAATTTCTTTTAGAGGGTATGGGACAGTTCTTTTACGAAAACAAGATTAAGTGGCAGAAGCCGGATTTCTTGAAGGTTGTCTGCACAAAGTCCGGAAAAAGTTCTCTGGCCCTTTTCGCCAGAAAATCAAAAGGAGGAATCCTGATTCCGGTGGGAGGAGGCAAGGACTCCGCCGTCACACTGGAACTGCTGAAACGATCAGAAATGGATATTACCTGCTTTTCCCTTAACCCTACCAAAAATGCCCAGGATATAATGAATGTTTTCGGATGCAATAACCCTATAATAGTAGATAGAAAAATAGATACAAAACTGCTGGAACTGAACAGAAATGGTTTCCTCAACGGCCATACCCCTTTTTCAGCCTACCTTGCCTTCCTAACTATCCTGATAGCCGCCTTATTTGATAAAAAATTCATTGCTTTATCCAATGAAAGAAGTTCTAACGAGAGCAGTCTCAAATACTTAGGAAGAGAAATCAATCATCAGTACTCAAAAAGTTTTGAATTCGAGAAGAAATTTTCTAATTATTCTCAGCACTATCTTGCCAAGAACATAAGGTACTTCAGTTTCCTGCGCCCCCTATATGAGCTTCAGGTAGCCAAGATATTTTCCAGATATGAAAAGTACTTCAGCGCCTTTATGAGCTGTAACGAAGCATATAAAACCGCCTCCGGCACCAAGACTCCGGCAGCTAAATGGTGCACCCGGTGCTCAAAATGCCTTTTTGTTTTTGCCATCCTTTATCCATTCATAGATAAGGAAACAATGGTTAAGATATTCGGAAAAAACCTGTTTGAAGAAAAAGAACTGCTTAATTTGATGAAGAAATTAATAGGAATCAAAAGAAATAAACCCCTGGAATGCGTGGGCACCCGCAAGGAAAGCCTGGTGGCCTTTTACCTTTCCTGGAAAAAAGCCAACAGGGTAGGGGAGAGCCCATTCCTGCTGAGGTATTTTGAGGAGAAGGTAATACCCTGGAAAATAAGGAAAGGGTTCGTTAAGGGACTGTCCCAATACGCAAAAATGGAAAAGGAAACAAAAGAATTAATGACATCCTGGAACAAGAAGCATAACGTGCCCAAAGAACTCATTAAATATCTGGAAAAAAAGCTAATCCTTGATAAGTCTTACGGATTGTTTTGAGGAGGAAATAAATTTCTGACCTTTGAAAAAGCAGTTTATCTGCTTTATTTTTTAAGAGTAAGATTATTTATTTTAAGCAAGAATTATGGTATTTTTAATATATACTTATGAAAGCAGCTGAACTGGAAAACAAAAAGGTATTAATTCTGGGATTCGGGAGAGAAGGTGTAGATACCTTCAATTTTTTAAGGAGGCTTTTCCCGAACAAATTAATCGGAATAGCCGACAAGGCCCCCAAAGAAAAATTGGACGCTAAAGCCAGAAATTTAATAAAGAAAGATAAAAAACTGAAACTCCATCTTGGACAGGATTACCTTAAATCCCTAAAACAATACGAAGTTATCATCAGGTCTCCGGGCATCGCTCCAAAGATTATTGAACCCTTTTTAACGGAGAGGCAAAAACTCACATCACAAACCGGAATTTTCTTTGATGAATGTCCTGGAAAAATAATGGGAATTACGGGCACCAAGGGAAAAAGCACTACCGCCTCCCTAATCTATGAAATCCTCAAAGGAAACGGGATAAAAGTAAGATTAGCCGGCAATATAGGCAAACCCATGCTTTCTCTTCTTGGTTCAGCTAAAAAAAACGTTTATTATGTGCTGGAACTTTCCTCACACCAGCTTCTTGACCTTAAAAAAAGCCCCCATATTGCAGTACTTTTAAATATTTTCCCCGAACATTTAGACTATTATGCAGGGTTTAAGGAATACGTTAATTCCAAAGCCAATATTACCAAATACCAAACTAAGGATGATTTCCTGATATTCAATCAAGACAACGAATTCGTAAAAAAAATAGCGTCCAAATCCAAAGCAAAAAAAATCAGCTTGTCTTCGGTACATTTAAAAAGGAGGGATTTTGCGCTTAAGGGGAAATTCAATCTTTATAACATCAAGGCGGCGACAGCGGCGGCCAGAGTGGTGGGACTCAAGGATAAAAATATTTTTAAAGTTGCAGAAAGCTTTAAGCCTCTGCCGCACAGGCTGGAATATGTGAGTAAATACAAAGGAATATGCTTTTATAACGACGCCTTATCCACTATTCCGGAAGCAACGCTAGCCGCTCTGGAAACATTGGGAAGCGACGTACAAACCATTTTTCTGGGAGGTTTTGACAGGGGATTAGAATTCGGTAAACTTGTCAGAAAAATCCTGAACAGTTCCATTAAAAATATAATCTTGTTTCCCGAAACCGGTGAAAAAATCTGGCGGGAAATGCTTAAACAAACGGAAAAACACGAAGACGTACTCAAGAAACATAAGGTGTTTCTTGTCCAAAGCATGGAAGACGCGGTAAAACTGGCTTATGAATTCACTGATAGGGGGAAGATATGTCTGCTTTCCACGGCTTCTCCCAGTTTCGGCCTCTTCCGCGACTACAAAGAAAAAGGAGATTTATTTAAGAAATTCGTTAAAAAGCATGGTACAGATTAAGGAAAGACCAGACTATGTTCTCATTATTATTACGGGGTTTCTAATCTTTTTCGGGATTATCGTTCTGGCCAGCGCTTCAACCTACATACTCAAACCGACACTCGGCGAGACATTCTATTTTCTTATCCATCAGATAATTTTCGGATTAATACCGGGCATTCTCCTGGCTGTTATTCTATATAAAATTCCTTTAGGCTTAATAAAGAAAAAGGCAATCTTACTGTTGCTGCTCAACTTGATACTGATGCTGATGGTGTTTCTTCCGATAATAGGCAAGAAATCCGGAGAATCTGCCAGATGGATAGTATTGGGGCCGATATCCATACAGCCTTCCGAACTTTTGAAACTCACTTTTATACTTTATCTGGCCAGCTGGCTGGAAAGCCGAAGCGAAAAAACTTCTTTAGTGGCGGAAAAAGGTAAACTGCCGGAAAATCTACTAGCATTCCTGGCCATAATCGTTTTTATAGCTTTCATCCTATACCAGCAGTCTGACATCAGCACCTTCGGGGTTATTGCGGCTACGGGAACTTTAATGTATTTATTCGCTAAAACTCCATTCTGGCATACCCTGGCCATAATACTCCTCGGAGTGGTGGGAGCCTATCTGCTGATAACTGCCGCTCCCTACCGTATAAACAGGGTGAAGGTGTTGTTAGACCCGGAAAACGCTCCTTCGGACACCAGTTATCAAATCAGGCAGTCCATGATAGCTGTAGGTTCGGGAAAAATATTCGGACTTGGACTGGGCATGTCGCAGCAAAAATTCGGACTGCCACATCCCATATCTGATTCCATTTTTGCTTTACTGGCCGAAGAGACAGGCTTTCTGGGGGCCGCCGTGCTTATTCTACTATTCCTGTTGTTTCTGTGGAGGGGATTCAAAATAGGAAAAGAAACAAATAATATTTTTTACCGGCTTTCGGCCCTGGGTATCACATCCTGGATTATGCTGCAAGCACTCATAAATATAGCTTCCATGATAGGAGTATTTCCCCTGACCGGCATACCTCTGCCTTTTATCAGCTCGGGAGGTTCTGCCCTTATAGCAGAGCTGGGAGGATTGGGAATTTTATTAAACATATCTAAACAAGGTAATTAAAAAAATGAAAATCCTTTTTACAGGCGGAGGCACCGGGGGACATGTCCTGCCCATTATAGCCATAGTAAGGGAGATAAGGAAATTTTCTCCCCAGGTTAAGTTAGATTTTTTCTATCTGGGCCCTAAAGACGATTTCAGCAAACTGCTTCTGTCGCAGGAAGGAATTCAGGTGAAGCATATAGCGGCAGGTAAAATGAGAAGGTATTTCACCCTAAAGAGTTTCTTCCAGAATCTGCTGGACATCTTATTTAAAACACCCTGGGGCATCGTTCAATCGTTTTTTTATATCTTTTTTCTGGCTCCTGATTTAATTTTCTCCAAAGGGGGCTTCGGCTCCATCCCCGGTGTGATTGCCGGCTGGATGCTGGGAGTCCCACTTTTTCTTCACGAGGCCGATTCTGTTCCCGGGCTGTCCAACCGCATCTTATCTAAATTCTCAAGGGAGGTCTTTGTTTCTTTCCGCAAAACTCCATATTTTTCGGAAAAGAAAATGATATTGGTGGGCAATCCCATAAGAAGGGAAATGCTGGAGGTTGAATCCAAAGAGGAAGCTAAGAAGTTTTTCAAATTATATGGGGAAAAACCGACTATACTTGTGTTGGGAGGTTCGCAGGGCGCCCAAAGGATAAACGACAAACTGCTGGAAATCCTGCCGACGTTTTTAAAGGAATTTTATGTTATTCACCAATGCGGAGAAAAAAATTATGATCAAGTGAAGGCTGAAGCCGAAGCTATCACCAAGGATTGGCTGGAAAAAAGCTATCGAATCTTTCCTTTCCTTAAGGAAGATAAGCTTAAAAAAGCTTACTCTGCCTGTGACCTGGTTATTTCCCGCGCGGGCTCGGGGACCATCTTTGAGACAGCATCCTTCGGAAAACCTTCCATTCTCGTGCCTCTGCCTGAATCAGCCCAGGGTCACCAGGTGAAAAATGCCTATACTTATGCTGAAAAAGGAGCCGCTATCGTACTGGAAGAAATAAATTTTACTTCCCGTTTTGTCCTGGAGAAATTAAGGTTTATCTTTAGTAATCCGGGAGAACTGGAGAAAATGCACAAAGCAGCCTTGGAATTCGCCAAACCTTTAGCCGGAAAGACTATAGCGGGCTACATTATCACTTATCTCAACATTCCTTATCAAAAGGCAATATTACCCGATGTTGACTCGAACGAGAATGAGGCGCAAAATTAAATGGTGAACGGACAAACCAAAAAGATGAAACTTTTTAAGAACGGCCAGGTAAGGGTTAGGATTGCTCCTTCTCCTACCGGCCTTTTGCATATCGGAACTGCCAGGACGGCTCTTTTTAATTACTTGTTTTCCAAAAAGAATGACGGGGTTTTCATACTAAGGATAGAAGACACGGACAAGGCAAGGTCTAAAGAAAAATTCGAGAGAAACGTCATAGACAACCTTAAGGGGTTAGGAATCCAACCGGATGAGGGGCCGGAAGCGGGAGGGGATTACGGACCATACCGTCAGTCAGAAAGAACTGAAATTTATAGAAAATATTTGAATAAGCTTTTAGAAGAAGGTAAGGCTTATTACTGTTTTTGTTCCTCCGAAGAATTGAAAGCCGAGAAAGAATATCAGATTTCCATAGGGGAAGCTTCACATTATTCAGGAAGATGCGCCAGTCTCTCTAAGGAAGTCATAGAGAAAAATCTACAGAAAAAAAAGCCCTACGTCATCAGATTCAGAACCCCTCCCAAAAAAGTAAAATTCGGAGATTTGATAAGGGGAGGGATAGAATTTGATGCTTCCTTAATGGGAGATATGGTGATTGCTAAGAATTCTGCAGAGCCCTTATACAATTTCGCCTGCGCAGTGGATGATTTTGAAATGAAAATTTCCCACGTTATTAGAGGAGAGGACCACCTTACCAATACCCCAAAACAAATTCTGATTCAGGAAACCTTAGGGTTTCCCCGGCCAGAGTATGTCCATCTTCCCCTGATATTGGCGCCAGACAGAACAAAACTGTCCAAAAGGCACGGGGCGGTAGCGGTTTCAGAATATAAGGCCCAGGGGTACCTGCCCGAGGCCTTAGTTAATTTCATAGCTTTCCTCGGTTGGAATCCCGGAACCGAAAGGGAAATTTTTTCCCTGAGTTCTCTGGTTAAGGAATTCTCGTTGGAAAGGGTACAGAAAGGAGGAGCTGTTTTTAATATTAAACGACTAAAATTCCTAAACAAGTTCTATATAAGGCAGAAATCTCCGGAAAAACTTGCCGAGCTGTGCCTTCCTTATCTTATCCGGGAAGGGCTGATAACCCCTCAGCTTGAGGAAAGACAGTATCCTCCGGCCTACGGGGGCAAAGAAATCGTACCAAATTATAAGGTCTCGGACACTGGGGAAGCCATAGGTGCCGCCGCCATCCAAAACATTGTAAGTATCTATCAGGAAAGACTGGAAAGATTATCTGACATAACAGAATTGACCGACTTCTTCTTTAAAGAAAGCCTTGATTATGAAAAAGATTTGCTAAAATGGAAAGATATGACTGATAAGGAGTTGAATCTTTCCCTTGACTTATTAGAAAAATTATTGTATAAAATAGATGAAAAAGAATTTAGTAAAGAGAAATTAAGTGACGTTCTAGTAAAAGAAGCTGAAAAATTAGGACACAAGCTCAATAAGGTAGGGGATAGGGGAGTACTTTTGTGGCCTTTCAGAGTCGCCTTAACAGGAAAAAGGTTTTCAGCCAGCCCCTTTGAGATAGGGGAAATCATGGGCAAGAAAAGAACACTGAAAAGGATAAAACAGGCCAAAGCCAAATTATTATGAAAAACACACTTAAATTTTCAATGATAATACTGGCAGCTGTAATCCTTTGTGCGGCTAACTTTTCCTATGCTCAAAACCTACCAAAGGATTTAGAAGAGGCAAAGAAGATGGGAGAACAGGCCATAGAGACAGGGAAGGAAACAGTACCACAGATAGTAATAAGAAGCTGGAAAGAGGAAGTGCTGCCCGTCTGGAAAGGGATGTACCAGTGGTTTCTGGTAAATATCTGGTCAGGAATCTTCAAACAGGAGATAGAGCCGAGAGTGGTAGAAGAATACGAAAATAGAAAATCAATAGTTCAGGAAGAGTTTCCAAAAGAAAAGCAGGAAATAAAGGAAGAACTGCCCGCTCTCTGGGAAAGATTTATGAAATTGTGGAATCCCGACAGTTCGAATATATAATAAAGTAAGTATCTATTTTTATATTTATAAGATCTCTTCAAAAGAGGTCTTTTTAATTCAGGTAGGGAAGGACTTGACATTGGAATATTGGGAGTTACAATATAATTAGATATAATTGAGTATAATATCCCTTACACTCATAAAAACGTTGAAAGAAAAAAATATTAACAACCTCTCCTCTTATTAAAACGCGAAAAATTTTATGAAAAATTCTGACAAAGCAATTATTGAACATATCCCCGACTTTCTTGGTTATTGTAAAAATGAAAAGAGATTAACCACTACTACCCGACACACTTATAAACGCTATCTAAAAAGTTTTATTTTCTGGCTAAAAAAAACTAATAAAGAAAATATAAGGCCTCATGAGCTCACCGCAGATGATATTTGGGATTATAGGCTGTTTTTATCGAGAAACGTCACTTATCGAGGCAAAACATTGAAGAAAATAAGCCAGAATTACTATTTAATAGCCCTGAGAGCCCTTCTAAGCTACTTTACAGCCAAAGACGTAGTCTAAGATAACATCGGAAGAAAATTTATGGCCTGATTTGGCTAATAAATTCACCCATAATAATTTGACTTCCCATGGGAAATTCTGGCATAGAAAAATAATGGAGACTTTACACAATTATTTCTCATCTCAAAACTATAGAGTAGAAGTCGAGCCGAGGTTAAACTTAGGTAGAGCTGACTTAGGTGTATATTCTGATACAAAAGATCCTCTTTACGTCGAAATTGGCTCTGTTTCTTTACTGAAGATTTGGTACAACCTGTCAAAAGAAAATATTATTAATCTTTTGTTGGTTCCTTATGAAGAATATGCAATAGAATTATTTAAAGGAAATCTATGAAATTACCATATCTCGAAGAATTTTTACTTAATTTACAGACAAACAATTATTCCGAAGAAACCACATATAACTACGAAAGAGATTTAGACGTCTTTCAGGAATTTCTTACTGAGTTAAATCTACCGTTTGAACAAGTAGATAAAAAAACAATTCTTAATTATAAAGCCTATTTGAACTCCATAGACAGAAAGACCGCCAGTGAACATGGAGCAAAGAAAAAGCTGTCCAGTTTTTCCTTAAATAGAATGCTGTCTGCGCTGAGGTCCTATCTGAAATTTATGATAGACATGGACTATGATATTCCCATATCCCCAGATTCTATAAAGCTTGTCAAAACAGTAAAGAAACATACAAGGGTCGGAGAATTTGAGCAAATAATAAAACTTATAGAAGCTCCGGAAAAATTTGAAAAAAATAGAAGGGTTGCTTTAAGAAACAGGGCTATGTTAGAGGTGTTGTTCTCTACCGGAATGAGAATATCAGAATTGATAAATCTTAAATTAGACAGAATAGATAACGAAGGAAAGATCTTTATTATGGGCAAGGGAAAGAAGGAGAGATTCGTTTATTTAACACACCGGGCAAAGAAACACCTAGAAAACTATCTGGAAGTGAGGGGAAAATCAGAATCTCCTTATGTCTTTGTTCCATACAAAGGAAGGAATAATCAGGATAAAAATAAAAAAATATCTCCCAATTACCTGCAGTATAAAATTAAAAGATATAGAGAATTGCTTGGTATTAATTTACCTATAAGCGCGCACGGTATTCGCCACGCATACGCCACGTACTTGGCAGAAAGCGGCGCAAACCCTGCTGCCATTCAAATACTTTTGGGCCACGAGTCTTTAAACACAACCACTCGCTATGTTCACGGCTCAGATAAATACGCAGAAAGAACACAGAAAAAATATCATCCTTTGAAAGAATAAGAATTTGCAATTACCCCTCCCCCATTATATAGACTAAAAAATGGAATAAAAAAGAAGAGTAGTTTTACCTACTCTTCTTTTTAGGTCGATAATCGTTTTCAACTTTCATGGATAAGAATAAAAAAGATTATTTCTCTACAAAGAGAGAACATCTTTCGAGCTTTTTATTCCAATCCCCGCAGACAGGGACCTCCTCTCATCATTCCTCCCCATCCCTTATCTCCTCCGTTTTCAAATTGCGTTTGGAGAGCATTGAAGCGCTGGTCAGCCTGCTCTTGGCCGATTACTCCTTTCTCCGCCAGTGCGTTAAGCTGCGCTCTGAGCTGATCCAATCTCGCCTGCCTCATGCGTTCCTGAAGCTGCTCTGAGGTCACGCCGCTCTCTTCGGCTATCTGGCTGAAAGTTTTCCCTTCGGCCCATTTTGCCTTATAATCATCGGTGCTGATACCCAGAAGCCCTGCCTTGCTCTCAAACATAGCCTGAAAACGAGAGGCTATGTCTTCCGGAGTCCAGTTACCCAAAAATCCCCAATCTCCAAACCCTCCTCCATGGGCTGAAACGATTCCTACTCCTGCGAAGCTTAAAACTCCGAGTGATACAAGCAGAAAAGTTAACAGTTTATTCATTTGGTATTCGATAACGAATTATTTTTTCCTTTCCAGCTTCGACCTTTCTAATTATTACTACACAAAACAATCTTTTTTTATTTCATTCTTAAAACCGCCTTTCAGGGGCGGTTAAAAGTTTCTCTTAGAAAGCCTTCGGCAGGCCCTGGCCCTCTGGGAAAATTTCTGGGAGGCCTCCGCCAGTACATATTGTCGTCTTCCGTAATCTCATTTACTCCCAATGCCGATATCTCTCCATTCTTCTCTTTACCCACAACAACAACCATGTCTCCGGTATCTATTTGCTCTATACCGCAAGGGCAGTTTGTTTCTGAAGATATTACAACCTTCATTTCTCTGCCTTCGGTGGTTTCGATAATCAGGGTATCCGTCAAAACAGCGGTAACCTCTCCTATATAGGTATCATTTATTTGCCTGCCTCCAAAACCACGATAAACAGGCCCCATAATTGGAAGCATGTCGTTCTGGGCCCTTTCAAAAAGCCCTACGTGTAAATGAGTCCTTTCAACGATAAAACTTCCAAGAAAAACCAGCGCTATGACTGCGACGACAGAATATAAAAGGGGCTTGCTGTAGACTACGTGAAACTTTTTCAGCAGACCTTCAGTCAGAATAATCAGAAGGGTTACAATCAAAATCAATATCCAGGGAAAAGACAAGAAAAATACCCTTAGACCCAGCAACCCAAAAATGGGAAGAAAGAATATCCCCGTAGCCCTGATGGCAAAGAATATAAAACTACCCAGGAAAAGGCAAAAACCAAGCACCGCAATAATAATTAAGGCGTATGTGAGGCCCCTTATTAAAAAATAGCCCTTTGAATGTCTTTTTACTTCTCCTTTTTTAATCCTCTCCATCAGTCCACCGGATGCCAATTTTTCTTCTTTTTGCTCTTGACTCATAAATTGTTATTTAATTTTTTGTTCATAAAAATCTTCATCTTCTCCTTAGCCCTTTTAATTCTTATTCCTACGGTGGAAACGGGAATCTCCATAATATCCGCGATTTCCTTATAGCTCAGCTCTTCAAAATAATAAAGAAAAACCGGCTCACGGTATTTGAACTCCAGCTTTTCCAGACCTTCCTGCACAAACTTTTTTATCTCCCCCTTTTCAACTTCCTGTTCCGGATTGTCCTGCTTCACATTGTGCGGAACAAATGTATCCAGGTCCAGAAGCGGCAAAACTTTCCTTTTCTCTCTTTTTCTCAAGGAGTTGACCAGCTCATTGTGGGCGATCCGGTACAGCCAGGGAGAAAACCTCCTTTTTACGTCAAAACTCTGGATATTCTCATAGGCTTTAAGGAAAACATCCTGAACAACATCGTTTATGTCTTCTTGATTGGAAATAAACTTGGCAGCATAACGTTTCATTTTCCCTTCATATCTCTCCATCAAAACGCCGAAAAGCTCTATTTTGTCCGCTTGAATCAGGGAAGCAATTTCTTCATCGTTTTTCATAGCCCAGCCAGATTCCCCCATAATATTAATACAAATTAATGAAATTTTTATTTCAATACCTCAAAATCTGCCAACCTTTCCAATGAGTAAATACTACCAGATTCCTGAATTAAAAAAAGAGAGTTAAGCAAGCACTTAACTCATTATTTAAGGTCGTAAAATTTTATATATTCGCAATCAGCTAATACAATATTAGGAGGCAAACCATTTATCTCCTTGCTATATTTCCCATTAATCAAAAGCCTGTGCGAAAATCCCTTTTCTGTTTTATAAATTAAGCAGAATTTTTCTTTTTTTCCGTCCTTTCTCCTGAATAATTTTGCACCCTCGTTCATTTCCATATATTCAAGCTGAATCTTTATTCCTTCTAAACCCATTTTTTTTAACCTGCAAAGAACTATTTTTATAATACTATAAAACTAAAAATATATTTTGTCAATTAAAAATCCCTCATTTTTTCTTGCCAATACCGTACTTTTATTTTATAAATAAAAGATAATATGGAAGAAGAATTCCCCAAAAGATATAACTACCGCGAGAGAGAAGAATACTGGAAAAAAGAATGGGCGAAAAAAAATCTTTACAGGTTCGACGAAAAATCAGAAAAGCCCATTTATTCCGTTGACACTCCCCCACCCTACGTCAGCGCAGAACACCTGCACGCCGGCCACATTATGAGCTACTCCCAGGCCGAGTTTATCGTTCGCTTTAAAAGGATGAACGGTTTTAACGTATTCTACCCCATGGGATTTGACGATAACGGCCTCCCCACGGAGAGATTTGTGGAGAAAAAATACCAGGTGGACAGATCTAAAATAAGCCGCAGTGAATTCATAAAACTCTGCCTGGCAGAAACGAAAAAGGGAGCTGAGAATTACAGGAAACTCTGGACTGACCTAGGCATATCGGTAGACTGGTCAAAAACCTACAGTACCATAAATCCGCTCTGTCAGAGGGTTTCCCAGCTATCCTTTATAAACCTTTACAAAGACAAAAAGGCCTACCGCCGCAAAGAACCCACCTATTGGTGCCCCTGCTGCCAGACGGCTTTAGCTCAGGCCGATATGGAAGACAAATCCTTGGATACCAGCCTCTATTTTATTAATTTCCAAATAGAGGGAAAACCTTACACCATAGCTACCACGCGGCCGGAGCTTATCCCTGCCTGCGTGGGTATTTTTGCCAATCCCGATGACAAGAGGTACGCGAAGCTAAAGGGTAAAAAAGCAGAAATACCGCTGTTTGATTATGAAGTGCCCGTCCTCTTCGATGAGGCGGTGGACCCCGAATTCGGCACAGGCCTGATGATGGTCTGCACCTGGGGCGACACGGAAGATGTACGTAAATGCAAAGAAAAACATCTTCCGGCCAGAGAAGTGATAAGCCCCGAAGGAAAAATCACTGCCCTGGGAAAACAATATCAGGGTCTTTCCATTCAGGAGGCGAGGAAGAGCATCATGTCCGATATTAAAAAAGAGGGCCTCCTCGTAAAACAGGATAATATCAAGCACATAGTCAACGTTCACGAAAGATGCGACACCCCGGTAGAATTTATACTCACCACCCAATGGTTCATTAAGATACTGG
>Ga0315536_1000689_pt1 | contig 16964 bp, 18 predicted proteins | sample SalMarSW160230MG_FD_203093 | JGI IMG/M metagenome (GOLD analysis project Ga0315536, IMG submission 203093) | Salt marsh sediment microbial communities from the Plum Island Ecosystem LTER, Massachusetts, United States - Salt Marsh Sediment SW1602-30 ... | reverse complement strand
TACAATTAACAGTTATTGACGAAATCGGACCACTGGAAATTAATGATAACGGCTGGAGCGGATCCATAGATAATCTTTGTCAGAACAGCCAGATTCCTCAGCTGTGGGTCGTCAGAAAATCCCTGACAGACAAGATTATCAAAAAATGGAATATTGGAAATGTTTATATCTTCGATATCAGTGAAGATAGTGTTGAAGATGCTGAGAATAAAATCCTTGAGCTCATCCAGTGATCAGAGTCTTCTTAAACCGGATGCAAAAGAAAAACCGCACAGAGCTGTTTTTATAATGCTCTCTGCGGTTAAAAAATTTCACAACCAATTTTGTCCTGTTATTCCTTCTTCTTTGTACTTAAACCAAATGGTAAATAAAGGGGGCAGAAACTAATAAGACTTGTTACTACAAATATACCTGCCACTATTAAAAGAATAATTGCCAATGTACCTGTTATTACATGAGTAAAATAAAGTACAAGCACGACAATTGCAACCAGTATCCTGATCACCTTGTCAATAGTTCCCATGTTCTTTTTCATAATAAAATAATTTTAAAATTATTAATATCCAAAGTTAATCCATCTCTTTTGAAATCGCCATTGCGGCTATTGTCCCGTCAGCAACAGCAGTAGTTATCTGACGATATTTTTTGCTTATCACATCTCCCACAGCATAGACTCCCGGTATGTTTGTCCTCATATCTTCATCGGTCTTTATATATCCCCACCTGTCGAGAATCAGTTTGTCCTTAAAAAGGTCAATATTGGGTTTCATTCCGATAAAAATAAATACTCCGTCACTAAACAGTTTCCGGCGCTCTTTTATTTTTAGATTTTCCACTTCTGTTATCATCTTATCTCCTTCCCTGGTGAACGATCTTGGTTCATTCTCAAACAGAATGTTAATTTTCGGATTTTTGAATACTTTCTCCTGAGCCTGCTTATTTGCTGTCAGCTTATCAAACTGGTGAACGATTGTCAGTTTACTTGCAAACCTGGTAATATATTCCGATTCTTCGACAGCTGAATTACCACCACCAATAACAATAACCTCTTTGCCATCAAAGTATTTTGCGTCGCAGGTAGCACAGTAAGAGATCCCCTTACCTTTAAGTTCCCTTTCACCCGGGGCCCCTGTAAGATTCGGAGTTGTACCGGTAGCTATAATGATCTTTTTTGCTTTTACGGTTTCATACTCATCTATTAAAACCTCTTTTTTATCAAGATCAACTTTTGTAATATCAACTGCTACTTTGTATACTGTGCCGCACAGTTTAGTCTGCTCACTCATGTTATGTGAAAGCATATAACCCGCCTGAGGCTCAATAAAACCCGGATAATTTGAAACTTCATGAGTAGTTGACACATGTCCGCCCGGCAATGCAATATCGATAAGGACAGTATTGACTTTAGACTGACACAGGTACAAACCGGCTGTAAGGCCTCCGGGACCTGCGCCAAGAATTATAACGTCAAACTCTGAAACAGAAGGTTTAACATTGTTTTTTATCTCTTTTACTCTTTTTTCCGGCAACATATTATTCAGGTTGCGAATAATATCTATCCTCTTGATTCCGCCCACCAGTCTTTCGCCGACCTCTTTCCCATTGTTGAAAAACAATAGTGTGGGAGAACCATTAACACCCAGCTTTTCAGCCAAATCCCTATTTTGCTGGCGAAATATTTTAAGGAATTTTACATCTTTTCCATATAATAATGATAAGTTCTCATATTTTGATGCCAATGCCTCGCAGGGAGGACATTCAGTTGAATAAAAATCAAGGACCACTTTGCCTGACTGCAATACCTCACTTTCAAATTCTGTTGAATTTATCTCTTTCATATATTTTAAAATAATTATACCTGTTAAAATTTATATGGCGACATTCTCAAAATAAGCCGAAAAACCAAGTTCCAGTAGTTCCTTCACAGGCCTGCAGTCGGTAGAACATATCTCGCCGGTTCTGTTCCTTGCAACCGATCCACATCCTCCACCACATGCCAGCCGGACAGGGCAGTCTTTGCATTCAGGAATAGATGTTACATCGCGTCTTTCCCACTCCTCAATTATAGAATCTCTGCGTGTTACAACAGGATAGAATGTACCCAATGATTCATCTGATTTCCCGACTGTGGCAGTGCATGAGTAAATCTGACCTGTATAATCAAAAGCCCACTCAGTTTTACATGCGGGACAAGAATCAAAAAGAGGGTCAGGGAGATCTCCATTCTCTGAAATAAATTTTGCTATAGAATATGCAGGTTTGTAAAATTCAAGAATATGGGGATGCACTTTAGTAAGTTCATAGATTGCCTCAAAGATTGCTACTCTGTCGAACAGTTTATCAGGATCAGACTGACAATGATGCAACTCATAATTCCGGCCCATCTGGCTTTTGAAGAAAGCACTTTTTGTCCAGCCTTTGTCAATAGCAAACTGTGCCAATTCAGGAAGGTTACTGATATTTTCTTTATCGATTACCATCCGGAGATTTATATCAATTTTGTTTTCCAGACAGGAATCTATACCTCTCACAATCTTGTTAAAGGTACCTTCTCCTCCTTTCAGAAAACGGCGCCTATTATGGACTTTTTCAGTACCATCGAGGGTGACCTGGATTTCACGAATTTTCCCTTTTCCAAGTATCTGAGAATATTCTTCCAGAAAATACCCATTGGTCACAAAGCTTACTTCAAGATCAGATTCGACGGACCTTTCAAGTATTTGTGATATAAGTTCTTTTTGTTTTGGACTATTAAGAAGCGGTTCCCCTCCGAAAATTGTGATATACTTCTTGCGCCCGGCAAACTCCCTGCTGACATAGCTGAAAAATGTATCGATAACTTCCGTACTCAGTCCCTGAACAGGATTTGTATATTGATCCTGGTAACAATAGGTACAGGCAAAGTTGCAGCTGTAGTTTGTCACAAAAAATATCTGTATTTCATCCTTGTCGCGGGAATCAATAAAATCGAGGTATCTTTCACGATAAATACGTGTTTCTTCTGTTTCATCAATCAAATATCCCTTTTCTATCAATTCACTCATGAAATCATCATCAGTCTTTTTCCCACTTTTGATCATCTCAACCTTTCTCGCATCATCAACGGACAGAATATCAGCATTACCTGTAAGAAGGTTGATGATGAAATAGTTTTCAGAATCCCTGATCCTTGAAAAAATATTGAATTTTGAATATTCCATTTAATGATATAAAAATATCAGACGAGATCGTTCTAAAATGAATGAATTTTGTGATTGACCAATTTTTTTGCAGAGATAGTTAATCGTGACAGCCGACAACTGTTTTAGAAGTTTTGGCGCAACACTGGGCGACTTTTGAACCGGCCCTGTTTTCTTTCTTTTTAATCAGACTTTTCATAATTTATCATCTATTTTAATAAAACATCATTTACACCTTTTTCCAGGTTTTCTTTCGACACAAACCCTACAACAAGCTGTGGCTTCCCTTTCACAGGTATGAATACCAGGGTAGGCAGCCCGCTTATTCCAAGTGATTGGGTGACTGCTCTTTCCTGGTCAGTATTGACCTTGTAAACAACTATTTTACCGGCATACTCTTTTGCAACTTCCTCAACCAGGGGAGAAAGTACACGACACGGAGGGCACCAGTCAGCATAAAAATCAATAATGGCCGGCTTGTCTCCTTTATAATTCCATACCTTGTCAGATTCATAATCAAAAACATATTTCCTGAATGTATCGTTTGTGAGAGGCATAACTATTTCGCCGGAAGCCAGTTTTGTACCTTCGGCAGGCTTATTCCCTGATTTACAACCTGATATTAGCAGAGATAAAGTGAGCGCTGTTAAGACAATGTTCTTTCTCATGTTCTTATATTTTCAGTTTTTACAACCACAACCACCTTTACCCGATGGTTTTTCTCCGGCAACAGTCCAGGATGAGACTCTTGTCATTCCTTTTTCGTAAGGTTCTGATTCTTCAATGATCTTAATTGAACCAAACCCGGCGTTATGAAGTTGTTCCAGGTATTCGTCTCGAGTTACAGAACCTGCCCAGCATTCTGAAATTGCAACAGGGTCATTTCTGAATTCATCAGCAATGGGCTCAATAGCATAAATATCACTTACCACAAATCTACCGCCATTCTTGAGTATCCTGAAGACCTCATTCCATACAGCCTGTTTGTCAGAGGCATGATTGATTGTACAATTTGAAATAACAAGATCAGCAGTATTATCTTTGAGATTAAGTTTTTCAAGCGAACTCTGAATAAAGTTCACATTATTGATTCCAAGCCTTTCTGCTGTGCTTACGGCTTTCCTGATCATACCACCTGAAATATCGATGCCGTAAACCTTACCCTTTTCCCCGACAGTTTCTGAAAGTCTTAAAACATCTGTCCCCCTTCCGCTGCCAAGATCAACGCATATCTCTCCGGGCAATGCCCCGGAATAATTAATTGCTCCTCCGCAAGAAAGGCAGCATGTTGATTCTGCAAGATCGCTGTATCGTTTATTGATTTCAGTATATTCCATTCTGTTTTTTTTTACCACTCCGAATTTTTAGGAGCTTATTTCAATCTTCAAAGATGTTACTTTTAAAAAAGTGGCGCAAAGATAATGATAAATATCATGAATCGCAATAGTATCACTTAAATCTTTTTAATATCACTTATTTTTTTAACTTTGTAAAGTAAACTTTCTGAAAATGAGTTCAATTTTTAAAAATGATCTTGATGATGATCGCCTTTCAGAGCTTTTCCGGAGTGATGAAAAATGTTATGAATTCCTGGCCAACCTGAAATGGAGTGAGGGTTTCACTTGCCGTAAATGCGGCAATAAAAATTATTGTCAGGGCAAGACACCATATTCAAGGCGATGCACCAAATGCAAGGCAGAAGAATCAGCTACCTCCGGTACTATTTTTCATAATTGTAAATTTCCTGTAAGCAAAGCTTTTTACATTGCATATAATGTATGTAAAGGGAAAGAAAACATTTCCACATATGAATTTGCCCGACGGTTATCGCTCAGGCAGATGACCTGCTGGAATTTCAAGGCCAAGATTCAGAATGCGCTTCAGGAAATTGATTCACTTACCGAGAGGGAAAAATCATCGATACAAAAAATTCTTTCATAGACCAGTAAATAATCCTATTTGATCAGTTATCAGGCAAGATACATATTTATCAGTTGTTCATAGAGTTCCTGTTTACCGCTTATGGTTACAGGTTCCCCTGCCTTAGAAGCTATTTCCCTTAATTTTTCAAGAGTAAGTTTCCCTTCTTCAAAGTCTTTTCCCGATCCTTTATCAAAAGACTCGTATCTTTTCTTACGCATCTGAAGATATTCACTCTCTTTCAATATCGTATCCGCTATTACAAGCGATCTTGCGAAAGTGTCCATTCCGCTTACATGAGCAATAAATAAGTCTTCATTATCGGTGGAATTTCTTCTTACTTTGGCATCAAAATTGATTCCGCCATGTGTAAATCCTCCGGCCTGCAGAATTACCAACATAGCCTCGGTTATCTCATAAATATTGGTTGGGAACTCATCGGTGTCCCATCCATTCTGATAATCACCTTTATTGGCATCAATACTGCCTAACAGGCCTGCATCGGCCGCAACCTGAAGCTCGTGCATAAAAGTATGTCCGGCAAGTGTGGCATGATTAACTTCAATATTCAGTTTAAAATCTTTATCAAGGCCATGATGACGCAAGAATCCTATAATTGTGGCAACATCAAAATCATACTGATGTTTCGAAGGCTCCATGGGTTTTGGCTCAATAAGGAATGTTCCGTCAAAGCCAATTTTTCTTCCATAGTCGCGTGCCAGAGAGAGCATCAAGCCTCTGCTTTATCCTATCATCATTTTTTGCATTTTCCCATGGATATAACCTTGTAGCATTCCCAAATGGATCAGAACCGTCGCCACAGAAAGAATGCCAGTATGCTATGGCAAATCTGAGATGATCCTTCATCGTTTTACCCAATACGATCTCGTCGGGGTTATACCATTTAAAAGCCAGTGGATTTTTAGATTTCCTGCCTTCATATTCGATCAGCCCCCTGCCCCCCTAAAGAGGGGTTAATTCTGTACTATTTTTAACCCCCTTTGGGGGGTCGGGGGTTTTAATATCTATTCATGAGACCTTCTTTCCCTGTAAATACAATCTTTCATATCGCAGATTTTGCAGGTATAAGCAAGTCGTTTAACTTCCTTCCCGATGCCAATAATACCGCTCACTGATTTAACAGGATTCATAAGGGCTGATTCAGTTAACCGGATACCACAAAAGTTATCCGGGACCAGCTGGAATAGTTTATGTTGTTCTGCCACATCCCAACCACAATATCCCGGACTGTAACGGTTAGTAATCTTCATTCCTGAAGCCAGGGCCTGGTCTTCAAGATTAAGCTGCATGAGATCGGCTGCCGCCTCAACAATTTCACTTCCTATAACATCGAAGATATAACCTCTGAGCAGATCTTTCTCAATCATTGCTTTCCTGCTGTTCAGTCCGATCTCTTCTCCTGCAGTGCAGATGAACACCGCAATTGACTCAGACTTTTTTAACTGCCCAAAAATAATTTTACCAATATCGAATCTGATATTACTGATCTCAGCAGATTGTGTTTCCTTATGGAACCTGATATCATTAAAAATGTTATACTGAGCTTTTATATTGCAGATATCGTGTGCTTCCATTAATAATTCATTAATGAGACCGGTAACCAGTCCACGGTCCTCCCCTTCTTTGTATCCTATAACTTTCTCAATAGCGGGGACGCTCAGCTTCAGATCCTTCAAGTCAAACTCAAATGTCCTGTTTACCATTCTTTGTAGTAGCTTTTAATACTTTGTTATTATCAAGGCCTGATTCAGTCACAATTCTCTGAACTATGGATTCCCATCCCATAGTCATGATATGAATTCCATTCACTCCTTTTTTATCTTTTATCCTGTCAATCATCTCAAGAGCAACCTGAACACCTTCCTCTGCTCCCGATTCCCCGGCCTTAACCATGCGTGACATAATCTTTTCCGGAACCCTGACCCCGGGAACTCTTTCGTTGAGATATTTAGCTGTTTTATAATTCTTCAAAGGTGCAATTCCAATCAGAATAGATACCTTACCAAGGATATTTCTTTTATCAAGCTGTTCAAGCCATAAGTCGAGGCGGTCGGGATCAAATATAATATTTGTCTGAAAAAACTGAGCTCCTGCGTTCACTTTTTTATGGTCCTTTATAGCCTGAAGTTCAGGGTCTGAGGCAAAAGGAGTCGTTGCGGCTCCGAGAAAAAATTCAGGAGGTTCTTTAATACTACTTCCATCAAGATAAAGGCTATCGTCTCTCATTCTTCTAAGGATCCAGAGCATCTGCACAGAGTCAATATCAAAAAAATTCATATTCCCGGTTGGAGGAAGGCCAATAACCGGACTGTCGCCTGTCAGGCAAAGAATATTCCTTATTCCAAGGTATTTCAGTCCAACAGCTATAGATTGCAGACTGTTTCTTGTTATATCACGGGCGACTATTTGATATACTGGTTCAGTATTGTTATCATCTGCTACTTTACTGCATATCAGACTCGACATATTTGGCTTGCCTGCAGATGAGTTCATAAAATTAACCGCATTTACAAAAGGGCTTACTGACTTAATATCCTTTATTAACTTTACAGTCATCGTGTCATGTGGGGATGTTACCTCGGTAGTCACAACAAATTCACCATCCACAAGTGCCTTCTGAAGACCAGAAACTGATTTTATGTTTTTTGCCTGATGATATTCTGAGTCACCCTGCCACCAATCTGGCTGTCGGATCTTCCTGAAAACGTTGTCCCATAATATTTCTTTTCTGACTTTACCTTTAAATATGAGTCCACTTATGAACTTCCAGGTACCTGTTTTAATTATCTGCCGGGCAACATCACTCCATGTTCCTGTTCCGGTTTTATTCCAATCGAGTGGAGGTAAGACTTCAAGAAGAGTTTCCTGCCTGCCAGTTTTTAATGCCCTTCTATAAATATTGTACCAGACGCATTTACGAGTTTCGTCGATATAGCAATTTTTCTCCGGGGTTATATTGCCGCAAGGGCCGTTTCTTAATCCTTTCGGGCATTCCATCGGACATATGAAAGCTGTCTCCTGAAGGAGACAATTCCCACACATGCGGCATCCAAATAATGGGCCTTTAATGCTGAGTTCTGCTTTAGCCAGTATACGGCTTACAAATTTTTCGCGTTTGAAAGGATAAAAGGCCGGTTGCCATCTGCGTGCAGGTTTGATGCCAGACATAATAGGTCAGATTCAAGAATAAAAAAGAAAATCAATTAGTTAACTCCTGATTGAAAATTTTCCAAAAATCGTACTGCATAATCGTCCCTGCAAAGGATCAGATCAGTTGCTCTGACGATAGGGACAATCTTCTCCGGGTTTGCAATAGGGCATGTTAATCCGTTAAGAATAGATAACACCGTAAATGCTGAGTTTAAAACCTCCCTGTTTGGCAAACCGAATGAAATATTACTGGCACCCTGAGTAATGTTCAGTCCGAGTTTCTGATGGACAAGTCTGATAGTATCCAGTGTAACGATACATGCCCGGGGATCAGCACTAACTGCCATTACCAAAGGATCGATAATCACATCATTTTCATTGATCCCGAGCTTGACTGCCCTTTCCAATATCTTTTCTGCAATGATGAGTCTTTTTTCAGGATCATTTGTAATTCCTTCATCATCCATGGTCAGTCCTATAATAGCAGCTCCATACTCTCTGGCCATTGGCAACAGAGTATTTAAAGACGCCTCTTCTCCGTTTACGGAATTAATAAGACATTTCCCTCCCGCTACCTTAAGTGCAGCTTCTATAGCATCAGGATTCGGGGAATCGAGGCAAAGCGGAATATCAAATTTTCCTTTTACAGCCAGAACAGCCGCAGGGAGCAACTTCACGTCATCAACTCCAGGAAACCCCACATTTATATCGAGTACATCAGCCATTGCCCTGATCTGTTTGTCAGCCAGGTCGAGCATATATTCAAAATTCCCAACTTCGAGCGTTGATACCAGTTTTTTCTTTCTTGTGGGGTTTATGCATTCACCAATAACAACTACAGGACCGTTGGTATCAATAACCACTTCCTTTGTTTTTCCTTTGAGAATTGTCTGCATAGTCTTTTTATGATACCAGCTCTTTCAGATAATTAACTGCTCCCTGAGGGTCGGGAGAATAAAAGTCAGCGCCAATCTTTTTACAATATTCATGAGTGACAGGTGCACCGCCAACCATTATTTTTGAATCTGCATATTTCTCTTTTATTGCTGCCACAATCTTTTTCATGTTTTCCATGGTTGTTGTCAGCAATGCTGAGAGACCAACTATAGCATCAGGGTTTTCATCCAGGGCTTTAAGAAACTTTTCTGATCCTGCATCAACTCCAAGGTCGATAACCTCCCATCCACCTCCCTCTATCATCATAGCAACCAGGTTTTTACCAATATCATGGAGATCACCTGAAACAGTACCAATAATAAATTTACCTTTTCGTTTTGTTTCACCTGATATAAAAAATGGTTTAAGATGAACCATAGCGCTGTTCATTGCTTTTGCCGACATAAGCATCTGGGGCACATAGATCTCTTTTCTGCTAAACTTATTGCCAACAGCAGCCATGGCAGGGATAAGGGCATTTTCAAGTATCTCATCTGCTTTGATTCCCGCATCCAGGGCTTTTTTAGTCAGCTCATCAGCTCCTTCCAGGTCTTTCATCGCCGGGGGATAAGTTGAGGTCTTATTTATTTTCCCGAACTCCACACATTTTGCAATATTTTCAAGAATCTCATTCATATTTCTAAAGTTAAAATCAGATAATAATATCGGCAGAACAAAAATGATGTTTTATTCCATCTGCATCACCAAAATAATTCATTTTTTTTATTTTCAGTTATATTCTTTTAATTATTTGCATGCCTCGTTTAATCCGGCTATATTTTGATTTCTTTAATTTCTATATATCCATGTAATTCAAAATATAGTATCTTTAATTCTATAATTTATAAGGTGGAGACCAGTAACCATTCAAAAAACGGGGCGGTATCGAAAAGCCAGATGAGTAGGTAAACCTAATATAATCTCAAACAATCATCTATTATGAAATTCACCTTTATTCTTATGTTCAGTCTTTTGCTAAATGTCGCTGGTGCTCAGGACAATCCTGTTGGTATCTTTCAGAATAATTCTGATATAGGAAATCCAAAATTATCTGGTTCAGCCACTTACAATAAAATGGACCAAAGCTATGACCTAAAAGGAGCAGGCTATAATATCTGGTTTGAAAGGGATGAGTTTCACTACCTGTTTAATAAGATAAAAGGTGATTTCATCCTGACAGCAAATTTTGAGTTTGTAGGCAAGGGAACTGAAGCGCACAGAAAAACAGGATGGATGGTCAGGGAGTCGACGGATGAAAAGGCACCTCATATTTCCGCCACTCTGCACGGTGATGGTCTGACTGTTCTGCAATGGAGGGTTTCTGCCGGAGCAGCAATGAGAGATCCCCAGGATGAGATATTTGCTAAAGATTCAGCTTACAGTGTAATACAGGTTGAGCGTGCCGGTAACCTGATAACAATGAGAGCCGCTCATACAGGGAAACCTCTCGAAACGGTCGGTTCGCACGAAATGGATAATTTATCTGGTGAAGTACTTGTTGGGCCTTTCATTTGTTCCCATAACCCTGATGTAAGTGAAGAGGTTAAGATATGGAATGTAAGGATCGACGGACCAGTTGCTGAAGATTATAATCCTTACAGTTCGGGCTACCTTGGATGCAGGCTGGAGACGATGACCGTTTCAGACGGAAAGAGAATGGTTATCTATGAAAAACAGGGCAGTTTCGAAGCCCCGAACTGGATGCCTGATGGGAAAAAACTCCTTTTCAACATGAATGGCTTGTTATATAAAATACCAGTTGAAGGAGGGGATATCGAAAAACTAAATACTGATTTTGCTACCCGTTGCAATAATGATCATGGGATTTCATTTAACGGAAAGTTGCTGGCTATAAGCAGTTCACCTGAGGGAAAAGGTTCGGCGGTATATGTTTTACCTCTTACAGGTGGTGTACCAAAACTTATAACCGAAGATACCCCTTCATACTGGCATGGATGGGCACCTAATAATGAAGAGGTGGTATATGTAGCACGGCGTAATGGTAAGCAAGAATATAATATTTACCGAAATTCTATCGAAGGAGGAAAAGAGGTTGCACTTACAAACATTAAACCAGGTCAGCATGTTGATGGATGTGAATATACTCCTGACGGAAAATATATTTATTTTAATGGCAATCTTACCGGCATGATGCAGATATGGCGTATGAAACCTGATGGGTCAGGAAAGGAACAAATCACTTTCGATAATTATAATAACTGGTTCCCACATATCTCCCCCGATGGAAAATGGATCGTCATAATTTCTTTCCCTCCAACGATAGACCCGAACAGTCACCCAACATATAAACGGGTAATGCTTAGAATAATGCCGATTTCAGGAGGGGAGCCCAGGGTTCTGGCATACCTGTATGGAGGACAGGGAACCATTAACGTTCCTTCATGGTCGCCCGACAGTAAACAGATAGCATTCGTGAGTAACTCGAAGAAATAATAAACTAAATCTTTTCCCCAGATCAATTACCTATTGTATTACATATTTCTTTACAGGTATAATGCCATAAACAACATCCATGAATGGTTTCCCATTCTTCATTCCAACGTTTCCAAATCCGGTATCAGTTGAGATAAAACCTGTAAAGTCACCAGCTCTGGAACTAACGGATAATTCCTGTGTTACAGCATCGTACCCGACACCGGTTAACCCCTGCAACATCCCATAACTCGACATTGCTCTTGCATACCAGTGGCCACATTCATATTCATCGAACGGATTTCTTATTCTGCCGTCATATCTGTCGCGACAGGTCCGGACGATCTCGAGCCCTTTATCTGCCTCTCCCATGAACATAAGGTGTGATGCAACCTGGTACTCTATGCCTGTCCATACCTCATTGCTGTAGACGAATGGCAATGAAAGCATTTCACCTTTGGGCCAGGTGCAAAGGAGGAGTCCCCCCTCTTCTCCAAGAGCATACGAAGGACGTTGTGGATTTGAATGATCGGACAGGTCTTTTTTAAAATTATATTTAAATACAGAATTCAGATGACTGACCACTTTCTCTGAATCAATAATGTTATTCAAGCCACAGACTTCTGCCATCCATGCTCCCAGGACTCCGTCAGAAAGGCATCCTTTTCCATACTGATATTTTGGACCCTCTTTCTGCAGCAGATGAAGAGCCTCATCAGAATAGGTTGTATTAAATGCAGTCGATGAGGCCTTTACAGGATCAGGAGCATTCAGCCCTTCCCATTTGATTTTCTGAAAGAAATATTCTCCGTCGTACAGTTCGGTCTCTATTACTTTTCTTCCTTTTTCATAAAGGGCTTTGTATTTTTGATTATTCTCACCCAGATAATCACCCATGGCTGAAATGGCTTTTAAAGCTCCCAGGTAAAAGCTTGTGCACATACCATCGGGCCCCCAGAATTCAATATCATAAGTATTATGATGAGGTTCCTCGAGAGTTCCTGTTGACCTTGGGTCCCATGTCTTAATGCAATAATCCATACTTTCAACAACTTTAGGATATATCTTTTTCAGCCAGTCATCATTACCACTTATTCTCCAGTCCCTGTAGACTTTCATGATTCCTCCCAGCTGTCCGTCGGACGCGGCATAGAAAGTAGTTGCAACAGGACGTATCGGCAGAGCCGACCGGAAAGTCTGGTGGCCATCCTTATCCTGGCTCGGGAAAAATTCTGTCTCGCGCAAGGTTCTTTCCAGCGATGGAAACAGATGTGGAATTGCCTGGGCATAATTCCAGACATGAGTACAGGAGCCTGTGCAACATCCCGAATTATCGCTGCATCCTTCATAGCTCCACAGTCTCCCGTCTGACTGCCTCAACACTGTAGGCGATTTAAGTATTGTCAGGTTTGCAGCTATTGCTTCAATGACTTCCGGGGGAAGCGAGGATTTATAAAAAGAGTTCTTAAAAAGCTCCGACTTGGCTCTGAGGTCATTATAGTTTGTTTTCCAATAATTAATAACATCATCAATCCCTTTAAATTTTCCTGAATACCATGGTTTATAAAAAGGCTCATTACACGAACAGCTCTGGTCTGAGCAAACTTCACTTTCTTTAACATCCGGATCCTTACCATACTTAAGATTCGTATCAGGAATATACCAGGCCATCATCAGCCGTATTACCCTTGTTTCGCCCGGTGCCAGGGTAAAGGGTACAAATAATGAAGCACCCGGGGCATCCTTATCAACTGCATCGGTTTTCCTTGTTTCTCCCTTCATGACAGTCTCCCATGTTATTGTAAGCGGATCCCACCATCCTCCCCTGAACCAGCAGTTATCAACTACAGTACCGGGCTCATTTGTGAAAATTGCAAAATCCCCTTTTGTTTCAGGCCTTCCTTTTACTCCATCTTCAGTAAGCAGAAATCCATTTGATACAGATCTTATGCGGTTATTACCACCCGGTTTACTCATGAAATTTACAGAATTATAGGAAAAGACTGCCTCGACCTTTGATGAACCCGTATTTCTGAATGTATATTCAATTGCTCCGACCGGCATACTTGAATTATCAGCATCAACAGGTATAAAGGGGCTCCAGCCAGTAAGGCTGACCTGTAACGGGATATCATCATCATGAAGATCAATAATGGCAAACGGGAATCTAGCAATAAATGATGCGTTTCGAAATCTTGGTAACCCATAGCTTGAGCCTGCTGATCCGTTAGCCGAATTAGGCTGCCCGAATTTTTTCCAGTCAGGCACCAGGCCTTCAATTACTTTTGTGCCATTTTTTAAACCCTTGACAGAAATTGCAGCGAACATACATGGTTCATTAAAAACATCCGGTCTGTTCCTGACTGACATATGTGAAATAGCTCCGGTACCTTCAATACAAAACATGCCCGCTCCTATTCCCCCAATCGGGAATGCTATGCGATCGAGATATTTTCCGGTATAAGAACCATTATACTTATGACCCGCTGACTTGTCGGATTCTGCCACTCTGGCACACGAAAGAATAAATAAACCTAAACAGGCTGCTAAAGCTAATTTTAATCTAATTTGAATAATCATCATGTATCTTTTTTTCAGTGATCGAAATAAACCAGGTTTCCCTGTATTCTAAATTGTGAATCAGATTTACGTAAGCAATGATCTGGCCGATCATAAAATTATGAAAAAGACTTTGAATGATTGACTTTATAACCACCAAAATCATTTACATATTTTTTGAATTGAAAAAATAACTACTTTTCTGCCGGAAAATATATTTGCAATCTATAATGCGTTCTAAATTTTACGCGATAATTTCCATACCCATATTTGCAATACTTTATTGCTATACATCTATAGGTGTAATGATTGTTTTGCTTCTGTCGTGGCTGAATATGAAAGATGCGGTAAAGAAACTTATCCAGCTATGGGCAAAATCGGTATTCCTTATCATGGGTAAGAGGTTCAGGATACATGGTAAAGAGAATTTCAATAAAGAGAACAGGTATATTCTTGTAGCAAATCATGCGAGTCTTTTTGATATAGTTGCGATTGTTTCTTTTTACCCTGGCATTTCATGGTTCGGACATGAACGACTTCTTAAAGTGCCATTATTCAATAAGATATTAAAGATTACAGATTATGTTCCTTTTAAAGAACCTAACTACAGGAACACAAAACAGATGATTGAACAACTTATTGACAGGTCCCAACATCAGACAATAGCAATTTTTCCTGAGGGTACAAGGACACTTAACGGAAAAATCAATGAATTTTACAGGGGATTCATATACCTGTTCAGAACCAGGGAACTAGAGATATTACCTGTTACACTTAATGGATTCTATAATTTGAAACCAAAGAACAGGTTTTATATAAATTTTGGGTCAAAGCTTGATATTGTCATTCATAAACCAATCAAAAAAGAAGAACTTATTGAAAAAAGTGACATTGAAATAGTAGAAACGGTTAAGTCAATAATTGAATCGGCCTATTATCAGATAATTGATGAAACAGTAACTAAATGAAATAAAGTTTGGTGTGCACTAGAGTTAGGAGTGCAGAGTTCTCAAAAAGGGATAATATATAATAAATAACTTTAAGTACTTTAGGCACTTCAGGCACTCTAAACTTCTATCATATCTTAGTAATTTAAAAACAAAGCTAATGGCGGACACTTTAAGAAAGTGGATATTCATAATAAACCCGGTTGCTGGAAATGGTTTTGCAAAAACTGTTGTTCCAAAACTTAAGGAGATGATTGAAAAACATGGCATAAATGCTGAAATAGTATTCACGGAGAGAAGCGGACATGCCACAGAATTGTCGGCAAAATATCTTAAACAAGGGTTTGACTATTTTATTGGAGTTGGTGGCGATGGAACTATAAACGAAATTTCAAGGCCTCTGATTTATGAAAAGAATGTAACAATCGGAATCATTCCAGCAGGTACAGGAAATGATTTTATTCAGATACTGGGCTTCCCAAACAGGTTCGGAGAAAAAGAGTGGGATATATTTTTCAAGACGAATACCACTGCAATGGATTCTGGTTCCTGTAATGGGATGATATTCCTTAACGGAATGGGACTGGGTTTTGATGCTGAAGTTGCTGCAGAAAATTATATTGAACCAGGGAAAGTTAAAAAAGGTGGTAAACATAAGTATATCTGGCATATTATCAAGACACTCCTTTTTTTCAGAGAAAAGAGAATGACAGTAATAACTGAAAACGGCAGGAAGGAAACTGACTGTTTTATTAATACCATTGCTATTGGCCGGAGGTTTGCGGGAGCATTTTTACTTACTCCTGAAGCAATAGCAGATGACGGGTTGCTAGACGTCTGCATGATAAAAAAACTTAACCTAATTCAACGGTTTGACCTGTTGCTTAAAGTTCCGGGAGGAACACACATTACTGACAAAAAAGTCAATTACTATCAGACTCCGGGCATAAGTATTGAATTTCCCGAAGCAGTTCCTTTTCACGTTGATGGAGAATTATACTTTTCCGACAAGTTTGATGTCAAACTTCTTCCGGGTGCATTAAATACAATATATAACCCTGATGGCAATCATTTCTTCAAAAAATAATGCCGGTACCGGTAACTATATAGCATTTTTTGACCTCGACCGGACAATAACAAAGGCTATAAGTGGAAGAGAGCTTGCAAGAGGAGCTTTCCGCAAGGGGATCATGAAACTTCCTCATATGATTCAGGGCATATTTCTGTCAATGGCATTTAAGTCAGGATTAAAAAGTCAGACCGAAATAATAAATGATCTGGTAAAATGGGTCAGAGGTATGCCGGAACAAACATTGATAGACTTATGTCACGAAATATCTGTGAATGTTCTTATTCCATCAGTTTATAATGAAGCAAGGGAAGAAATCAGAATGCACAAGAAGAGAACAGGGAAAACGGTTATGCTCTCTTCCGCTCTTACATGTATATGCGTTCAAATGGCTAAGAACCTCAATATTGATGATATCATCTGTTCTGAGCTTGAAGTCAGGGACGGAGTATTAACGGGACGCCCTCTTGGGGCTCTCTGTTTTGGTGAAGAAAAACTGGTCAGGCTTACAAAGTATTGCGAAAAGAATGGAATTCCTGTTGAAGACACCTGGTATTATGCCGACTCCATTTCAGATCTCCCGGCACTCTCAGTTGTAGGTCACCCGGTATGCATCAATCCTGACAGAAAACTTAAAAAAGCAGCTGAATCAGCAGGATGGCCGGTAATATATTGGCACTGAATAGCCCTTATCCCTGATGCAGAATAAAAGGAACCTCTTAACTATTTATGCTTCCCTGTACCACAATC
>Ga0315536_1000687_pt1 | contig 17012 bp, 14 predicted proteins | sample SalMarSW160230MG_FD_203093 | JGI IMG/M metagenome (GOLD analysis project Ga0315536, IMG submission 203093) | Salt marsh sediment microbial communities from the Plum Island Ecosystem LTER, Massachusetts, United States - Salt Marsh Sediment SW1602-30 ... | reverse complement strand
ATAAATCCTTAAGTGAACAGGGGATTCATGCCCACTTTGAATTTGCTGTAAACAAATGGAATAATCAGCTGGCCTATAAGTCTTCCGGTTTCAAAACCGACAAGAAAACCAAATATTATCATATTCGCTTATTTCCCGAAGATATTTTTGACAATTCAAGTTACCTCTCTATATTTTTCCCTAATCGGACTAATTTCATTATTCGGTCATTAGGGTTTATGGGTGTTTCATCATCAATTCTTACACTCTTCTTAATTTTTGCCTTTACAATTACACTATTTATTGTTTTCAAACAAAAACGTCTCACAGATATGAAGAGTGATTTCGTGAACAATTTGACCCACGAACTTAAAACTCCTATATCTACGATATCTCTTGCTTCACAAATGTTGAATGATAAGAGCATTGCTCCATCAGATAAAAATTATGATCGTATTTCGGGGATCATTACTGAAGAAAGCAAGAGATTAGGCTACCAGGTGGAAAGAGTTTTGCAAATGGCAAAATTTGATCAGGGAGATCTGAAATTACAATTTAAGGAAGTTTCAATACATGAAATTATTGAATCGGTTATCGCTAATTTCATTCTCCAGGTCGATGCTAAGAACGGTATGCTCATTCCTTCACTTCATGCCGATGAAGATATAGTAATAGCCGACCCGGTTCATATGACCAATATGATATCGAATCTGCTCGACAATGCAGTGAAATATACAACTGAAAATCCCGAGATTTTTATTGAAACCTGTAATCAGGACCGGCAATTAGTTATTTCGGTCCGCGATAATGGAGTGGGTATCAGTAAATCAAATCAAAGGCGTATTTTTGATAAATTTTTCCGTGTTTCTACAGGGAATATCCATAATGTAAAAGGATTTGGACTGGGATTAAGTTATGTAAAAAAAATTGTTGAGGAACACCAGGGTAAAATCAGTGTGGTTTCCGATTTAGGCTCAGGTACGACATTTATTATTAATCTTCCACTTAAAAAGTAATATCATGAACGATATTAAAGTATTGTTGGCTGAAGATGACGAAAACTTAGGCTCTTTGCTTAAAGAGTATCTTATTGCAAAGAAGTATGATACCGATTGGTATCCGAATGGTGAAATTGCTTACAAGAATTTTGTTAAACGACACTACGATTTATGTGTCCTGGATATTATGATGCCGATAAAAGACGGATATACTTTGGCAAAAGAAATACGAATGACCAATGGCGAAATTCCGATTATTTTTTTAACAGCAAAAACATTAAAGGCTGATATCCTTGAAGGTTTTAAAGCCGGTTGCGATGATTATATTTCCAAACCTTTCAGCATGGAAGAGTTACTCTATCGTATTGAGGCCATTCTTCGCCGGACCAGCCGCCATGGGAAATTTAATTCGCAGAAAGAATTTACTATAGGTAACTATCATTTCGATACGGAAAAACAATTGCTGGCACTCAACGATAAAACTTATAAACTTACTACTAAGGAAACAGACTTGCTGAAACTCTTATGCTTAAATAAGAACTCAATTCTGGAGAGAAACTTTGCCCTGAAAACTATTTGGATCGATGATAATTATTTCAATGCTCGCAGTATGGATGTGTATATAGCGAAATTACGAAAATACCTCAAGGACGATCCTAAAGTAGAAATTATTAATATTCATGGGAAGGGTTTTAAACTTCTCGATTAGTATGTATACACTAGTCTACTCCTGATTATAGACAGAGCCTGGAAAATCGCCTGTTAACAAGTTATGATGCCGAATTGTTGCACTTTAGAATTTCTGTCTATATTTGTACCCGTTAATTTTAAAAGGACTAACTATGTTTTCCGTCGAATATTTCAACAATACGGTATATATTTCTACTTACAATATCCGAAGAATTAATTTTCTTTATTACGATAAGCTGCGTAAATTAATCACGGCAGGGCTGAAGCAAACTTGTAAAAAAATTGTTCTGAACCTGCTTGGAGTCCGTATGATCGATAAGACCGCCCTTGAAATGCTGAAACTTATGCGGGGCATTGCTTCGAACTTAGGAGTCCAACTTGTGTTTATAAATGTGGATGAAGATTTAAAGATATACATTCATAAGTTTTCGAAAGACCTCGAAGTATGCTTTAGTACGGAAGGAGAATATAAGCTAAACAGCCGTTAACCGGACCAAGAAAACATCAATTTTCGAATAAAGCATAACTATAACCTATTCTTCCCAGAGTGCTTATACCTTCATAAATTACATAAAACACTTTATCTGGCAGTTTTATGGGGAAAGTAACATGTAAGGATTCTCCTTTGCCAATTATTATATCCGGATTCCAGAAAATGGTCAGAGGAAGCTGTTCACTTTCAATTCTGGATTGTATTGTATTCTCAGAAGGTGAATAAAATTGTTCGGTAACATGGTAACCTAATACGGAAAAGTTAATTTCTCCCTTCTTCATGAACATACCCCGTTTGGTGTATATAGCAATAACACCATTAGCACCCCTGGTACCAAACATTGCAGTACTTGAACCTTTAAGAATTTCAATACGATCAACATCCTGAATAGCAATGTATTTAATTGCATCCATGCTTGTAGGTATACCATCAATCAGTAATAAGGGTTCATTACTACTCATAATTGAATTTACACCACGAATTGTTACATTGTCACCGACTATACTAACTCCGGGGATACGCCCCTGCAAGGCATCGAGTAAATTAGTATAACCGGAAGGTATATCATCACCCCAAAGTACAAAATCGGGTGTGCCATAGATATTATCCTGAAAAATAGAATCCAATTCTTTTTCTCTAACCAGCATTTCTTCTTTTGCAATTTCACCCATCATTTTACGATGGGCTTTCATATCCAGTTTTGACGAGCCAGTCAGAAAAAAGTTACCGTACCTATCCCTGACCGGGTCGTAAGAATTTTCTTCAAGTTGTATCAGTAAATTTTTGCCCCCATTGGGTTTACGGGCGATAATCTTAACTTGAACCGTATCAGGATAATACATTTTATTGAAAAAGAAAAAGCCGTTTTTATCTGTCAGCGACTGGTATACATCGTTGTATTCATCCATAATATATAAACGTACATCGCTGTCACTGATCGGAAATTCAAATATTTCGCGTGTTATTTGTCCCGCAATAGTAATTCCTTCTTCTTTTTCAAACATTATTATTGGGAGATTACCGTCTATGATATCTTCCCAAACAAAACGTTTCCAGCCATGAGTAAGCATCAGAAGCTCAGTATGTTCTCTCACAGAGGGATTTCTACCATCTAAATAATAAGCAGGATTCTCTATTCTTCCGGGTAGGTCATTGGTTAGTAGTAGTTCGGTTATAATATTATTTTCGGGGTTCACAATCGTCTTCCGATTGGAAATTACAACACCGATTGAACCCATGAATTTCTCTTTTTTCTCTAAATTAATTTCTTGCTGAATATCAATCTGAATACTGTCCTGGTTTTTATAACTCTTAATATCAAAGAACAGAAAATCATTATGATTGATGAAATGTAACCTTTCTGCAATGGGCTGAAGCCGATTATTAAACAGAGTAAAATGCACAATACCTGAAGGAAAGTCATCAGAAGAAACCCTAAAAATGCTGTCCCCATCCAACAGATTGAGGTAGTTGGCATAATAAATTTTATTTCTAACCTGGCCAATAAGCACGAATTCATTAGCCGGACGATCATTTGAAGCCTGTTTGTTTGAGAGTAAAGTGATACTGATCAGATCTGCTCTGGTGCTTAATTGTAAACCAATACTATTATTTATTGCAGCAGGAAGTATAACTTTTTTTTGAGAGCCATCAGGGAACTGAATAAAGGCTTTATAAGAGTTGTCTTTTTCAGTTATGAATGTAAAACTTCCCATTCCGGCATGGGAGGAATGAAAAGTAGCGACTTTGTTTTTATTTTTATCTACAATAATCCCGCTTACTTCAACTCCTTTTCCATAAACGTCTTCTGCTTTGAAAGCGACCCGGCATTCAATGTTCTCAAGTAAATTTCCACCTTCAGGGAAAAAACCAATATAAAATGATTCTTTGTTCTTATCAACTTTTTTCATTAATCTGTTGTTCAATCGGGCTTCCTTTGGTGTGATCAAATATTTCTTATTAGGATTTCGTATTTCAATATTCCTTGAATAGAAATATTCGGGGCCAAAATTTTTCATCCAGTTTGTATAGGCTCTAATCTGATAAATACCTTCCGGTATTGTATCACCCAGGTAAAAACTACCCGAGCTATTAGCCGGATCAGCATTAATACGAATAATCTGTACTATCCGGGCATAAGGATCGACAAGCTCGACATATAAATGATCACTTGAAGTATCAGGTGTCAGGGTTGGTTCGGAGAGCAGGTAAGATTTGAACCAAATTCTCTCATTCGCATAATACAGGTCCTTATCAAGGTGCAGGTAGATTTTTTGAGGATGAATAGATTCAATATACTCTTCGAACGCAATACCAATTTTAATAATATTTCTTTTTCCGGGATCTTCATCCTGAAAGGACAATAATATCAGGCTTAAAAGTAAAATCACTTTAAATCTCATGATTGTAAAAGATGCTGTTCTTAATTGAGACTCATAAAATTAGTAATCTTAAAATCAATTCATTCAGTTATCTCTCAGATATTAGACAACTTAATGTATTATCACACTCAAATAGCTATAGATAAATTTGCTTTTATTTACAGGTAAAGATTATTGATTAACCGGTCAGGGTATTAAAGTCATATAGATTTCGGCCCATTAATACATATTCCGAATCATTTTCTCATAATTTATAAATTTATAATTTTGTAGGCCGAAAAGAAGCCATATTAAAAAACAAAATATATGTCAGGACATAGTAAATGGTCGACAATTAAGAGAAAGAAGGGAGCTATTGATTCCAAGAGAGCAAAGATATTTTCGCGGATTGTAAAGGAAATTTCCATTGCAGTTAAAGAAGGGGGCCCCGATCCGGAAGCTAATCCCCGATTACGATTAGCCATACAAAATTCCAAGGGTGTTAATATGCCAAAAGAAAATGTGGAAAGAGCAATTAACAAGGCTGATAAAGATGGGGCTGATTTGCTGGAGGTGACTTTTGAGGGCTATGCTCCTCATGGTGTAGCTGTATTTATTGAATGCCTGACCGATAATAACCAGCGAACGGTGAGCCAGGTGCGCTCCATATTCACTAAAAGGTCGGGGAATTTGGGTACTAATGGTTCACTGGCATTTATATTCGATCATAAAGGTGTATTTACAGTTAAAAAGAATGATCTTGATCCCGATGAATTTCAGCTTGAAATAATTGATGCAGGTGTTGAAGATTGTGAAGTGGAAGAGGAAGTATTTATTATTACTACAGCATTGGAAGATTTTGGAAGCATGCAAAAAAAGCTGGATGAGATGGGAGTTGAAGTTGAAAATGCCGAACTGCAGCGCATACCAAATGCTACAAAGGATCTTTCGACTAATGATGCAAAAAAAGTATTGAATATGATCGACGAATTTGAAGAATTGGAAGATGTGCAAAATGTTTACCATAATCTGGAATTATCCAATGAACTCGTGGAGGCAATGGAAGCGGAAGACTGAACCTCTTCAATTTATTAATGAGTAAAACAGGGTGGATCAAAAAGCTGAAAAAAACATAATTTTGTTTTTTTTGGCACTTTTTTTTAAAGTATGATATTAATCAGTACTTTTGTGTTTCAATAATAAGACAATGGATGTAAACATTTCTATACTAAGTATTCTTCTTCTGGGTATTCTTAAGATACTCCAATGAGAATAGTATAAGTATAGATTAAAAAAAATACAAGGGCTGTTCTCACAAGGGGACAGCCCTCATTTTTTTATTAAACACAGATAACATGAAAAGATATCCAAAGGAATTGATCTTTATTCTTGATACGTTGCTACCCCCTCTGGGGGAAAAGCTGAATGTTGGTTTGTATAAGCACCGATAAAATTAGAATTATTGTAATAAAACATTTAATAACGTAGTAAATACCAGGAATAATGAGTGATAGATTATATATTTTCGATACAACATTACGCGACGGCGAACAGGTCCCCGGCTGTCAGTTGAACACACTCGAAAAAATAGAGATAGCCAAAGCGCTTGAAGCTCTTGGTGTCGATATTATTGAAGCAGGTTTTCCAATTTCAAGTCCGGGCGATTTTAACTCGGTAATAGAAATCTCAAAAGCAGTAGAGAAGCCGGTAATATGTGCTTTGACACGTGCTGTCAGGAAGGATATTGAAGTTGCAGCCGATTCCCTTAAATTCGCCAAGAAAAAAAGAATTCACACGGGCATAGGTACATCATTTTACCATATACATCACAAGCTGAATTCGAACGAAGAAGAAATTATTAAACGTGCTGTTGAAGCAGTGAAATATGCCCGGAAATATGTCGATGATGTCGAATTTTATGCAGAGGATGCCGGACGTACGGAAAATGAATATCTGGCTCGTGTTATTGAGGCTGTTATAGAAGCCGGAGCTACAGTTGTTAACATTCCTGACACAACAGGATATTGTCTACCCCAGGAATACGGTGAGAAAATACTTTACCTGAAAGAACATGTAAAGAATATTGATAAAGCAATAATTTCAACGCATTGTCATAACGATCTGGGTTTGGCAACGGCGAACAGTATTTTTGGAATCATAAACGGGGCTCGACAGGTTGAAGTTACTATGAACGGTATTGGTGAAAGGGCAGGGAATACTTCATTGGAAGAAGTAGTGATGACACTTCAAAGTCGTAAGCATTTGAATATTGAAACCGGCATTAATTCCCGGAACATTTATAAAACCAGCCGGCTGGTATCTTCGTTGATGAATATGCCGGTTCAATCGAATAAGGCTATTGTTGGCCGGAATGCTTTTTCCCATTCATCGGGAATTCATCAGGATGGAGTATTAAAAAACCGTGAAAACTATGAAATTATCGATCCTGTCGATGTAGGTATTGCCGAATCGAGTATTGCGCTTACAGCCCGAAGCGGCCGTGCTGCTCTGAAACACAGGTTAAGTATTTTGGGTTACGATTTGAAAAATGGAGAATTGGATAAAATATACGAACGCTTCTTGGAAGTAGCCGACAGGAAAAAAGATATTCGCGATGAAGATCTCGAATTGCTGGTAGGTAAAAAGGAAAATTCAAATGAAGGTAAAATTAAACTAAAACATTTACAGGTACTGGCTGGCATGTCTACCATACCTATGGCCACTGTTACTATTGAAATAGACGGAGAGGAATTTACTGCTACCGAATCGGGTAATGGGCCGGTCGACTCTTCTTTAAAAGCGGTAAAAAGCATTATACGGCATAAAGTTAACCTCGAGGAATATTTAGTACAGGCTGTTACCCGCGGAATCGACGATTTGGGGAAAGTACATATTCAGATCGAAAATAAAGGTAAACTTTATTATGGCTTCTCTGGCAATACCGATATTCTTACCGCTTCGGTGGAAGCTTTTATTGATGCAGTAAATAAAATTAAATAACCATAAAATTTCAGAAAGTGGGTAAAACATTATTTGATAAAATTTGGGATTCACATGTAGTGAAACAAATCGAGGGTGGTCCCAGCGTTTTATATATTGACAGGCATCTGGTACATGAAGTTACCAGTCCTCAGGCTTTTGCCGGACTCGACAGAAGGGGAATTAAAGTATTCAGGCCCGAAAAAACTGTGGCTACTCCCGATCATAATGTCCCGACAATAAATCAGCATTTACCAATTCAGGATCAGTTATCGCGGTTACAGGTGAATAAACTGGCCGAAAATACAAAGAAGCATGGCATTGATCATTACGGCCTTAATCATCCCTTTCAGGGCATTGTTCATGTGATAGGTCCCGAACTGGGATTAACTCAACCCGGTATGACCATAGTATGTGGCGATTCTCATACTTCCACCCATGGGGCATTTGGAAGTGTAGCTTTTGGTATAGGTACAAGTGAAGTAGAAATGGTATTGGCTACTCAATGTATCATGCAACCTAAGCCAAAGCGGATGCGCATAACCATCGATGGCGAGTTGAAAACAGGAGTGGTTGCCAAAGATATTATCCTCTATATCATTTCGAAGATTTCAGCCAGCGGTGGTACAGGATACTTTGTTGAGTATGCCGGATCGGTCATCCGCAGCCTAAGCATGGAAGGAAGGATGACCGTATGCAACATGACCATAGAAATGGGAGCCCGTGGTGGTTTAATAGCACCCGATGAGGTCACTTTCAACTATATTAAAGGACGTGAATATGCTCCGAAAGGTAAGGATTGGAATAGCAAACTGGATTATTGGAAAACTCTTTATTCCGATACGGACTCGATATTCGATTGGGAATTGCAATACAATGCTGCCGATATTGAACCCATGATTACCTATGGTACCAATCCCGGAATGGGAGTGGCAGTAACGGGTAAAATTCCTTCCATCGACTCTCTTGATGAGAGTAACAGAGAAAGCTTCAGCAAATCGATGAAATATATGGGTTTTGAAGCAGGCACATCTATGATGGGTAAAGAAGTTAACTATGTATTTGTAGGGAGTTGTACTAATGGGCGCATCGAGGATCTGAGGGCCTTTGCCGGTTTTGTGAAAGGTAAAAAGAAAGCCGAAAATGTGGTGGCCTGGATTGTACCCGGCTCACGACAAGTCGAAAAACAGGCTAAGGAAGAAGGGATCGACAGGATCCTTGAAGAAGCAGGTTTCGAACTTCGGCAACCCGGATGTTCGGCTTGTTTGGCTATGAACGATGATAAAGTTCCTGAAGGACTTTATGCTGTTTCCACGACCAATCGTAATTTTGAGGGTCGTCAGGGCCCCGGTTCACGTACTATGCTTGCCAGTCCGCTTACAGCTGCAGCTGCTGCTCTGACAGGTAAAGTTACCGACCCAAGGGAATTTCTTTAAATCTTAGTTGAATCCAGAAAAATTAAAAAGATGTCAATTGATAAATTCACAACAATACGTAGCAAATGTGTACCTCTTCCGATAGAGAATGTGGACACGGATCAGATTATTCCTGCAAGGTTTCTGAAGACTACGACAAGAGAAGGTTTTGGAGAAAATCTTTTCAGAGACTGGAGATATAATAAGCAGAATCAACCTATTGAGGAATTTGTACTCAACGATACTACTTATAGTGGTCAGGTACTCCTAGGAGGTAAAAATTTCGGAAGCGGATCGAGTCGTGAACATGCTGCCTGGGCTATTTACGATTATGGATTTAAAGTGGTTGTTTCGAGTTTTTTTGCCGATATTTTTAAGAATAATGCACTAAATAACGGTTTATTACCTGTACAGGTTTCGGTAGATTTTTTAGCAAAACTGTTTAAAGCTGTTGATAACGACCCGAATACTGAAGTTGAAGTCAATCTTGAAAAACAGAAAATAACTATTCTTTCTACCGGAGAGCTTGAGGATTTTGATATCAATTCCTATAAGAAGGAATGTTTGATAAACGGTTACGACGATATCGATTATTTGCTTGCTATTAAGGATACAATAGAATCTTTTGAGACAAGCAGGGTAAATTGAATTAAAAAGGAACCGGGAGAAATTTATATACTGATGACTGGTTCCTTTTAACAAGTTAATAAAAAGACAGGAGGACATCTAAAATGAAGATCAGTTTACTTGATACCACGCTTCGCGATGGGGAACAAACATCAGGCGTGAGTTTCACTTTTGATGAAAAGTTAAGCATGGCGAAATTACTGCTTGAAGACCTCAAGGTCGACCGTATTGAGATTGCCTCAGCACGGGTATCGGAGGGAGAACTTGAAGCCGTACAAAAGATAGTTTCATGGGCAGCATCGAAAAAAGAACTTGAAAAAGTGGAAGTTCTGGGCTTTGTGGATGGTACATCTTCAGTCGACTGGATTGTTGGGGCCGGATGTAAGGTAATCAATTTGCTGGCAAAAGGCTCTTTGCACCATGTAACCCATCAGTTTCACAAATCACCTGAAGAACATATCCGTGATATCAGGGAGGTGATTAATTATGCTGTATCAAAGTCACTGTCTGTTAATATATACCTCGAAGACTGGTCGAACGGCATGCGTCAGTCGCCTGAATATGTGTACAATCTGATCGATAATCTTGCCGACCAGCCTATAAAGCGGTTTATGCTACCAGATACCCTCGGGATTCTTAATCCTGATGAGACTTATGCTTTCTGCAAACAAATGATAAGCAATTATCCCGACCTGAAATTTGATTTTCATGCCCATAACGATTATGATCTTGCTACGGCAAATATTTACGCTGCCATAAAAGCGGGAATTAACTGTTTGCATGGTACAATTAACGGATTGGGCGAGAGAGCAGGTAATGTACCATTATCGAGTATTATTGCAGTTGTACATGATCATTTCGGTTATAAAATGTCAGTCGATGAATCGAAACTTACCCTGGTAAGTAAAATGGTTGAAACCTATTCGGGAATACGGATACCGCCCAACGAACCACTTATCGGCGAAAATGTGTTCACTCAAACCAGTGGGGTTCATGCCGACGGAGATAAAAAGAATAACCTGTACTTCAATGATTTATTGCCTGAACGGTTTGGACGTAAGCGGTTGTATGCTTTGGGTAAAACTTCAGGGAAAGCCAATATTGCCAAAAACCTTGAGGTATTGGGTATCGAACTCGATCCGGAATCGATGAAAAAGGTAACCAAACGGATAATTGAACTGGGAGACAAAAAGGAAATGGTTACCATGGAAGATCTGCCCTACATTATTGCCGATGTACTTCAAAGTAAATCCATTGAAGAGAAAATTAAAGTAATCAACTATTCACTTTCCACCGCCAAGGGATTAAGGCCTTTAGCCAGTCTGAAAATAAAAATGGATGGAAAGGAATATGAAGAAAGTTCGGTAGGTGACGGACAATACGATGCTTTTATGAAGGCACTCAGAAAAATTTATAAAAGTATCAATAAGACTGTTCCCCGGTTGGTGGATTATGTTGTTTCAATACCTCCCGGAGGTAAGACCGATGCCCTGGTGCAAGCCAATATTACATGGGAATTTGGTAAAAAAGAAATTCGTACGCGCGGCCTGGATCCCGACCAGACTATAGCAGCCATTATAGCTACCATCAAAATGCTAAACATTATTGAAAGTTACAGCCATGCATAAAAATGTAATTGTTATGCTTCATTATTCGGAATTTATAGTAAACTTGCGCTTCGAAAAAATTCACCCTTATTACAAATAATAGTTAAATTCTATGAGTAAATCTTACAATATTGCTGTCCTGCCGGGCGATGGTACCGGACCTGAAGTAGTTCGCGAAGGTAAAAAAGTGTTATCGGCGGCAGCCACTAAATTTGGTTTTAAACTTAATTTTAAAGAGTATGATTTTGGTGGCGACCGATACCTGAAAACCGGTGAAGTATTACCCGATTCTGCCAGTGAAGAATTAAGAAAATTCGACTCTATTTTTCTGGGAGCTATCGGACATCCCGATGTAAAACCCGGCATACTGGAAAAAGGCATTCTGCTGCAGTTACGATTTGATCTCGATCAGTACATCAATTTACGTCCGGTAAAATTGTATCCGGGTGTTCCCACACCTCTTAAGGATAAAGGCCCGGAACATATCGATTATGTAGTGGTGCGTGAGAACACTGGCGGATTGTATACAGGAGTCGGAGGATTTACTATGAAAGGCACATCCGATGAAGTGGCAATTCAGAGTATGGTTTATAACCGGAAACAGGTAGAACGCTGCCTGCGCTATGCATTCGATTATACCAGGAAAAGAAATAAAAGAAATACCCTGGCACTCTGTGGCAAAACCAACGTACTTACCTATGTTTACGATTTGTGGGAAAGAGCATTTCACGAGATAGGGGAGGCCGATTATCCTGATATTAAACGGGAATATTACCATGTAGATGCTACCTGCATGTGGATGGTGAAAAATCCGGAATGGTTCGATGTAATTGTTACTGGCAATATGTTTGGCGATATAATTACCGACCTCGGCGCTATTACCCAGGGAGGGATGGGTATTGCTGCCGGAGGGAATATCAATCCTGAAGGTGTTTCCATGTTCGAACCTATTGGCGGATCGGCACCGAAGTATACCGATAAAAATGTTATCAATCCGTTGGCATCCATTGCTGCTGGTGGTATGATGCTTGAGCACCTTGGGGAAGACCAGGCCGCAAAGGCTATCGAAGGTGCCATTATGGATGTGACGGCCCATAAAATAAAAGATATGGGAGCAGGACGCATGGGCTTTTCCACATCGGAAGTTGGCGATTTGGTGGCTGAAAGGGTTTAGTTGCTTCTGCAGATCCGGAATATTTTCAGAAGGGAATTAACTACAATTCCTGAAAAAATTATTGCATATCAATATTCACTTTTATGATTTGTAAGATAGCGAAATTACCAGGCGATGGAATCGGGCCTGAAATTGTAGAACAAGCAATTAAGGTATTGAATGCCATTGGTGAAAAATACGGGCATGAATTTGAATATGTGTTTGGACTTGTGGGGGCTACAGCTATTGAACAGGTTGGATGAGACACATGAGATATGTATGAATTCGGATGCTGTACTTTTTGGAGCTATCGGTGATCCGAAATACGATAATGATCCCAAAGCGAAAATCCGGCCTGAGCAGGGACTGCTTGATATGAGGAAGAAACTGCAGCTTTTCGCCAATATACGGCCGGTACGTACTTTCAGTACACTAATCGATAAATCACCCTTGAGGCCCGAACTGGTCAAAGGAGCCGATTTTATTGTTGTTCGGGAACTTACAGGAGGAATTTATTACGGGGAACTTAGAGGTCGCACCGAAGATGGACAGAAAGCCTTCGATACTAATGTCTATTCAAAGTCGGAGATCATCCGGGTTACAAAACTGGCTTTCGGGTATGCTGCAAAAAGGCGAAAGAAACTTACTGCTATTGATAAAGCGAATGTTCTGGCAACTTCACGTTTGTGGAGGGAAACAATCAAGGAAATGGAAAAGGATTACCCCGATATTCAGGTGGATCATATGCTGGTCGATAATGCCGCTATGCAAATTATTCAATGGCCAACAAAATTTGATGTGTTGATTACGGAAAATATGTTTGGTGATATTCTTTCAGATGAAGCCAGCGTGATCACAGGATCGATGGGACTGCTCCCTTCGGCTTCTATTGGAGTGCATACTTCGGTGTTTGAGCCTATTCATGGGTCTTTTCCCCAGGCCGCTGGAAAAGATATAGCGAATCCGCTGGCTACCATTCTATCGGCTGCCATGATGCTCGAATCACTGGGTTTGCCAACTGAAGCTCAAAAGATAGAAGCTGCAGTTAATGCTTCACTGAAAGCAGGTGTAGTTACCCGGGATATTGCAGCAGATAAAGCTGCAAAGACTTCTAAAGCAGGTGACTGGCTGGCTGAATGGATTTTAAAAAATTAAACCGGAATCCTTTCAACAGGGCAGCTTGTAAGTAAAAATCCGAAAAAGATCTGAGTGCTTTATTTGGGTAATCCGCCAAATAACTTTACGATGGACCTGTGAAACTTATGAACTCCCTTTACAGGGTCGGCAAACATAAAAATACATTTCCCGGAAATAATTTCCCGCTTGTATTCTTCAGCTATCTTTAAAGTATCCTGCGTTTCCGACATCTGTTGTACCCAAATATTTTTAATATCCTTCTGAATAGCTTCTCGTAAGACAGTATCGGTTTGTTGCTTGGGAGTGAGAATAAGAATACTATCGACACCGGCAGGCAGATCGCTGACATTTTTATAGCAGGTTTCGTCATCGATAGTATCAGCACTTGGATTGATTGGTATAACTGTATAATCCTTGTTTTTAAGCTCTTTATAAACTTGATATCCAAACTTTTTGGGTGATCTTGAAACACCAGCTATGGCTATCTTATTACCTTCCAAAAACGAATTGATCTGATCCTGTGTTATTTTCATGGTTTATTTACTTTTAATTTAATAGTTTTTCAAAATAAATTAACACATTTACGAGTTGTAATTACGACACAAGATAATTCATTCTATGATCCGGCTCAAGTATTTTGCTTACTTTATTTTTATCGCATTACTGACTTCTTGCGGCAGGTTTTCAGAAATTACCGTTGGCGAGATAAATAGTATCACAATCAACGGTTTTGAAGATAATGCCTTACTGGTTACACTTCGTGTTTCTGTTGAAAACCCTACGTTTCATCGTATAACCATCAGCGATTTCGATACCCGGTTGTATATGAATTCACAATATGTGGGTAAACTTACATCGATCGATGTAATAGTACTTCCTCCGAAATCGGATATGGTCCACGATATAGTACTGAGAGTTCGTCTGGCAAATTTCTTAGGTACAGCTATCGGCATTATGAATTTGAAGAAAGATCAAAACGTTAACTTTCGGCTTGAAGGTACTGTGTCGGCACGCACGAAATTAATAAAAAGAAAAATTGCCATTGATGAGGTTCGTAATGTTACCATTTGATGTCTTTTCAGGACGGCACTTATCTCTTCAATACGATTAATACTCTTTTTTAATTAAAAAAAATTAATTTTACCAGTGCAAAAATAAGCATAAGGGTGAGCCTCGTAAAACGTTTGATGATTTTTACTGTTCCATTTATATTTCTTCACTCCCATGCCCAACTTACGGGTACAAGATTAATACGCGACATCCAATATTCTCCGGCACCAGGTAATATTAATATTGTTCAGAGTAAGGAAATTATTAAATTAATTGACAAACACCTATTCGAAGAGAGCAAGAATAAAGGTATTTCGGGATATCGCATCCGTATTTATGCTAATTCGGGAAAACAGGCATATAGTGAGGGCCCAAAGGTTCAGGCCGAATTTGCCGCAAGATATAACGGAATTAAAACCTACTATAGTTTCGATTCCCCTTTTTATTTATTATATGTAGGTGATTTCAGGACACATAGTGAAGCGATGAAATTTCTTAAACAGATTGAAAGAGTATACCCGGACGCTTTTATTGTCCGGAGTAAAATAAATTATCCTCCACTATAAATTATTTTGACTGAGGAATGATAGACGAGATCAAGCACGAGTGTGGTATTGCACTGATACGATTATTAAAACCGCTTGAGTATTATCAGCTTAAATACGGTACCTGGAGATGGGGTTTGAATAAACTTTATCTTCTTATGGAAAAACAGCATAACAGGGGGCAGGATGGAGCAGGAATAGCTTCTGTTAAGCTTGATGTTCTTCCCGGTTTCGAATATCTCGACAGAATACGATCTATCAATGCTTCGGCGATAAATGATCTTTTTCAAACCATCAGGTCAAATTATGATGAGGTGGAGGAGAAGTCGCCCGGGATAACTAAAGATATTTCGTGGGTAAAGAGAAATTTATCCTTTTCAGGCGAAGTACTGATGGGACATTTGCGATATGGGACCTATGGTAAAAACAAGTTGGAAAATGCTCATCCAGTAGTCCGGCAGAATAACTGGAAATCTCGTACATTGGTTCTTGCCGGCAATTTTAATTTAACAAACGTTGATGAAATGTTTAACCACCTGGTTGAACTTGGACAACATCCCAGGGGAAGAATAGACACGGTTACTATGCTTGAGAATGTGGGGCATTTCCTGGATGTTGAAAATCAGTCAGAATTCAATCGTTATAAAAAGCTGGGTCATTCAAATACTGAAATATCGGAATTAATTGCCCGGAATATAAAAGTGGCGAATATACTAAAGGATTCGAGTAAAAAATGGGATGGAGGCTATGCAATTGTCGGATTACTTGGTCATGGTGATTCTTTTGTTATGCGCGATCCAAATGGAATACGTCCGGTATTCTATTACCAGGACGAGGAAGTTGTAGTAGCCGCTTCAGAACGACCTGTAATACAAACTACATTAAATGTGCCACTCGATGATGTAAAAGAAATTGATCCGGGCAGCGCTTTGATCATTAAGACAGATGGCTCAGTGAGTATGGAAAACATTAAAGGTCCCTTTGAGAAGCGCTCCTGTTCTTTCGAAAGAATTTACTTTTCACGGGGCAGTGACAGAGATATTTACCTCGAACGAAAAAAATTAGGAGCATTATTAACATCTGCTATTGTGAAGGCAGTGAAAGGGGAACTTGGGAATACTGTATTTTCTTTTATTCCTAATACTGCTGAAACCGCTTTTTATGGTATGATCAACGGTATTGAAAAATATATGCAGGATCAGGCGAAGGCACAGATTTTAAAACGAGGGAAAGAAATTACCATTGACGAACTTAACTGTATCATTTCGCTTAAACCACGGGTTGAAAAAGTGGCACTGAAGGATGTGAAGCTTCGTACTTTCATTTCGCAGGACGATGGGAGGGATGACCTTGTTGGGCATGTTTACGATATTACCTATGATACGCTGGAAAGCGGAGAGGATAACCTGGTTATCATTGATGACTCTATTGTTCGCGGAACTACTTTGAAATACAGTATTATTCGTATTCTCGATCGCCTGAGGCCAAAGCGTATTGTTGTAGTATCTTCATCGCCGCAGATCCGCTATCCCGATTGTTATGGGATCGATATGGCAAAACTCGGTGATTTTATAGCATTCCGTGCTGCTATTGAATTGTTGAAGGAAACAGGAAAGGAAAGCATTATTAATGAAGTATATAAAAAGTCGAAAGCACAGGAGAATCTGCCTAAAGAAAAGATTGTGAACTATGTAAAGGAAATCTATAAGCCTTTTACCGCTGAAGAGATTTCCGAAAAGATAGGCATCATGTTAAAAACACCCGAAATTAATGCCGAAATTAAAATTGTTTACCAATCTATCGAAAATCTTCATATTGCGTGTCCGAACCATCTTGGAGACTGGTATTTTACCGGCGATTATCCCACTCCGGGAGGGAATAAGGTAGTAAACCGCTCCTTTATTAATTTCATCGAGGAACGGAATACCAGAGCGTATTAAGCTAATATAATTCTTTGCTATATTTTTAAGTATTTGCAG
>Ga0315536_1000684_pt1 | contig 17026 bp, 16 predicted proteins | sample SalMarSW160230MG_FD_203093 | JGI IMG/M metagenome (GOLD analysis project Ga0315536, IMG submission 203093) | Salt marsh sediment microbial communities from the Plum Island Ecosystem LTER, Massachusetts, United States - Salt Marsh Sediment SW1602-30 ... | reverse complement strand
AAGATAAAGCCCTTCCCGGTCATCCTCTTTTCCAGCGACTACTGGGGCGGCTTTCTGGACTGGCTCCGTGACAAGGTGCTGGCCTGCGGCGCCATCTCCGAGGAGGATTTCGAGCTGCTGCGCGTCTTCGATACCACCGCCGAAGCGGTCAAGGCCGTCAGCCAGTGGTACCACCGGCACAAGGTCGTCGGCAAGAAGGCCCTGCAGCGCTAAGAGGGAGGTGCATTATGCTAAGAAAACTAGTTGTCATTATCGCCGTTCTGGTGCTGCTGGCGGCGGCGGGCTGCGGGACGCTGGTCGTCGGCGAGCCCGAAGGCCCCACCGTTACCCGGTACTATGACTTTACCGACTTCACCGCCATCGAAATCGGGGACGCCTTCGAGCTGACGGTCACCCCGGGGGACGGCTACAGCGTGGCCATTACCGCCCGGGAGAGCCTCTTCGACGACATCGCCGTTGACCAGAGCGGGGATACCCTGAGGATAGACCTGGAGGTCATTCTGGTCAACTTCAGCCGCTCCGGCCAGGTGGACATAACCATGCCGGAGCTGACCGGACTGTCTCTCTCCGGGGCGGCGGCCGCCACCGCCAATGGTTTCGCCTCCGACCGCGACGCCGATATCCGCCTCTCCGGGGCCAGCCGCCTGGAGATGGATATGGAAACGGGTAATTTCACCGCGGCGCTGTCCGGGGCCAGCCGGGTTAACGGCCGCCTGGCGGCCACGACAACGGATATTGACCTCAACGATGCCAGCCGCATTGACCTTACAGGCTCCGGCGGCGATATCCGCCTGAACGCCTCCGGGGCCAGCAACGCCGACCTGACCTATTTCCCCGGGGAGGACGTCGTTATCGTCCTGAGCGGGGCCAGCCACGCCAGCGTGGACGTCAGCGGGCGGCTGGACGCCGCCCTGAGCGGGGCCTCCCACGTGGACTACACCGGCGAGCCCACCCTGGGCGACCTGGATATCTCCGGCGGCTCGTCGCTGGAGCGGCTCTAGTTTCCGCCTGACGGCCATGCCGAAAACGAAAACGCTGGCTACCGCCTGGGGCTGGCAGTCGATACCCGGCTGGCTCGTCTGAGCCTAAGCCCGCCCGTCCTTCCAGGCGGCCGCCTTTTCCATAAGCTCGCCGGCGGCGGTAAGGGTGCTGGCGGTGGGGGCCGGGCCGCCGAGCATGGCGGCCAGCTCTCGGAGGCGGGCCTCGCCGGTGACGGCGGCGATAGTGCTCACGGTGCGCTCGCCGGCGGCCGCCTTGCTGACGTTGAAGTGGGCATCGGCGAAGGCGGCAATCGGCGCCAGGTGCGTCACGCAGATGACCTGGTGGTGCCGCGAGAGGTTGTAGAGCTTGCGGCCGATGACCTCGCCGCTGCGCCCGCCGACGCCGATATCGATTTCGTCGAAGATGAGCACGGGGACGGTATCGGCTCCGGCCAGGGCGCTCTTTAAAGCCAGCAGGAAACGCGATATCTCGCCGGTGGAGGCGATTTTATCCAGCGGCTTGGGCGGCTCGCCGGGATTGGTGGCCGCCATAAAGACGACCTCGTCAATACCGCTGGCGCTGTAATGATAGCTCTGGCCGTCGGGCAGGGGTATCCCCGCCGGGTCGGGCGGCTGCGTTACCGAGACGCCGAAGGCCACCCCGGCCATGGCCAGGTCGGCCAGCTCCCGCTTGACGGCGGCGGCCAGGTCCTCTCCGGCCTGGCGGCGGCGCGCCGTAAGCTCCCCGGCCAGCTTGCCCATCTCCTGCCGCAGCGCCTCCCGCCTGGCTTCCAGTTCGGCGCGGCGCTCCTCGGACGAGGTCAGCCCGGCCAGCTCTTTTTGGGCGTTTTGCAGGTAGGCCAGCACCCCGGCGACGCTGCCGCCGTACTTGCGTTTCAGGGTGCGGATGAGCTCCAGCCGCCCCTGCACCTCTTCCAGGCGCTGGGGGTCGTCGCTCAGGTCTTCGCCGTAGGCGCGCACCTCGCGGGCCAGCTCCTCCAGGCCGTGCAGCACCCCCTCCAGGTTGGTAAGCTGCGTCTGCAACGACGGGTCGGCGCCGGCCATCTGCCCCAGCGCCGCCAGCGCCTGGTTGATCCTATCCACCGCCGAGGCCGCCGCCCCGGCGCTGTCGTCGCCGTAGATGATGGCGTAGACCTCGTAGGCGACCGCCTTGAGCTTCTCCGCCGCCGCCAGCCGCGCTACCTCTTGCCCCAACTCCTCCTCCTCCCCCTGGCGCAGGTCGGCCCGGTTGATTTCCTCCACCTGAAAGGTAAGCAGTTCCTCGCGGCGGGCCAGCTCCCGCTCGTCGCGGGAAAGCGCCTCCAGCTGCCGCTCGACCTGGTGCAGCTCGCTGGCCAGGGCGCCAAAACGGCGGCGGGCCTCCTGGGTGCGGGCGTAGGCGTCGAGGAAGTCCAGGTGCTGCTCGCGGCGCAACAGCGAGAGGTGCTGGCTCTGGCCGTGGATGTCCACCAGCGCCCCGCCGATTTCCCGGAGCACCGCCCGCGAGACCGCCTGGTGGTTGAGGCGGGGGGCGGCGCGCCCCCGGCGCGGAAAGCTGCAACTGATAATGAGGCTATCCTCGCCGGTATCAAATCCTTTGTCGGCCAGCATCGCCGGCAGGGTAGTCCCTTCCTTCTCCGGGGCGAGGCTGAAGACGCCTTCGACGCGGGCCTCGTCGGCGCCGTGGCGGATGTCTTCGGCGTTTATCCGGCCGGTGAGCAGCGCCTCGACGGCGTCCACCACCAGCGACTTGCCGGCGCCGGTCTCGCCGGTAATCACGTTAAGCCCGGCGGCGGGGCGCCAGGTCAGCCCGGCGATGATGCCGAAGTCCTTGACGGTCAGTTCGTCCAGCACGCCTCAGGCCGCTCCTTTACTGACTCTAATATGCTCGTCCCGGGTAATATTTAGAGGGCGGGGTATCTCCTGCAGCGGCAGCTGCAGGGCCCGTTTCAAATCGTTGGCGTTGCGGGGGGCGTAAGCCTGCCAGTGGTTGTTGAAATAGGCGAAGAGCAGCGGCGCCTGCGCCGCGGCGGCCCTGACTCTCCCGGCCAGCTCGCCGATTTCCGTCCCGTTATAGAGGTAGCGGTAGCGCTGCTCGGCGTCGCCCGCCCACCAGTCGGCGGCGTTGCGCCCGTGAAAGCGGAAATAGGCCAGGTTCGCCGTCAGCGGTACGTCGGCCGCCGGCGTATTGGCGAAGCGGGGCTCGTCGGCCTGCACCCAGGCGGCGTGGTGCTCTCGCAGCAAACTGGCCGTGACCGCGCCGTCCCAGCTCTTATGACGCAGCTCCACCGCCAGGGAGTACTCCCCGAAAGTCTTGAGCACCGCCCCGAGCACCCGCTGGCCGTCGGCGTCGTTTTTAAAGGCGGGCGGGAACTGGGCCAGCAGGGCGCCCAGCTTACCGGCGGCGGCTAAAGGCTCGATGCCGCGGCGGAAGACTTCCACGTCCGCCGCCGCGATAACGGCCGCCTCGCCGGTGGCCTCCCGGTACATGCGGGGGTGGGTGAACTTCTGCCAGAGCTTGACGGCGAAGCGGAAACCGGCCGGGACGCGCTTTACCCAGCCGGCGGCGAAAGCGGCGCCGGGAGGTCGGTAGAAAGTGCTGTTGATTTCCACGGTATCGAAGAACTGGCTGTAGTACTCCAGCTCGTCCAGCTTGCCCGGCGGGTAGAAGTGGCCCTTCCAGGTGCCCTCGCCCCTGGGGTAAGACCAGCCGGAGGTGCCGATGTAGATTTGCGCTGCGGACATGATAACCCCTCTGGGGGTAATTATACGGGAACAGGCGGGATTTTTATACCTCCCTCAGTAAAAAGCAAAGCCCGGCAACATCTGGCGACATTACCGGGCTTACTGACCTAAATCAACCGGTTACTGGTTGGCATCGACGAGGGTCTTGATGAGGGCGTAGCGCTCGTCGACGGCCTTTTGCAGTTCCGCCAGGCCGTCCTCCTTGAGATGGGAGAACTTGCGCATCAGCTTGGTGAACTCCGTAACCGGCCGGGGGTTGGCCACGTTCACGGTAAAGCGGGGCTTGCCGTCGTCCGCCTCCCACAGCGGGAAGTAGTTCGTCCTCACGGCGGTGCGGCAGACCTCGATGGACTTGTCGGAGTCGATGCGCCAGCCGACCGGGCAGGGGGAGAAGACGTGCAGGTAGACGAACCCCTCCTTGACCTTCTCCTTGGCCTTCTGGAGCTTCTTGGCGAAGTCCTCCAGGTGGCTCAGGGTGGCGGTGGCCATGTATATCGGCCGGTGCATGAGCATGATGAGGGGCATGTTCTTGGCGATGGTCGGCTTGCCGTGGCGCATCTTGCCCACCGGGGTGGTCGTCGTGGCCGCCCCCAGCGGCGTGGCGCTGCTCCTCTGGTTGCCGGTGTTCATGTAGCCTTCGTTATCGTAGGCCAGGTAGATGATGCGCTCGCCCCGCTCGGCGGCCCCGCTGAGGGGCTGAAAGCCCACGTCGGTGGCGCAGCCGTCGCCGGTGAAGCAGACTACCGTGGCGTCCAGGCCGATGCGGTGAAAGTAGCGGGAGATGCCGGTGGCCTTGGAAGGCACGCCGGTCATCACCGAGGCCAGATAGGCCAGCCGGTGCCAGGCCCCCACGTTCTGGCCGTGCAGCACCGGCGCGGCGCAGCCGGGGGTGCCGACGAAGACCATGTTCTTCCCCAAGACCTTGGGGACGAACCGGGCGGTCAGCTCCAGGGGGCAGCCGGCGCACCAGGCCACGCCGCCGGCGAACTGGTCTTCCTCGCAGAAATAGTCAAAAACCCTGTTTCGCTTCTTGGTCGTTTCTACCATTTTTTATTCCTCCATCGGTATCCAGGTGACGTCCTGGTAGGGCTTGCCCCGGGCGGCGGCGCTGACTTCGTCGATTACCCGCTCGATATGCGGCACGGTGATGTCGAGGTTGGCCAGGCCGTCGATATAGCTCAGTATCGGCACGACGCCGATATCGGCGGTGAGGGCCTTGAGCTCGGTGCAGATGGGCCCGGTCTTCCAGCCGAAGCAGATGCTCCGGTCGATAACGCCGATGGCCTTTTTACCCTTGAGGGCCGAAATTAGCCGCTCGGCGGGGAAGGGGCGGAACAGCCGCAGCTTGACCAGGCCCACCTTGACGCCCGCTTCCCGCTTGGCGTCCACCACCGTCTTGGCCGTGCCGGTGGCGCTGCCGGAGGTCACCAGGACGATATCGGCGTCGTCGGTGCGGTACTCCTCAATCTGGCCGCCGTAGCTCCGCCCGAAGTACTCGCCGAAGAGCTTATCTATTTCGTCCACCTTGCCCTTGACCCTTTCCAGGGCCTGGCAGTGCTTGTAGCGCGCCTCCACGTAGCCCATCTCCATGCCGTGGCTGCCGCAGCCGATGGGCAGGCCCGGCACCAGCTTCTGGCGCGGCGGCTGCTTCTTCAGCGGGGCCAGAAAGCCGTCCACGTCCTCGATGCGGGGTATCTCCACCGCCTCGGCCAGGTAGGAGAGATAGAACCCGTCGTAGTTGACCATGGTGGGGAGCAAAATGTCCTTGTCCTCCGCCAGCCGGTAGGCCATGATAATCTGGTCCATGATTTCCTGGTCGTTCTCGACGATAATCTGTACCCAGCCCGTGTCCCGGGCGGAAATCATGTCCTGCTGGCCGGAGGAGACGGCGTGGATTCCGGGCGTCTCGCGGTTGGCGTTAATCATTACTATCGGCGCCCGGAAGCCGGAGGCCTCCTGGAGGGCGTCGTACATGAAGACCAGCCCGTAGGACGACGTGGCGGTAACGACCCGCGCCCCGGCGACGCTGGCCCCCAGGACGACGTTCATCGCCGAGTTTTCGCCCTCGACCTCGACGTATTCGGCGTCGAGGACGCCGTTGGCGACGAACTGGGCCAGCTGCTCGGCCAGCTCGCTCTGGGGCGTGATGGGGTAGGCCGCCACCACTTCGGGCCGGCAGAGCATGGCGCCGTAGGCGGCGACGGCGTTGCCCGTTATCACCATTACCTGACCTTTCTGAGCACTAACCATCGCTAAACTCTCCTTCCGGCACCATCGTAATGGCGTCCCGCGGGCACTCGTGGGCGCAGATGCCGCAGCCCTTGCAGTAGGCCAGGTCGACCTGGTAGTGGTCGCCGGCGTCTTTCATACACTGCGGCGGGCAGTAGAGGGCGCAGAGCCCGCAGTAATTGCATTTGTCCTTGTCCAGCACCGGCCGTGAGGTGCGCCAGCTGCCCGTGTCCAGGCAGAGGAGCTTCTCGTCGGTGTTGGACCAGGAGCTTTCCGTTTTAAAGATATTCTTGTGCTTGATTACCATTTGACAACCTCCACTTCTTGGTAGCCCCGCTCGGCGCTCTTGAGGTTCCGCTGGAGGATATCGCCGCTGAGGTAGTCCGGCAGGCAGTCCAGGATGGACTGCAGCTTGAGCCAGCCGGAGGCGGCGGCGAAGGCCCCCAGGAGGCAAGTATTGGGGATGTCCCGGCCGATTTCGTCGACGGCTATCTGCGTGGCGTTGACGAAGCCGCCGACCTTGACGTTGGCATCGGGGCGCTCGTCCGGCTTACGGGGGCTGTTGAGGATGAAGATGCCGTCCCCCTTGAGGCCGGTGAAGAGCGTGGGCAGCGTCAGCAGCCCCGGGTCGATGACCACCAGGCAGTCCGGGGTGTAAATCTGCGTCTTTTCCCGGATGGGCTTGTCGTCGACGCGGGTGAAGGCCACCACCGGCGCGCCGCGCCGCTCGAAGCCGTACATGGGGAAGCTGGCCACCGACTTGCCCTCGATGACGAAGGCGCTGGCCAGCATCCGGGCGGCCATGACGGCCCCCTGACCACCCCTTCCGTGAATCCTGATTTCTTTCACAACTCCTGCATTCCTTTCTGTTTATATTCAGCGCCGGCGGCTCCCCGCGGCGCCGTGAAGCCTTATCTATCCGGGTCCGGCGACGGCGCGGGAGGCGCTGCCCCGGCCCGCCGGGCGGGTAATCTGCGGCATCAGGTCGTTGCGGATTTGCCGCATAATCTCCACCAGGTCTTCGACGCCCCCCCTCTCCAGGCAGGCGAGGGCCCGGCGGCTCAGCTCCTGGGCGACGGGATTGAGGCGGTTGACCTCGTTCCACCCCTTATCGGTAATCACCACCTTGACCGAGCGGCGGTCGTGGGGGGAGGGCTCCCGCCGCACCACGCCCTGGCGCTCTAACGTATTGATGACCGCCGTCACCGAGTTCTTCTCGCGGAAGACGCTCCCGGCTATCTCCGAGGGCGTCATCTCGCCGCCGTTACGGAACAGCGTGCTCATGATGTGAAAGCGAATCAGGCTGGCGCCGTAGCGGCTCAGCTCCACCTCCAGGTAGCGCGCCAGCACCTCGAAAGAGGTAAGCACCGAGAGCAGCGTGCCCAGCGGCGTCTTGTCGGTGCGCCGGTCGGCCGCGCTGGCGGCGGTCGGGAGGGGCTGCGGGGCGGGTTGGGGGGAAATATATTCCATCCGGAATCATTTTATAACGCCCCGGGCCGCTTGTCAACCGGGATTTACCCTCGCACGCAGCCCGATATTTTCTAACCGGGGGCGTACCACACTCCGGTTTTGTTCCATATGGAACTATAGGGCGGGCGGGCGGCAGTTGCCAGCGCCGGGGGTTTTTAGTGTATAATGGATGGCCGCCGAAACCACCCGACTAGAATGGAGAGATGCCCCATGCGCAACGGCGAATACTGGAACCCCATCCTGGAGACCCTGCCCCCGGAGAAACTGCGCCAGTTGCAGCTCAAGAAGTTCCGGGAAATCGTTACCTGGGCCTACGACCACTCCAGGTTCTACCGTAAGCTCTACGCCGATGCCGGCCTGGAGCCGGGCGACATTAAGACCTGCGACGATATTCGCAAGGTGCCCAAGATAGAAAAGGCCATGCTGCGGGAGGTGCAGGGGCCGGGGAAAGACCCCTTCCCCTACGGGGACATCCTCAGCGTGCCCCTGGAGCAGGTGACCGACTACCGCCAGACCTCCGGCACTACCGGCCAGCCGGTCTACCAGGCCGATACCGCGCAGGACTGGGAGTGCAGCACCGAGGCGTACTGCTATGCCCTCTACGCCCAGGGCTACCGCGATACCGACCGCCTCTTCGTGCCCTTCGGCTATAACATCTTCATCGCCTTCTGGGCCTACCACTACGCCGGGCAGAAGCTGGGCTGCGAGGTCATCCCCGGCGGCGTGCTCAACACCGAGGCGCGCGTCCTCAAGATGCAGGAGCTGCGAGCCACCGCCATGGGCGCCACGCCCACCTACGTGCTGGGCATGGCCGAGACGGCCCGCAAGCTGGGCCTCGACCCGCCCAAAGATTTATTCATCCGCAAGATTACCGTGGCCGGCGAGCCGGGCGGCTCCATCCCGGCCACCCGCCAGCGCATGGAGGCGGCCTGGGGGGCCAGGGTCTACGACCAGGTGGGCTCCACGGAAATCGGCCACTGGGGCTGGGAGTGCCGCCACCAGTCGGGGCTGCACGTCAACGAGGGCTTCTTCCTGGTGGAAATCGAGGACGTGGACACCGGCGAGCCGATTACCGAACCGGGCCAGCGGGGCAAGATGGTGGTGACCAACTTCAACCGCCTCGCCCAGCCCTGCATCCGGTTCGATGTGAAAGACATCATCGCCTGGAACGCGCAGTCCTGCGACTGCGGCCGTACCTTCCGGCTGCTCCAGGGCGGCCTCCAGGGCCGCGCCGACGACATCACCAAGGTCAAGGGCGTGCTGCTCTCGCCGGCGGCCATCGAGGAGGTGGTGCGCGATATCCCCCAGCTCTCCGACGAGTATTACGTGGTCGTCACCAAGAAGGGCGACATCGACGACATCACCCTCAAGGTGGAGATATTACCCGAGCACCAGGGCGAGGCCGACGCCATCCGCACCGCGCTCACCGACCAGCTGCGGCTCAAGACCAACCTGGGCTACCACATCGAGTTCCACGATTACGGGAGCCTGCCCCGCTCCCAGGCCAAGACGCGGCGCTTCCAGGACCTGCGGCCGCACTAGGAGTGTAAAATGACGCCCGAATACGATATCAAGGCCATGGCCGCCCGAATCGCCGCCCTCCGCCGCGACGCCACCGCGCTCAAGGAGATTTCCGGCGGCATCGAGGCCGTGGGGCGCAACGCCGACCGCATCCTGGCCTGCGTCCGCATGCTGGAAATCGACGTCAGCGACGCCGCCGGCCTGGACGAGGGCTGAAACCCCCGCCCCCGCCCCGATACCCGAACCGAAGTCGCCCCCGTCCCGGAGCCACGGCCTTCCCGTGCCCGCCGACCCGCCGGGGTCTGCCGGCGCCCTTTTTAAGCAGGCAAGCATATAAAACATATAAAAAATAATATGTCTTGACTCTCACGTCACGTTAGACTTTATACTGGAGACAGGCCGCGGGATTCGCAGGTGATAAATGATATTTAGAATCGGAGATTTTTCCCGACTTTGCCGTGTTACCGTCAGGACATTACGGTACTACGATGAAATAGGACTGCTCAGTCCGGCGAGGGTAGACCAGTTCACCGGTTATCGTTACTATTCGGTTGACCAGCTGCCCAAGCTGAATCGTATCGCCATGCTAAAAGGCATCGGGCTGTCGCTCGATGACATCAACAGGCTATTACACAACGGTATGCCGGTGGACCATATCAGGCAGTTATTACAAGTTAAGCAGACCGAAATACAGGAGCGTTTGAATCAGGATAACGGGAGGCTACGCCAGGTAGAAAGATGGCTGGACAAAATAAACAAGGAAGGCGTAATGCCGACCGATATGTACATCCAGCGAAAAGATGTGCCCCGATTAAGGGTGATTAGCAAACGGGAAACCGGGACATATGAATATACCCCCAATAAACTGCGGGAAGAACTCCTGCAGCAAATCAATCGGCCGGAGAATCAGGCCTGCGTCAGGGTTACCGGCCCGGTAATGATGCTTTGTCACGATGAAGAATATAAGGAGAAAGACGCTGATATTGAAATGGCCGTGCCGATTTCTGGGGAAATATCAATAAACGAACCTTTAATAAAGCTCAAAATCCTGCCCAGATGCAGGGTCATTTCGGCTATTTATAAGGGCCCGTACGACGCCAGTGATAATGCTTACGCTCAAATATTCGAATATGCCGAGGGGCATAACCTTAAACTTACCACGCCCCTCCGCGAATTATATCTCAACAGTGCGGAGGAAATACCCGAAGACGAATTATTGACCGAAATACAATGCCCCTTCCATGAATTGAAGTCATAGCAACCTCCGCAGGGTACTAATCCGCGCCAGTTACCCCAGACTTCATCGCCATGCTTTCCATGCCGGAAAGTTGAGACGAACGCATGAAAGAGAAATATACCGAAAGATTGGGCACCGCCCCGCTGGGACGGCTGCTCCTGAGCCTGAGCGTGCCCTCTATCGCCGCCACGGTGACGGTCAGCCTGTACAACGTGGTGGATACCTTCTGGGTGGCGCGGCTGGGCTACGAGGCCATCGCGGCGCTGACGGTTGTCTTCCCCTACCAGATTCTCTTTATCGCCATGGGGGCGGGCACCGGGGTGGGCGTGGCGGCGCTGGTCTCGCGGCGCTTCGGCGAAAACAACCTGGAGGCCACCAACCGGGCCGCCGGGCAGATATTCTTCCTGAGCCTCTTCTGGGGGCTCCTCTTCATGGGCTGCGCCGTTTTCTTTTCCCGGGAAATGCTGGCCGCCTTCGGCGCCACGCCCGACATCATGGACTACGCCGGGCAATACCTGGTGATAACGGCCTACGGCGCGCCGCAGATTATCTTCGCCTTCGTGGCTTCCAGCCTCATCCGCGCCTCCGGCGACGCCGTCAAGCCGATGATAATGATGATTTCCGCCTCGGTCCTCAACATCGTCCTCGACCCGTTCCTGATACTGGGCATCGGCCCCTTCCCGGAGATGGGCATCGCGGGCGCCGCCATCGCCACTGTCATCGCCCAGTCGGTCGGGGCGGGGCTGGGGCTGATTTATTTCTTCGCCAACCGGACGGCCTTCCGGATTAAACCGCACCACCTGCGGCCGGATATGTCCATCCTGCGCGATATTTACCGCGTCGGGGCGCCCTCGGCGGTGCTGGAGGTAACCGAGAGCCTGGTCTTCGTCCTCTTTAACAACGTGGTTTCCGCCTTCGGGTCGGTGGCCATCGCCGCCGTCGGCATGGTGATGCGCATCTCCGACCTGGCCTTCATGCCCATCATCGGCGTGGCCCACGGGCTTTTGCCCATCGTGGGCTACAACTTCGGCTCGGGCGACTACCGGCGGCTCTGGCGGGCGGTGGTGCTGGCGGCCGGGGGCATCGCGGCGCTGCTGGCGCTGTCGACGGTCTTCATCGAGATTTTGACCCCGCAGGTAGTGGGCATCTTCAGCGAAGATGCCGCCCTGCTGGCCATTACCGTCCCCGCGATGCGCATCATGCTGGCCACGCTGGTCCTGTTGGGGCCCAACATCATCTTTATCGTCACGCTGCAGGGTCTCTCGCGGGGCATGATGGCGCTGGTGCTCTCGCTGCTGCGCCAGTTCCTCCTCTTCGTGCCCTTCCTCTACCTCTTCGCCCACTTCTTCGGCCTTACCGGGATATGGGTCTCGATGCCGGTCTCGGATATACTCGGTTTCGTGGTGTCGTTCTACTTCATCTACTGGATTTACCGGACGCACCGGCGCGAGGGAAAGCTGGATAGCGCGTTTAGCGGCCGCGCAGGATAGCGGCCAGCCGCTCGGTGGTGGTCTGCCATTCGCCCATTATCTTCAGCTGGGCCTTCAGTGCCTCCGGGTCCTGGACGTAGCCCCGCGCCAGCTCCTGGAGGTGCTTCCAGTAGGCGGCCAGCTTTTCCAGCGGGGCGGGCAGGTCGCTCAAGGCGCCGGCGTCGGCTTCGGCCAGGGCCTGCTCCAGCGCCGCCAGGGACGCCAGCCAGGCCTCCACCGGGGCCCCGGCCACCTTGCGGAAGTTGGACGTTATCCAGCGCCGCTCGAAGAGCGGCCGCCGCTGCCAGCCGGCGCTTTGCTCGGCGAGGGTGGCGCGGGCCTGCTGGCAGAGTTTTAGGGCCTCGGCCAGTCGCCTGTCGTTGAGATTGAAGGGCGTTTTCTTCTTCTCTACCTTCTTTTGCCCCCCGATGCCGGCCGCGGCCAGGGCCTGCCGCGAGGTTATCTCCTGCCCGTGAAAGCCCACTGCCAGGGCGATGGCGGCGGCGAATCCGGCCCCGGCGGCCTCCACGCTGATGGCCGCCGCCTTGTTCATGGCCATGAATTCCTCCGGGGTCATATCGTAGAGGGGGGCCAGTTCGGCCACGGCCGCTTCCAGGCCGGGCGTGGGGGCCTGCCCCGGCGCGATGGTCAGGGCGTAAACGCCGGTTCCTTCCAGCTCGGCGGCCAGCGTCGCCGCCAGCTCCGCCTGCGCCCGCTTGAAGACCTCGTAGCCGGCCAGACAGGCCCCGCCGTAAGAGGAGACGCCGACGAAGACGCCGTAGTCCCGCTCCAGCATGTCGGGCAGAAAGGTCTGCGCCAGCAGGAAAGGCCCGCGCAGGTTGACGCGGTAGCTTAAATCCACGGCCTCCGGCGCCAGGTCGGCCACGGCCCCCACCGGGACCACGGCGGCGTTATTGAGGACGATGTCCACCTTGCCGCAGGCCTTGATGGCTTTCTCGCGCAGGCGCTTGACGGCCTTTTCGTCGCCGATGTCGGTATGGATAAAGACGGCCCGGTCGGCCTCCAGCCGGGCGTTGATGGCGGCGGCGGCGGCCGCGCCGGTATCTTTATCAATCTCGGCGATAATCACCCGCGCCCCCAGCCAGGCCAGGGCCAGGGCGGCCTCCCGCCCGATGCCCCGCCCCGCCCCGGTCACCACGGCCACCTCGCCCATCAGGGCGTCTTGGGGCAGCCGGCCGGTGCTGATTAACAGCGCACTTTCTTGCGGAGGTGGTTGCGTTTCTTCCGGAGGTGGTTCCATTTTCAGTCCCGCCCTTCGCCAGTCCCGTTGGCCGGCGATGATACGATATTAAAGAGCCGCCGGGCATTAGCCGTGGTGGCGGCGGCCATTTCCGCCTCGGTGACCCCCTTCAGCTCCGCCGCGCCCCGTAGCGAGCGGCGCACGTCGGCGGGGCGGGCCGAGAACTCGTCGTCGCGGCCCCGCCCGTAGGTCACCGGGCTGTCCGTCTCCAGCAGCAGCCGCTCCAGCGGCGTTTCCCGCACCGCCCGCCGGTGCTCCTCGTGGTAGGCCACCGCCGGCGTCACCGAGATATAATAACCCCTGGCGCCGATTTCCCGCAAGACCGACGAGGTGCCGGTGTACCAGTGGAAGACGACTTTTTCCAGCCCCGCCGCGACGACGGCGTCCAGGGCGTCCCGCCAGGCGTAGCGGGAGTGGATGAGGGCGGGTTTGCCGCTGGCCCTGGCTATCTTGAGGATGTCCGCCAGCACCCGCTTTTGTAATTCTTTGGGCGCCCCGGCCCGCACGCGCTTGTGGTAGTCCAGCCCCACCTCGCCGATGGCGACGGCCTTGTCGGCGTGGTCGGCGATAAAGACCAGGTTGGCCTCGATATCCGCCTCGCGGACGAGCCAGGGGTGCCAGCCCAGCGCCGGGTAGACGAAACCCGGATACGACTCGGCCAGCTCCAGGACTTTACTATTGGAGGCGATGCCCTGACCGACGGCGACAATGGCGACTACCCCGGCCTCCCGGGCCGCCGCCAGGGCCGCATCCAGGTCGGCGATTTCGTCCAGGTGGGCGTGGGTATCGATAACCGGATACATCTTATTTAGCCGCCCGGAACACCGGCGAAGGTTGGGCCTGGAAGGGATGGGTGCGCAGCACCAGCGAGTAGAGGAAAGGATAGTTGGCCTGGAGGTGCTGCACGTAGTCCAGCCACTCGCTGGCCAGGTGGTCGTACATCCGCTCGATGTCCACGGCCAGGTGCGCCAGGTCTTCCTCCGGCAGGCCCGTGAGGTTGTCCCTGGCCCCCAGCTCCTCGTCGAGGTGGGTGGTCGCCCAGAGCAGGTCGGTAAAGCGGTCGTGCTCCAGCAGGTTGGGGTTCTCCAGCAGCGTCAGCAGGTACATACGCTTGCCGGCCAGCGACTTCTTGAGCTCTTCCAGGTCGAGGCGGTGGATAGCCACGTCCGCCTTGAGGTGATAGGCGTAGGCCGCCGCCCGCTTGAAGTCTTTGGCCGTCCAGTCCTTGGTGACGTTGAGGTGGCGCGCAATTTCCTCGCGGTTCTGGAAGTCCTCGATTAGCTCCGCCAGCAGGCGGTTGCCGACCTCGCTGAAAAAGGCCCCGATGACCATGTTGAGCTTGTAGAGCATCGCCTGCTTCTCGCGGCGGGTGAGGATGCGCTCGATGACGATGACCACCAGGAAGACCTCCAGCGGCAGGAAGGCGAAATCGCCCAGGAGGTAGATAAAGATGTGGTGCGGGTCGCCGAAGATGAGGAAGTGGACATAATAGAGCAGCGCCGAGGCCCCCAGGAAGCCGGCGGCCACCAGCAGGAAGACCCTATTGCCTTTCATGTGTTACCCCCGAAGAGACGGCCTTACCCGTTATAGTATCACATTCGTAACACCGACATAACCTTGGCCGTGTTGATTTCATCGCTTTGTGCTATAATGCTCTATCCGGCGGGACACTACTCCCTTAAATATACAGGAGGACAGCATGGGCAAGTCAATCATTATCATCGGCGGGGGGCTTACCGGGCTGGCGACGGGCTGCTACGGGCGGATGAATGGCTATAAAACGTCCATCTTCGAGATGCATGATATCGCCGGGGGTGTGGCCACCGCCTGGAAGCGTAAGGGCTACACCATTGACGGGGCGATGAACTGGCTGGTGGGCACCAAGCCGGGCACCGGCCTTTACCGGTTCTGGGAGGAGCTGGGGGCGGCGGCGGGCTGGAAAATCTATAACCACGACCGCTATTCCGTCAGCGAAAACGAGCGGGGTGAGGCGATTACCGTTTACTGCGACGCCGACCGCTTCGAGGAGTACCTGCTGGAACTGGCCCCGGAAGACAAGGACGTTATCAGAGAGTTCACCGAAGGGATACGGGCTTTCTCCAAGATGGACATGGTCAGGGAAAAACCCGACGAACTGAACAACCTGTGGGATGGCATCAAAGCGATAAAAATGCTCCCCATGCTGCGGCTGATGAAAAAATGGCTCAAGGTACCCGTCGGGGACTTTGTCCAGCGCTTTAAGAACCCCTACCTGCGCCAGATGCTGACACTCGCCTTCGGCGGCGGCACCTGGCCGATGATGCTCATCCTGTGGATACTGGGCTTTCAGCACGGCAAGTCGGCCGGTTACGTCGTCGGCGGGGCGCTGGATTTAGTCCACCGCCTCGAAAAACGCTACCGCGACCTCGGCGGCGAAATCACCCTTAAAGCCAGGGTCGCCAAAATCCTGGTGGAAAACGATAAGGCCGTGGGCATCAAACTGGCCGACGGTACGGAGCACCGCGCCGACTGGGTCGTCTCCGCCGCCGACGGGCGCACCACCATATTCGATATGCTCGGCGGGAAATACGTTGACGACGCCATCAAAGACCGCTACGCCAACCCCAACCTCTTCGCGCCGCTGGTGCATATCGCTTTGGGGGTAGCCGGCAAATGCGACGAAGTGCCGACCTGCGTCGGCGGTTATACTTTCCCCCTGGAGAAACCCATCACCGTCGCCGGCAAGGAGCACCAGCGCCTGGGGGTGCTCAGCTTCAGCTTCGACCCCAACCTGGCGCCGGAAGGCAAGACGGTGCTCAAAGTCCAGTTCGATACCGACTACGACTACTGGGAGAAGCTCTACCGGGAGCCGGAGCGCTATAAAGCGGAGAAAGCGCGCATCGCCGACCTCGTCGTCGCCGCCCTGGATAAGCGCTTCCCCGGCCTGGCCAAGCAGATTGAGATGCGCGACGTGGCCACCCCGATGACCTGGGTGCGCTACACCGGCAACTGGCGGGGCAGCTACGAGGGCTGGATGTTCGGCGCCGAGTCTTTTACCGGGTCGATGAAAAAGACCCTCCCCGGTCTGGACAGCTTCTACATGGCGGGGCAGTGGGTCAATCCCGGCGGCGGCATGCCCACGGCGGCGATGTCGGGCCGCAACACCCTGCAGCTTATCTGCCACCGCGACGGCCAAAAGTTCGTCGCCACCAAACCCTAGCGGCGCTTGCGCCCGGCATCCCCTTTATTGTTCAATAGCAGCGTGACCACCGTGACCATGTTCACCGGCAAGGGCGGCGTGGGCAAGACGACCTGCTCCGCCGCCACGGCGCTGCATTACGCCGAAGGCAGCCGGACGCTGCTCATCTCCACCGACGCCACCCCATCGCTGAAACACATCTTCGAGACCGACGGGGCAGTCGCGGGGGTGCCTTCGCTCGCCATCCGCGAAATCGGCGCGGCGGAGGTACGCCGGCTGTGGGACGAAAAGTTCGGGCGGGAGGTCTATCAGGTCTTCAGCGCCTTCGTCGACATCGGCTACGACGAGTTCACCGGCTTCGTGACCTCGGTGCTGCCGGGGCTGGGCGAGGAGTTCATGGTGGACTACATCCGCGAGCTTTCCCAAGCCGGCGACTACACCCACGTCATCTGGGACACCGCCCCCCTGGGCCAGACGCTGGGGCTGCTGGCGACGCCGGCCCTGCTCACCGAGCACCTGCGCCTGGCGCCGCGCATCTACTCACGCCTGCGGGCGGGGCGGGGCAGCCGCCAGCCGGTGCTGGAAATCCTGCGGCGCTGGGAGGCCCTCTCCGCCGCCAACATGGAGTTTCTGCGGAATGATGTCTCTTTTACCATGGTCACCATCCCCGAGGCGCTGGCCGTGGCGCAGCTAGCGGGGGTCTTCGGCGAGATGGGCCGCTACGGGCTGGCCGTCGGGAGCATCATCATCAATAACGTCGTCAAGACCGAGGAATCGCCCTTCCTGCGGACGAAGGCCCGCCAGCAGCGGGCGTACCTGGAGCACATCCGCAGCCAGTACGGGCGGCTGGCGATTACCGAGCTGCCCCTCTTCCCGCAGGAGGTCAGGGGGCTGGCGCGGCTGCGCGAAGTGTCCAAAATTCTTTTTCCGGGAGGC
>Ga0315536_1000682_pt1 | contig 17083 bp, 25 predicted proteins | sample SalMarSW160230MG_FD_203093 | JGI IMG/M metagenome (GOLD analysis project Ga0315536, IMG submission 203093) | Salt marsh sediment microbial communities from the Plum Island Ecosystem LTER, Massachusetts, United States - Salt Marsh Sediment SW1602-30 ... | reverse complement strand
GCTGACGGGGTCGGGTATTCAGGGAACTTTCCCTGTGTCTGTCTTTGTTGAGCCACCCTTTTCATTTTTCTTTGCAACCAATCTTACAGAATCGGTAGTTGTAGTTTTATATCTGAACGAGGATACGGAGATATGAGGAACAATTTTTGACTAAGAAAATCCGGATAACTGAGGAAGCTTACAATCTCTTGGAGGAAGCGAGATTACCGGGTGAGGATTTCAATGATACACTACTCCGTTTAATCAAGAGATTTGATCAAATCGAGTTCATAAAACGGCAGAAGCAAATTCTTGAAGGAGAAGACTTCTCACTATTTGAAGAATCCGAAGAATGATTTTCCGCTGTTGCTGTTACTCTTTAGGATGTGGGGCAGTCTTCTTGCACTCAGGGAACTTAGAACAACCAAGAAATCGATGACCTGTCTTCTTATTTTTTCGAGGGACAAGCGTCCCACCACAATCACAACTGATGTACGGGAGATTCTCTTTCCTGCAATACTCCTCAAACGCATCATGTGAGAGCGCATCAGCCCTCCAGTTCTCTTTCCGAGGAATCCACTTTATACTGACTTTAATTCCATGATGACGCAATCGGTTTCTAATCTTCTTAGCTCTGTTATACAACGGGATGATTCTTGGTGATCGAACCTGATACTCGCCAGTCATTTGCCTTATTGCCAACTGACTGTCCCCCCTCACCTGGACTTGGTCATTTTGTTTACATTGCTGTTCGACTATCTGAAGTCCTCTGATTAGTCCCTCATACTCAGCCACGTTGTTAGTGAATGCACGACCTCGCCCCACAACCCCTTTTCCAAAAGTTATGTCTTTCCCATTGGCAACCAGTAAGAAACCAAATGAGGCGATACCTCCAGGATTTGTTGGCTCACACGCTCCGTCGAAGAATAGTATATACCTCATAATTCTTAGCTCATTTTGTTGGTTACAATCAGATAGTTATGTAGAAATATTATCTCCACTACTATATCCTTTTCAGTCTCTAAACTGACAAGAGGTGCAGGCTATCGACGGGGAACGCGGCGCAATCTTCAGGTTGCCCAAGGCACAGATGAATCCCTTTACCTGTTCGTTCTGTTGAGTCACCCTCTCATTTTTCACCCGCCAACCAGACTCAGAGGACCATCAATAAATCTCTCCTCTCCATATTTGCTGTGCTCTACACAACCGTTGTGTTTATTACATTTGATGTGTAAAATATTGGTGAGAGACCATGACGACAATCTCGATTAAAGAAAACACGAGGAAGAAACTCCTTCGGATAGCAGGCGAGCTTCAGAGGAGGACACTAACAAGAGCAGATTTTGATACGGTCATTCAGTTCTTGATCGATGCGTATATTGAGAAACAAATAGATATTGAAGCCTGGAACAAGTTCACAGCTCCAATTTCAGGAGTAGATTTTGATTCCATCTATAGTGATCTCATTCTGGAGAGGCACCTTGATGAAGAACAAGGCAAATGAGACAACAGTACTAGATGCTGGAGTGTTGATTGCACTCGCGCTTGGAGAACCTTCTACAATGGATCTATCTCAGAAGATTATCAATCATCATAGTTCTTATGCATGCACAGAGATTGCTCTTTGCGAATTGAGCTATATTCTCTGCCGACGATTAAGTTGGAAAGAAGCTACGGAAAAAACAGAGAACCTCGTACGATCATCTCTCGTTGCAGTCATTCCATCCCATGCGTTATGGACTGAGGCCGCAAAAATAAAGTGTAAAGCAACAATTGCATTACCGGATTGCTTCACAATCGCTGCTGCACGCTTAGCCAAAGGAAAAGCGATATTCGTTCGCAGGGAAAAAGAGATAGTGGATGCAATTAATCGGAAGCTGATCTCAGATACACTCGAATTCGTTGAATGATATATTTCCAATGATTATGAGAGCTAATTATAATCGATTAAGCAATATTAGGACTGTGCAAAATCCGTAGCGGAAGCTGCGGATGGAAGAAGATGAGAGTCATTCTCACTTCCATCAATCACCTCCTATGTTTTCTATCTCATCGAGGTAGAAGCAGCTTGTTTCACAATCCTTCGGGATTGCGAGAGAGGTGCAGGCCATGACGGGGTCAGGTAACCAGGGAAACTTTCCCAGTACCTGTCTTTGTTGAGCCACCCTTTTCTTTTTGCAACGTTTTATCAAAATGAGTTGAGCCTATCAAAGGGTCTTACGTCGTTTTATTTTTGAGATATCTTTCAAGAGCCTCTTCATATCATCTATTCTCTCATTAAAATCCTCAATTTTCTCTTCAGGATCTTCAGTACCTTCAAAGTACTCCCCAACGAAGTCAAGTACTTCTTCTCTGAAAGTCTCAAGAACGAGGTTGACATCTAACTTCCCTTCTGGAGGAGTCACATGCCTTGAGTTCACCACTTGTCCTGAGATAGTTGGGAGAAGAGTCACTCGCACGCTGTTCAATTCTCTGCTGAGGGACATCACGAGTTTTTCCTCATCTAGATGAAGAAAAATTCCTGCGTGTAAAGACTTCATATCAAGTTGTCTAGCAAGCAACCTGCTCTCTCTGAAGACATACCCTTTCCTTGAAGAAATATCCTTTTCGAATATAATAATTGTCAGAGATCTTTCGGAGTGAGTATGACATTTTCATACTTGTTATCTTTGATGAAACGTCCTAATTGATCATCAATTGTGAGAAAATGGCATTGATTACTCAAAGCTGTTGCATAAAGAAGATTGTCAATCATGTCTGTGTGTCCATTCTGATAGAAATTGAGTGCGAATAGGTAGTCAGTTGCATCCGTTGAAACTGCTTCATAATACCCTGTCTTAGTGATGCTTAACAATCCCTTTCTAAAAATCGTATCTTGGTAGTTGCCATTCTTTATCTGTTTGATTGCCATCCAACTGCTCTCGAGCAAGCTCAGGTCGGAGTAACAAGCTTTAATGCTTTCAGAGTTCAATTTTGAAAGACTATCTATCACAACTTGCTCCACTTCAATTCCTAAAGTGGGTAACAGAAAGGATGTATCAAGAAGTATCCTCTGTATATTTTGACTGTTCTTCAAGGCTGATAGACTCCATTTCTTCTATTGTCGTTGACGCAAATTTCTTTCCATGCATTGCAAGTGCTATTGGATTTGGAACGGGTTCGATGATAATGCGATTCCCTTCTACTGTAATTAGAATCTTCATTCCAATCTCAAGACTTGCTTCTTCTACAACTGCCTTTGGAAGATACACCGTGTGTTTTTTCCCAATTTGACTTTCACTAGTCAGCCCCATTCGTATTCACCTGACAAATGTATATTTATCTGACAACATCATCTATGTCAGAATACTATATAAATTCATGGTTTCGATAGAATTATAATCCTTTATGCATAATCAATCAAAGAAATGTGTGTCAAGGTTTGCTGAAGTAATGGCAACAATCGGAGTGTCATTGCATCTTCCACCAATCACCTCCTATGTTTTTCACCATTTCAAATGGTGGATACAGCTTGTTTCGCAGTCCTTCGGGATTGCGAGAGAGGTGCAGGCACCAACGGGGTCAGGTAATTCAGGGAAACTTTCCCAGTACCTGTCTTTTGTTGAGCCACCCTTTTCTTTTTCATAGTCAATTAATCTTACAGAATCAATGGTTACAGCTTTATATTTGGACGAGCATACAGAAATCTGAGGAACAAGTTTTGACTAAGAAAATCCGGATAACTGAGGAAGCTTACAAGTGCTTGGAGGAAGCGAGATTACCGGGTGAGGATTTCAATGATACGCTACTCCGCCTTATCAGGAGATATGATCAAATCGAGTTGATGAAACGTCAGAAACAAATCCTAGAAGAAGAGGATTTTCTTCCTCTTGATGGAGCCAAAGAGTGAGTCATATTCCAGATCCAATAGACACATTCATATACTCTGTCATACATAGTTTACATGATGGAAATGAGTGATGTTCTCTCAGTAAGAATGGATAAAGATTTGGAGAAACGTCTAGCTTTCCTCATGGAGAAGAGGAAGATAGTCGACAAGTCGTCATATGTACGACAGCTTATTGATAGGTCGCTCTCAGCTGATCTTCTAGATTATCTTGCTGAGGAGGTTGAAGCTAGGCGTCTCAGCATCTGGAAAGCCTCGTCAATTGCGGAAATACCACTGCGAGCAATGATGAGAGAACTTGCTGAACGAAGAGTAACCATGTATGATGAGCAAACACTTACAGAGGATTTGATCTTCTCAGAGGGTTTTTGAAGTGATTGCAATCGTCAATTCATCACCTCTAATCTATTTAGGAAAATTGGGGCTCCTTAATTTATTACAGCAATTGTTCGACCAAGTGCTCACTGTGGATAGTGTTAGAGAGGAGGTTCTTGATGTAGCTACACCAGAGTATGCAATCTTGATGGATGCATTCTCAGACTGGTTAATCATGTCTGAGGTCCCCGAAAGTCCGCTGAAAGATCGTCTTGATGAAATGGGGCTTCACCAAGGTGAGATAGATGCTCTCGTACTTGCTTATCATACCAAGAGAAAAACGGATTCGGTCATGGTCATAGATGACCTAGCAGCCAGAGATGTTGCTAGAACTCTTGGATTAAGAGTGACTGGGACTATTGGAATCATTCTATCTGCCACAAAGAGAGGAATACTCTCGAAAAACGAATCACAGACCAATATCCGTTTTCTTGTTGAAAAAACTACTTTTCATTTATCCTCAGCAATGTATTCCAGAGTTATTTCAGAGTTAGAAAAACTGAATGGAAAATGAACCTATCATTAAATAGGGATTGATATGATAGAATTAATAGAGGATTCTCCATCTCCAGTCTTGTTGAGCCACCCTTTTCTTTTTGCAAAGTGTTGTCAAATGAGTTGAGCCTATATTTTTCATGAGAAGCAAACTACTATGTAAGGAAGAAGACCTATCAGCAAGAACTCGCCCTGATTAATACATGGGAGCGGAAAAAGGAACTATCAATATTCTTCTTATCCAATTATCACAATCAAAAGCAGTAGTTCTTTTTCTAATTGTACTTGTTATCAGTTATCTCGGTAGAATTAATTATGCATGGTCTTGGATCTTTGAGTACTTGATGTATGGTTCTATCTATTTCATAGTGTTCCTCCTTGCAATGGCTCTTCAAACTGCAGTACATGAACGAGGTCATATCATGAAACTTCGAGAGTTAGGGTACGAAGCTGCTAACTTTAAGGCAAATCGAATTGGTGACGTGAATTTTTGGATTGAAAATATGGATCAAATGTCCACAGATGAAATCTATAAGAATGCAACTGCACCATTTCTTTCTCCAGTTCCTTATGTTGTCGAGATTGTTTCTCTATTGATTCTTCTAGTAATCAACCTTCTATCACCGTTTCCACTTAGTCTAATGTTGTGTGTTTTTACTATCCTGGCATCTATCAGTTTAATCGGGATCTTTTGCGCAATCTTTACGATTCACAAGAAAAAAACATCTGGATTTTGTGTAAAACTAGCACGATCAATTACAAGCAGAGGAGATATTGACGAAATCATTGCTTGGAATAAGATAGATAGAACTGCAGACTGATAGATGTAGATTGCAAGGGGACTTTCCTAGGACCCGTCTTTTGTTGAGCCACCCTTTTCTTCTTGCAATATCTTTCAGAATGAGTTGAGTTTCTTTTCCATCATGAGATTGTTGTGATATTGAGATGTCCGTTAGAATTCTCTCCATATCAACTATTGTCATCAATCTGAAATGGACCATTTGATGCCGTGTTTTTTAATTTCTCTATTGATTCAATCGAATTAGATATTGGTCGGGTCAAGTCTTGTTAGACCTTCTATTCTATCATAGATCGAATCTGTTGAAACAATAGTATGATCCGGATTGTCATTACTGAGTGAAACTGCTGCATAGATTGCATCAAAGATGGAACCCAATTTATAATTCTCCAAAAGATATAGTGCTGCTAATTGATGATCAATTGTAGAAGGGACAACTGAGATATTTGGGAACGAAACAACGTGACTTATGATGTCACGAACTGAGGACACACCAGTGAGGTTTCTCAAGACATAGTAAAGTTCAATGGAGAAGATACTTGGAACAAGGACACTCCCTAGCTCACCTTCTTCAATCCTTGAGAACAGTCTAGTCGCATAGGTTTTTAGATGGTCATTCTTCTTATAGAACGCCAAAATCATATCGTTCTCAATCAGCATTCTGTTTCTTTCCGCCTCCATCGTTTGGATACATCCTTCCCAATCTCTGCATCTGCTTTAGCAAGGAGGTCTGCAATTGGTCCCTCAATATCCAATTCTGGTTTATCAGAGGGGATAGGAAAGAGAATATGATAAGATCCAATTGTGAGGAGAAGAAAAGTATCTCCTTCGAGTCCAGCCTTTTTTGGGATTCTGATGCGTCTTTGATTATCCATTCGAACTCTTATCATCAAGATGAACACCTCGTATGATTGTACGACAAATATGATTTAAAGATATGGATAAAAATCACATTTTATGGATAAAATATGTATATATTGACCTTTTTTTTTCAGGTTACAATATTCGGGACGCTACATTCGATTGATTTAGGGAGTACCCATAGCGGAAGCTGCGGACGGAAAAAGATGAGATTTACTCAACTTCCATCAATCACCTCCTATGTTTTCTATATCATAGAGGTAGAAGCAGCTTGTTCTTACTCTTCGGAGTGAGAAGAGGTACGGGCCTTGACGGGGTCAGGTAACCAGGGAAACTTTCCCGGTACATGTTCTTTATTGAGCCACTCTTTCACTCTTCAGGTTGAATTCCCGTATTGGTGGTAGAACACTGAAGTCAGCTGCCTCTCACTGCTTATAGAATCATTGCTCAATAATATACATCTCAGATGATTAGTGATATGATACTGCTTCTATATTAACTAGTCACACAACTTTTTGCTAAGAAGTGTTCTCATAGCTATGATACCATCTACACAAAAGTCACGACTCAATACTTGTTAGTTTGCAGATACTACCTACTATTTCTCAAGGAGTGTTCGAAATACATTGTGGTGATCTTCTTCATCAGACAAGAGACTCTCGAAGAGCTTCTTAGTTACATAATCCTGTTCTTCAATCGCCTTAGCTATAATTGTCTTGTAGAATGCAATAGTATCTTCTTCGGCTTTTTTGTCCAGGGATATCATTTTCTCTGGTGTGTCACCAATTGTGATTTTTGAAGGTTCCGTAGTCGGTTCACCACCCAAGTAGTCAACACGCTCAGCAATCTCTTCTGCATGTACCATCTCTTGAATAGCGACTTTCTTCAATTCATCAGCTACTGCGAGATGGTCGAAACCATATATTTTCACATGTTGCCACATGTACTGGATGCTGACCTGAATTTCCATAGAAATTGCTTTATTCATCATCTCGATTAATTCTTTTGAAGCCATGTTCTTTTAATCTCCTTCTTGGTATTACATATTCAATTTTCCTTATGAATCACATCGTTGTAGTGAAACAACGTCAAAACCTCTGTCAGTAATGTTAAAACGCTTTTTAAAATCACCAAATCATGAATTATTGAATCTTCATTCATGACATACTATTTCCTATAATGTCAATGATTTTCTGATTCCATCAGTATGACGTTTGAAGGATGAATAGATAATCCAGCCGAAGAGACGGTCCACAATTCGAGGTGGCATCCCTTCCTCTTTTCTTCTCTTATCTAACATTGCATAGATGCTCTCATAAGAAGCCGTGGTACCATTATCTTCGACAAGCCATGGTTTAAGAATGATCAAGCTGTTCTCTCCGTCCCAGTTAATAGTTGGGATTAAATCTTTTTTGAGTAGGTTTCTTTTCAAAAGTCCATCGTATAATTTTTTGTCAAGTAGTCCTTCACAGGCAATCCACTTTCCGGATAGATATACCTCCGGCCAAAAGTGTGAGGCAACTTTTGGCATTCTGTCATATAACCAACTGGGAATAATTCCTTTCAATGATTCACTCTTACATTTTGAAAGGTGAAATCTTGCTGGTATCCCCGAGGCACGGAGAAGAGCAACATGCAGATTGGTCTTTGTTCCACACTCACCAGTTTTTCTTCTCAGAGTTTGTGAAGCTTTACTTTTAGAGTCATTGATACTAAAAACGATCTCATCTCTTACAAAGTAGAAGATTTTCAGGGCTATTTCTTGCTGGCTCTTTGTATCTCCCTTGATCTCTTTTACTTTCTTTAAAATGTCTGGATGACACGAATCGCACAATTCTGTTGATTTCAAATACTGATTTGCTTCGCCTATTTCTTGATGTCTTTCTATCATTGATTTTGCCGCATCATTACTGCGTTCTTAATTAATATAAGTTGGAGCGAACAAAGTATGGTAATATACGACAAAAGGTGTACATGTTTGTCGATAACAATTAGGAGAAGAACTGAATCCAATGGACAATAAATCTCTTGAAGAAATTGTTTCATCTTTAAAATCACAGACTAGGCGTCAAGTAGTAAAGCTACTTCTTGAAACGCCTCGTGGATTACGCTTCAGTGAAATAGCAAGAACCTTGAATATTCATCCGTCAACATTAGAGAAGCATTTAGCTAGACTAATGAAGAGTAGAGTAATTTCTCATTTTAATGATCGCTATCTATCTACTGTAAATTCTATTCTTATTTGGGAAAAAATAAAGAATCTTCAAAAAATCGATAATGGGTCATATCTTTTTTCACATATTCTCCCACTCGATAATTATGAATTACGGGATCGATTCGGTTCACTAAATTTTAAGATAATACCTGACCTGATCTCTATTATCAATCAGATTAAGACTGATTTTAATGATACACAAAAACTCATACAAGCTGGTGGGAATTTAGATTATCAAATCGGAAAAAGCGTCTATGGATCTGGAATGCTAAATCACAACAATACACGGGTTGAACTTATTCTGACTCGTCAATTGATAAATCAGATTCAAAACCTTGGTGAAGAGAATCTATTTCTAAATAAATTTGATGAAAAAACAACTTGGTTGTATGAAATTGAAGAATGTAATTTGGGTCTTGGTGTAGGAGAATCTTCAGGATTTCTATTCCTACCTCAACTTGATTTTGAAATCGATTATAATCAGTGCTTGTATACTAAAGATACTGCAGCCATTGAATGGTTAAGAGAGGTCTTTCGTCTTTTAAAAACACAATCTCAGACTTTCAATCCTTAGACCAAGGAATGCTAAGATGTTCCAATAGAATTAACAGCTCATAGAAACAAAGACGTATATGTAATAATTAGTTAACTATATCGAAGAACCATGAAGGTAATGTCAAAATCAACTAAATTATCGAACGATAAGGTGTTTACGAAAGCTAAAGCCTTTTTTAACAACAATCTTGGATTGAAACTGGTTGATGAGGAAGCTGATTGCTGCCTCGATTTTCAAAGTAACCTTGGTTTTGTCACTGTGCAGGTTTATAGTGACGGCCAAAATCGTGAAGTAAAAATAACAACTCGCGAATACGAATATCAGATCCAGAAGTTTTTAGAAAAACTCTGATTCTCAATGTGTTGATTGGATAAGTTGACGCTATCACGAAGAGTTACAAGCAAAGGGCCATATTCATGAAATCATTGCTTGGAATAAAATGGCAAGAAGTGCGAATTATCGAAATCAGGTAATGGGTGAGCCATCATTCCCTACTCTTTGTTGAATCACCCTTTTCTTTTTGCAGTCTTTCAAAAAGAAGTTCAAACCAGATCATGTGACTGTCTTATATTGAATAGATTCTTCTTACACCCTGTTACAATAGCTACTGCATTTAGACCTACTATATGCTAAAACTTTAATATCGCATTCCTTTTATTGAATAATGATTCAATATGCCCGAATTTGGAAACCCATTTGATGTGAAAGCAAGTGAGCGGAAATTAACAGATCCCGAACTTATACGCGCTATTAGGTTCATGATTTCAGCGGAATATGAAGCAATTCAACTCTACATGCAACTAGCTGAGTCCACCGATAATAAACTAGCAAAAGAGGTCTTAATTGACATTGCTGATGAAGAACGTGTCCATGCTGGTGAGTTTCTGAAGCTTCTCTATCATCTTTCCCCTGATGAAGAGAAATTCTACAAAGAAGGAATTGAAGAAGTAGAAGAAATAATAGAAAAACTTGGTTCTAAGTAGTTTGTATTTACCTGAGAGAACGAGTTCCAGCTTGATATAAGAGTCATATGAATACACTGGGGTCACATCATATTTCATCAATCATTTCTAACGCCATACCCAATTCAGATGGACTTGGGGTATAGGCTGACGGGTTCAGGTAAACTAGGGAAACTTTCCCAGTACCTGTAGTTTGTTGAGCCACCTTTTCATTTTTCACTTATCTAAGACTTCAATGATCCTTAGTGATTTTTTTTGGAATACGAAGTACACCATTATGACACTGCTCTCTAGTCCATTCCGCAATCTGATGAAGGGTATGAAACAGAGTCATTCCTGCATCAGTGAGACCGTATTCCACTCTAGGGGGAACCTCGTCATAGCTCTTGCGACTAACAATCCCTAGGTTGGTGAGTTCAGATAATTTTCTTGACAGGGTTGAATCGCTAATTGCATCACTTGATTCCTTAGTAAGATCCTCTCGTAACTCAGAATACCTAATAGTGCTCACACACGCTCCCAGCATTAGAATCAGAGGGATTGTCCATTGGCGACCCAGTAGACGCACAACACTCTCAAGAGGTCTGATGCATGGTTGCTTTGAATACGCTTGATTATTCATTCTTCGTCATCAGGTAGTTACTTCCATTCATTGGAGCAATAAGTTATATGGTTCATCAAAACTTGTTCTTTCGGATGTAATAACTATGACAAAATGCAAATGTGAGAAAGGTGAACACCACAAAGAAATGAACAGAGAAGAACGGATAGATCATCTTGAAACTTGTATGGCTGAAACTATTCACAAATTAGAGTGCATTAAAGATGAATTGAAGAGTCTTAGAACTCAATAGTGATTTTATTTGACAAGTGTTGATCACCATTGACTCTAGTCGTTGAAACTCAAGACCTCGTGAAGAAGTATAATGACATTTCAGCGGTAGATGGAATCAGCTTCTCTATACGACGCGGAGAGATATTCGGTTTCTTAGGACCAAATGGTGCGGGAAAAACAACGACAGTGCGTATGCTTACGGGAGTGATATCTCCTACTTCAGGATTCATCACAGTCCTAGGCATTGAAATACCAAGACAGGTTAATGAAATTCGACACAGCATTGGAGTCCTTCCTGAAACAGCGAATGTCTACATAGACCTTACAGGACAACAGAATATGTACCTGTTTGGGGACCTCTACGGTCTTAGAAAAAACACTATTGTGGAGAGATCCACGCAGCTTCTCAAGAAGATGAATATCTATGAGGTTAAAGACAGAGCAGCGAAGACTTATTCGAAGGGTATGAAACAACGACTGAGTCTTGCTATGACCCTAATGACCAATGGCGAAGTCCTCTTCCTTGACGAACCAACTTCTGGTCTCGATGCAGAAAGCTCACGAGAAATCCGGGGAATCATCTCTGAGATGGCTACCGAGGGACGTACAATTATTCTGACAACACACAATATGCAAGAAGCTCAAGACCTCTGTTCACGGGTAGCTGTAATAAACAAGGGAAAAATCGCAGCAATTGACACACCGACGAACCTACGGAGAACATTCGAGAAGCGTCAGAGTGTTGTCATGAATCTATCAGAACCTATTCCTCGTGAAAAGATTGAGGAATTATCCAATGTTGAGGAAGTGCAAATCAGCGGCTCAACAGTTCGGTGCTACTCATCAGATCCTGGAAGTGCGTTGACAGATCTTGTGGAGTTAGCAAGGCATCAAGGGGTCAAGGTCTTCTCTGCATGTACAGAATCTGCTACTCTTGAGGATGTCTTCCTTGAACTGATACATTCCGGAGGTGAAACCCCTTGAACGGAAATTCAAAGATCCGAATCCGTCAAATACTTGCTATCGCAAAGAAAGACATGCGGGTCTACTACACAAAGGGACCCACACTGATATTTGGCCTTCTTTTCCCCTTCTTCTTCTTTCTCTCCTTTGTAGTGGGGAGAAGCATGGACCCAGCAACACTGATGCCTGGTCTTATTGCTATGGTCGTCTTTTTCTCAGCAACAGCTGTTGGACCAGTGATTTTTCCAACTGAAACCAGAGCCCATACTCTGGAAAGACTGATCTCCATGCCTGTACCTCTCTGGTGTATTCTCTTTGGCGATAGCCTTGCATCTGCGACTTTCTGTTTCATATCGAGTTCTGTGCCATTTGTACTTGCATTAATACTTCTAGAATTAAGTGTCATTCAAGTGGGATTGACAATCATGGGTATTGTTCTTGGGAGCATTTGCTTTGCGTTTTTTGGTCAGTTGATGTCAGCCCCTCCTGTGGATCAGACCTCCACTATCATGATGATTACGACCATGGTCAAATTTCCTCTCATCTTCATCAGTGGCATCTTCATTCCTCTAGTAACATTGCCTGAGATAATACGTATTATAGCATTCTTATCGCCCCTAACTTACATTGCGGATTTATTTTGGTCGTCTATGGTTGGCATCTCTCTGTTTAGTTCTTCTGTCAATCTTGCAATAATTGTGGGATGGACTGTACTTCTTGGTATTATGTCATTCTTAGCTCACAAAAAAACTCTTGAGAAACGACTGTAACATCATTCAAACTATTGTCAAACCAAGTGCTTTTGTAAATGAAAGAAAGAGGCTATTCCTAAAACCTGTATATTTCAAGATTGTGAGGCATTCGCAGTGGAAGCTGCGGATGGAAGAAGTTGAGAGTCATTCTCATCTTCCATCAATCACCTCCTATGTTTTCTATCTCAAAGAGGTAGAAGCAGCTTGTCTCGCAATCCTTCGGGATTGCGAGAGAGGTGCAGGCACCGACGGGGTCAGGTTACCAGGGAAACTTTCCCAGTACCTGTCTTTTGTTGAGCCACCCTTTCATTTTCTATCTATCTAATAGTGTGAGAAGATTCCCTATTGCTGAATCTAAATCTCTTGCTTGTCGAACATAACTTCAATTACTTCTCAGTCAGTTGCATTCACTCTCTGATCCTTTCGTATATACAGCACGACACAAACGACTAATATTATTGAAGCAATTACCGAAGCACCTGCAAGAATAATGACAGGGTCTAAGGAACTGGATGTTTCGACAATCCCATGAGCATAGTATATGTCCATTTCATCATTTCTGCCATCAGACCATGCAATATGCGGAACTCCATCCGAGTCCAGCTGAATACCCATATATTCGCCCGGTCTTGTGAACGAGCTTGAGGTCAGTGCATCTGCAACAGGAATTGATGTGCCAAAGACTGGGTTATCATGTTCATCGCCTGTAAATTCTAAGGTACGGTAATACGGTCTATAGGACCCTTCTTGTTCATCATAATAGACAATGTGTAATACTCCATCTGCTCCGATGGTCATCTCTGGATTCCATTGATTTCCTTGTACTGTCGGGTTCACTCGTAAACGTTCACTCCAAGTATCGCCATAATCGTCTGAATATCGAAGATACACGTCAAAGGAGTTCTGTCCTTCATCAAATCCGTCTGCCCAAAGAACGTAGAGTCTATCATTCTGATCAAATCGTACAACTGGAAGCGTAATCTTTCCAGGTGCTGATGTAGAGTAATTACCATCGCTGTTTATGAACTGGCTCTCTTGGAATGTGTTACCGCCATCAAGACTTTTTGACAGTTCGATGTTGCCCCAGCTTAATGTCGCTGGCTCTATGTAGAGCCATGCTACATATGGATCACTTTCATTACTCAAAGAGATGTACGGGAAGGCTCTCCATGGATCTTGTTCAGTTATATTGCATATCTCTTGAAATGTCTGGCCTCCATCGATAGATCGGCTAAGGCGAACGTTAGCGTCTCCAAGGGGAGAAGCGGTATCTACGTCATCATAGACGACATATATTGTTCCACTATCACTAATTGCCATCGTTTCCTTATCAGCAAAAAAGTCCCCATGAGTTGCTGCTACGGGAGTCCAAGTAGTCCCATAGTCATCACTTCTTGCAACAGTTATCTGTGAAAGATAGGGACCCGTAATTGAGTACTCTAAGTACGCATAGTAGATAACCTCATCATGCCATACCAACCATGGGTCAGACTGTCCTGTTGTTCCATTCGTGAACATTGGCATATTATATGGGGTTGCCCACGTATTTCCCCCATCAACCGACTTCGTTATGCTAACGCGAATACCTGCCTTATCATGTGTGTTTGATTCCTTCCACCCTGCAAAGAGTGTCCCATTATCACTGATAGCCAAGGAAACTTCCACATGATGTGGGTATGAGGAATCATCAGTTGAGAGGAGTATATTCGAAGAAAACTCACTCACTTCGGGTTGAGTTTCTACTGAAGCATTTAGGAGAGCTAAGTTTTCCACACTGCGGGTTTCAATATACTTGCTCTCATTAGTCTGTATGGCTGGCAATACAACCAGTAGGACCAATACAAGAGCAAACAAAAGTCGTCGGACCATATACAATACTTCCTCCTCATTCATTAGTAATTAGGTGTTGAGTGGCTTGATACCAATCGATCAGAGTTGATTCCGAGATTCAGCGTTTCAATATCCAAAAGGATGGAACTGTACAGTTTTTCACTGTAATGTCAGTTGGTTCAATGAAATCTAATCTCCAGAAACAAGATACAAAATCTGAACGATATTATAACCTCTATTGTAAAAGCAACTGAGTAGAGTTTTGCGTGAGCAGTTACTAGCAGAGGAGATATTGATGAGATTATTTCTTGGAACAACGATAAGGTGATTGACCGAAATCTCTCAGATGGACTTAGGGTATAGGCTGACGGGGTTAGGTAAACCAGGGGAACTTACCCAGTACCTGTAGTTTGTTGAGATCCTCTTTCTATTTTGTAGCAGTTTATCAATACGAGTCCACAAACCGAGTAAATATATCTCATATTGAATCTTGATTCATTATCTTTAAAAAGAACTCGAAGACTCTATTTCCTTTACTGGTAAACATAGTCACGTACAAGAAGGAAAAGAGATGGATTTACTATTCATTATTCTAATCTTCGTTGTTGCGTTGTCCATGACGTTGGTTGGAAAGGGAGGTGGCAACTTCTATGTTGTATTACTTGTTTTTGCATCAATTTCAATACATGATGCTTCAGCCACAGCTCAATTCATTCTGTTCGCTGCTTCTTTTGCTGGAATGATTATCTTCGGAAAAAACAAGGCAGTGGTCTGGAGATTGGCAATTCCTATTGGTACCTTAGTAGCTCTCTCTGCATTTGCAGGTGGCTTTCTCTCATACTTATTCGATGGAACTACACTGAAGATAATCTTTGTTCTTCTACTTGTGATTGCAGGACTGGTGATGCTTGTTCCCTATTCTTACCACGAGTCTGATTCACAAGAGAATCGATTTGGACGTGTAGTACTCACTACAGATATGGGTTCACTTCATCTGAATCTCACGATTATTGTACCAGTCACAGTATTGACTGGTTTCTTCAGCGGAATGATTGGTGTTTCAGGAGGATCTTTCCTCGTTCCAATGTTGGTTCTTGCTTGTGGTCTGCCTATGACTACCAGTGTGACCACAGCAACTCCGTTAGTTGCCATATCTGCTCTGATGGGATTTTCAGGTCATATGTTACAGGGTCACCTCAATCTGTATCTAGCATTACCTCTCGCACTGGTGACTATTGCAGGTGGTCTGTTAGGTGGAAAATTTGCACTGAATTCAAAACCGAAGCATCTCAAGCAACTATTTGCAGTTACGAATATGCTTGCCGCACTATTGATAATGCTGAATCTTCTGCATTTTCTCTGAATCTAAGTTCTTACCCATCTTAGATGGACTTGGGGTATAGGCTGACGAGGTCAGGTAAACCAGGGGAACTTTCTCAGTGTCTGTAGTTTATTGAGCTACCCTTTTCTTTTATCGCTCATGATTCCACTCTTATTCATCAAGAATCCAACTCACATCGTATCTAGGCGACTGGGAGTGGGAATTCTCATCATTTTCTCCCCTCTCCTTTGCTGTCAGTACAGAAAAGTGTCCTTTAATGCACAGTGCTTTACAACCCATTTCCCAATTTGCACACCAAATTCCCAGCGCCACAGGTGCATAGAAACGTGATTCAATATTCTGATAGAAGTCGAATCTTACCAAATGAGGTTCAACTTCATTACCATTCCTTTGTTTTCCGCTGTTTTGATTGAGTACACCTACACAGCGAGTTGTTTGTGAGTTGAATGATGAAGGAGACCATTGACATATTTCGTAGCACCGCCCAAATTGTTTGAAAGGATTCATGTTTACATTCAAGGGTTCCTTTGTTTGGGAATCTGTTAAAAAAAGTGAACTCAGTGGTAAGCGGCGATGAAAACGGAAATTTATGACACGGATTAAAGAGGGGACATACTTAGATTTGTACCCCAGAGCACAAACACAGATGATATGATCCTCTGTTTGATTGAAGCGATTTCCTAAGTATGAGATGATACTTTCATGATCTGCACCAGGTCCAATCCAACAAGTAGACAATCCCATACGCGTTGCATGCATTACTATCTTTTGTAAGCTCCGCCCCACATCGATTACAGCAAGACGATCATACTCTCTGGGAGCTATTGCAATGAGAAACTCTTGCGCACCTACTGTTGGCCAAACTTTGAGAGGTGCATTAACATATTCAAAACGAATAGCACGATTGCCTATCAACGCAAAATTGGATTGTACATATTGCATTAATTCACTATAGTCTTCGGGTGTTAATTTTCTGTTTTGGAATGATCGGCAAGAGCGTCTTAATCGCATCAGATCAAAAATATCTAGGTCATCGTTGCGTTTTTTAGAAATACGCTCACGTGGGTGTAAACCAAGCTTCACAGTACAGATATCAATTGCAAATATCGCTATTAGAAGCAATCCTACAAAAAGAGGAAAGAATGCTATTTGCATAGAACCTAATGACCATAATAATAGAGCTATAAGCATGAATATTGATGTTAGAATTGCTACAGGTAAATATTGAAGCCA
>Ga0315536_1000679_pt1 | contig 17106 bp, 14 predicted proteins | sample SalMarSW160230MG_FD_203093 | JGI IMG/M metagenome (GOLD analysis project Ga0315536, IMG submission 203093) | Salt marsh sediment microbial communities from the Plum Island Ecosystem LTER, Massachusetts, United States - Salt Marsh Sediment SW1602-30 ... | reverse complement strand
AAACCCATTTTTAATAGAAGAGAAGCTACACCTACTCAGATGGTATTTTTACGTAATTTATTAAGCGGGATTATTTTGATAGCAACATATTTCTTATTCTTCCCTTTCAGTAATTTATCTTTATTTTTAGCACCTTTAAATCAAATATATTTTGTAAGCATGGGTGTAGTTTATGGATTTGGACTCTTTTGTTGGTATAAAACACTTTCCTATTTAGATGTCTCAAAGGCAACAATTATATTTTCCCCTACACCTATTGTCACAGCAATTTTTGCATATTTTCTACTTGGTAGAATATTTACGATTTTTCATTTAATCGGAACAATTATTGTTATTACTTCAATAATCATCATTTTATTTAATAAGGATAAAGTTAAATCCACCTAAGTTTTAAATGACTCATTATTATTGAAAATATAGCAATTATTCACTAAATTATTAATCTAATTGAGCAAAAAGAGGTCTTAAAAAAGAATGTTAAAAACGAATATTACTGAAATGTTTAATATAAAACACCCTATCTTTGCAGCACCAATGGGTCCTTTTTATACGAAGGAGTTAACTGTTGCGGTCTCTGAAGCAGGTGGTATGGGAGTTATAAGTCATACCAACCTTTTGGGGAAGGAGAGTTTTAAGGTTATGAAAGAGGATATGGAATATGTAGTTGAACATACTGACAAACCATTTGGTTTTAATATTAGGACGGGTCGAATGCAATTTGATGCAAAAAAACTTTGTAGACAAATTCCAAAATTCATTTTGGAGAATCAGAAAGTAAAGGAACAATGTGTTTATGCTTTAACAAGCGCGGGTTCTTCGAAAATGTTACCATTAAGCAAAAGTTTTCAAGCATTGAAGGAGAAGAGTGATATAAAACACTTTCATGTTGCTCCAGCAGCTTGGTTAGCTGATAAGTGTGTTGCATCGGGAGTTGATGGCATGGTGGTCACTGGAAGTGAAGGTGGTGGACATCAATCTTATGAAAAAACAGGCACGTTAGTGTTACTACAACAAGTATTAGAAAAACATCCTGATTTTCCTATCATTGCCTGTGGAGCTTTTGGAAATGGATATGGCCTAGCAGCAGCATTAGCAATGGGAGCAGGTGCTATTGCAATGGGTTCAAGGTTCATTGCTTCTCAAGAAAGTGAATTTCATCAAAAATACAAGGATATTGTTCCCCCTGCAAACCCTCAAGATACTGTTTTGGTTACTGGCTTTTTGGGTCCTATTAGGTTATGGAAAAATGATTATGCTTTACACCACGGACTCATAGATAGTAAGGAGGAAAAAATGGCTGATGAAGATGGATTTACAATGGAAATGTTACTTGAAGATGGTAAGCATTATGAATCAGTATATTTAGAGGGGGACCTAAAAACTGGAGCGATACCTTTAGGTCAAAGTTGTGGATTAGTATATAGTTTAGAAAGAGTTCCAGATATAATAGATTCAATTGTAAAAATTGCTAAAGAAAGACTTAAAAAAGCTTCTATAATCCTTCAATAATATTCAAACAAACAAAAAAATTTTTCTGAAAAGAAAGCCCGAGACACAGGACCCGTGTTCTTTAGGTTCATTAATAACCTTTAAATATACTATCAGATAATTAAATATATAAATATATAATATGATATATACAATAAATCAATTCTCTTTAAAATAAAGATGTAGGATAATTATGACGAATAATGAAATGATTTCAGTTAAAAATTTGAAGAAATTCTTCGGTGAAGTTAAAGCTGTAAATGGTATTTCTTTTAACGTAAATAAAGGCGAAATTTTTGGATTGTTAGGACCTAATGGTGCAGGTAAAACTACAACCATTAAATTACTTTTAGGTCTTCTTGAATCGGATGAAGGTGAATTAGAAGTGCTTGGGATGGATCCTGAAAGGGATGAGATTCAAATTAAAACCCATATTGGTTATGTATCTGAAGAACCACTTATATTTAAGTCTTTAACTCCTAAGGATTTATTCAATTTTGTAGCATCCATAAGAGGGATGGATCCTGAAGAAGCAACTGAGAGAGCTCAGCAATTTATGGAGATTTTAGGAGCTTCAGAATATTACAATCAACTTATCGCAACATTATCTCATGGAAACAAACAAAAAATACAGATCATTGCTGCAATATTACACGAACCGGATTTACTCATTTTAGATGAACCATTGTCAGGTCTAGATGCTAAATCCGTAAAAGTCATGAAAGAAATATTAGATTTACATTTAGAAAAAGGAGGAGCAGTTTTATTTTCCACGCATATAATGGAAATAGCTGAGGAGTTATGTGATAGAATCGGGATCATTAATAAAGGTAAAATTGTAGGGATCGGAACCATAGAACAATTAAACGAACAATCCCACAAAATTGGAGCTCGATTGGAAGATGTATTCTTAAGACTAACAGAAGAAGATGCATCAGTAGAAGAAATCGTGAAAAAACTACGAAAATCCTTCATTAATAAAAATGGATGAGATTAAATGACCGATCAAAAAATTAGTTTATATAAATTAGCGAAGTATACGAATCTTGAGATTGTAATGGAAGCTCAAGTACAATCTACTGGAGCAAATCAATCCAAATTGATGGAAAGATATAAGAAAAATAAAAAATCAATAAAAAATCAAGCTATTGCATTAAAAGTATCATATGGATTTCTATTAGCATTAATTACAATTGTACCAATATTTAACTATTTAAACCTTATCGAATTTTTTGGAGGATCTAGTCCTAATCCAAATGCAGGTCTCTTAGCTGGTAGCTTAATATTATCTGTTTTTTTTGCTATGCAAATAGCATATTTGTTAATTTTAGGAATGATGAATATTTCAGCTTTAATGAATGGTGAAGCATTCCGTTGGTTCGAAACTTTACCACTTTCAAAAGACCGTTTAAATAAATTAGGATTTGTGACGGCTTTTCGGAATGTCGATATTGGTTTGATTCTTATATCACTTGCATTTCCTATTATAATGGTAATAATTACTCAAAATTTTCTATTATTCTTTGTGAGTCTCTTAGTATCATTAATTAATGCGGTATTAGCATTTAGCATTTTAGTGATTATATCTCAAAAACTTAGTCGAATATTTCGAATCCAAGAAATAAATACTAAAAGAGCAACAACGATACGACTCATTACAATGCTAGGATATTTTATTCTTATCTTTAGCATGTCAATTATTCTAAACGTAGCAATATCGTCAATAGGTACTTTTTACATTATGGCAAATTCAATTGATAATGCAGAAACACTAAATATCATTTTATCTTTGATTCCTTTCCCATTATCTCCTAGTTATTTACTAACGATGTGTATAGAGCCTACTAGATTTTCGAACCTTCAATGGATAATCACTTTAATGGGAATATTCCTCTATGCAACCTTAACTTGGTTCTTATATCGTCGAGCAGTTAAAGCAATGAGATCTGTCACCTCCTCATCTTCGATAGAAAAAAAAAGTGGTAGGAAAGTAGAGGAAAAAATTGAAGTGAAAATAGAAAAGAGATCACCTATAATGGCTTACATACGCAAAGACCTATCAATGGCAACAAAGGATATTCAAATGCTAATGTTTATTTTTATGCCCATAGTATTACCCTTTATTATGGTTCTAACCATTACGGGAGTAACCTCATCTGAAGGGTTAGTAGCGATGGCTCAAGATTTCTTGATACTTTGGAGTATAATTGTAATTTATTTCCCAATTATTGCAATCATGCTAGTATCCGGTTTATTGAATGTAGAAGATTCTGGAGCATCAATCCTTGCTTCTTTACCGTTAAATCCTCGAGATCAAATGAAAGCTAAGTTAATTTTAATGATTGGTATTCAATTGATCTCGTACTTCTTGCCGATCTTTTTATTATTAATGAATCCTGCTTTCCTGCCGTTTATTGGATTGTTTATTGCGTGGTATCCTATAGTACTTGTATTTTTAATGGTCATGTTCCAAATGAAAGTAAGGTTATTCGGAAAGTGTAAGTACAAATATGTTCTCGAAGAAGTAAACATAAATCATAAAGTTTGGAAGTGGGTATTTTTAATATCAACCCAGTTCCTAATTTGCATTAGTTTTATTGTTATAGGTTCTATGTTACTTGTCTTATACAACATGGTTGTCATGACTATAACATTATTGATAATGAGCCTAGCTTCTCTCTCCATTTTATTTGTGACGCTCAAATTAATGTTTCCAAAAGAATTTGGAAAAAGAAAAATGATTGGAATCAGAGCAACTTTTAGAAAACATCCACTGTTAGGAACTATTATACTACTGATCACCTATTTTTGCTTTCTCAATATTCCAGATTTAATGTTATCACCATTTATTCTGTTACTTAACATGTTGCCAATAATAGTTAGTAAATTAATTGGGATGCTTGTAGCACTCGGAATTTTGGGTTTATTGTGGTTTTATATTGTTCCTAAAGGTTTTAGACTTCCAAATGATGATGAGAAATTTACAGATTTTGCTAAATCTATACGCCTTACTACTGGAGGACATTTAATTCGAAATATCCTAATTGGGATAGGAGCTTCAATTATATTTTTCCTGAGTGTGTATATCTTTGGGAATATCTATGGAACTCATAATTGGGATTTAGATGTTCTTTTTGGAGTTCCTTTTGCCCCACCATTATATGGAATTGGATGGCTCTTATTCATTTACATGCTAATTCCAGGAATATATGAAGAAGTATCATTCAGGGGGGTTATTACATCTCTCAATGAAAAAAAGTATTCTCAAAAAATAACATTAGTGATCGTTTCAGTTTTATTTGGCCTGTTTCACTTAACCAACATATTATCGGGGATGCCACCAATAGTTGTAATCCCTCAAGCATTTTATACAGCTCTTTTAGGATTAGTTTTAGGATACATGGTAATCCGAACCAACAGTATAATCCCAGCAATTTTAACTCATTATTTAATAAACTCAGTAGGAAAGTTCTTTTACTTTATCAATTATACTGATGATCTATCACGTGTGTGGTTTTTCATTATAGGGATGGGAATTGTACCAGCAATTCTTAGTTTGCTATTTATACGGTTTGTAACTCCTTTGAAAAAGCGAGAAATAAATATTATTTAATTAAATTTTCAACATCTTTTTTTTTATCCTTTAATAAAATATATTGATTATTTGAAAATGTGATTAATATTGTTAGATAATTCCACGATTGAAGTAAACAGCCTTAAAAAGTACTTTGGAGATGTTAAAGCTGTAGATGGGATTAGTTTTGCTGTGAAAAAAGGGGAGGTCTTCGGACTTTTAGGCCCAAATGGTGCTGGTAAAACTACAACGATAAAACTATTGCTGGGTTTATTAGATCCAAATGAAGGAGAAATGAAAGTATTAGGATTAAATCCTAATAAGGATGCTATTGAAATTAAAAGAAGAATTGGTTATGTGTCAGAAGATCCTTTAATTTTTAAATCTCTTACTCCAAAAGACTTGTTTAACCTAATTGCCTCAATTAGAGGGCTTGATCCAGAGTACGTGTTAGATCGTGCTCAAGTATACTTAGAAAGTGTAGGAGCACTAGAATATTTTGAACAACTCATAGCCACATTATCTCATGGGAATAAACAAAAAATACAAGTGATTGCAGCTATTCTCCATGATCCTGAAATTCTCATTCTTGATGAGCCTCTTTCTGGTCTTGACGCAAAATCGGTAAAGGTTATTAAAGAAATTCTTGATCTACATACAGAAAGAGGTGGTTCGGTTTTATTTTCTACGCATATAATGGAAATAGCTGAGGAAATATGTGATAGAATCGGGATCATTAATAAAGGTAAAATGGTAGGAATTGGAACAATTGAGGAGCTCAACACCCAATCAAACAAAATTGGTGCTCGATTGGAAGATATCTTCTTAAAATTAACAGAGCAAGATAGTTCAATAGAAGAAATCGTGAAAAAATTACGAAAATCTTTTAAAGAAGGAATTTAGGAGTATAGATAATGGCACCAATTAAACATTTAAGTCTATATAAACTTGCGAAGTACACTAATTTAGAAATTGTTATGGAAGCTCAAGTTCAATCATCGGGCGCAAATCAAGCGAAACTCATGGAAAAATATAAGAAGAATAGGAACAGTATCAAAAGTCAAGCTTTTGCAATGAGACTCGTTTATGGGGTAATGTTGGCATTTTTAACAGTAATTCCTCTCTTTACAACTATTCGTTTAATAGAGTTTTTTAATAAACTTTTTGTTTCAACTGGTTCTATATTACTAACGGGTAGCCTTCTTTTCTCCACTTTCTTTGGAATACAGTTAATTTATCTGATGTTATTAGGAATGTTTAGTATTGGGGCGATGATGACTGGTGAAGCTTTTAAGTTCTTTGAAACTCTCCCGATTTCAAGAGAACAAAGAAGAAAACTCGGTTTTTTTACTGTATTACGAAACTTGGATGTTGGGTTAATAATAATGATGGTCGGCTTACCAACAATGATGATTATAATGACTCAAAACATTATTTTATCGATTATTAGCATTATAGTTTCAATAGGTGCAACTTTTCTAAGTTTTAGTGTACTAGTTCTTTTTGCATCTAAATTAAGTCAAATATTCAAGGTTGAAGAAGCAGGATCTAAAAAATCCACCATAATACGAATTATTACCATGCTGAGTTATCTACTAATGGCTTTTTCATTGAGTTTTTTTCTGCAATGGGCTATAAATGCAGCTGATGATTTATTTATATTAGTTTCATCATTTGAAAATATAGATTTTTTGAATTATATCATCTCAATTATACCATTCCCTTTTGCACCTAGTTATTTAATTACCATGCTTGTTGATCCTGCGCGATTTTTAATACTGCAGTGGATATTCACTATTATTGGCAATATATTATTTGGTATTACAACATATTTACTATACAAGAAGGCAATTTCTTCAATGCGAATTGTAACCTCATCAGCAGCTATGGATAGCAAACAAATACTGAAAAAAAGAGCCTTCAAAAAAGTTACACAAACCGAAATAATCATTCATAAACCTATTATTGCATACTTCCGAAAAGATTTATCGACAGCTTCAAGAGATTTTCAAACACTCATGTTTGTGATAATGCCATTAATCCTCCCATTTGTATACGTATTTTCATTGTTAGTTAGCACCGGAGGAGATCTTTTTGTAGTGGGAATTGATATTCTCTGGATGATTTTAATATTTTATCAACCGATCATATCTCTGATGATTACTACTGGTTTTTTAAACTTGGAAGACTCCGGAGCGTCAATCTTGGCATCATTACCACTTCATCCTCGCGATCAAGCTAAAGCAAAACTCTTGTTACTGATCATCATTCAAACTTTATCATTTTTCTTACCTCTTTTAATGTATATTGGTTCCTCAAATTTCGTTCATTATTTATTCACATTCCTTGCTTGGTATCCAATCGATTTAATCTTCTTACTTAATGTGTTTTATTTTAAAATAAGGTTATTTGGACGGATGAAATATAAATTTGTTTTGGAAGAAATCAGAATAGAAAAAAAAATACTTAAGTGGATTGGAATAGGGATCCTCGAATTTATAATTTGTTTTGGCTTTATTTTTATAGGGGTTATTCTACAATTAAATTTTGGTACCTCGTTGATGTTATTAATTTTATTATTGGTCGGTGTTCCGATCTTAGGATTGTATGTTATTTCATTACAAAGAATATTTCCAAAAGAATTGGGAAAGAGAAAATTTATCAGTATAAGGGAAAATCTCAGAAAAAGACCAATTTTAGGGACGATAATAATTTTATTATTATATTTCGGATTTCTGTTCTTACCCGATTTTATAGATATACTTTTCCTCCCTATTTATTTAATTCTTTCAGACTTAGGTATTTTATTTATCAAATTTTTTATCGCTTTTGGATGTTTAACATTTTTATGGTTCTTGATAATACCGCGTAGTTTACATTTACCAAACGGAGATCAGAAATTCAAAGAGTATCTCAATCACATTAAATTAACAAGAGTAAAACCTATACTCAGAAACATTGTTGTAGGGATTGGATGCTCAGTGATATTTTTTGTTAGTACATTTTTAATAGCAAATTTGCTCGGAACTTTTACGTTTGATCTTAATCTTTTATTTGGAGTTCCAAGTCTTTTAGAAATTGGATGGTTTATTTTTATTTTAATGCTTATTCCGGGTATTTGGGAAGAAGTAGCCTTTCGAGGAGTATTATTCCAACTAAATCTGAGAAAATACTCACGCAATGTTACACTGGTTCTCACTTCATTATTATTTGGTGCAGCTCATTTTCTCAATTTGATCACAGGTCAGCCTCTTAGTTCAACTATTTTGCAAGTGATATTTGCAGCATCATTAGGATTTCTTTTTGGATACATGTACATTAAAACTAATAGTTTACTTCCTAGTATCATAACTCATTATTTAATTGACACAGTGGGAGCCTTATTTATGAATGTTGATTTTCCAGATTTCATAAGTTCAAGTATATTTTTTATCTTTGGAGTTGGATTAATACCAATGGTGTTTGGTCTACTATTTGTCAAATTGGTTATACCAAAATCGAAAAATGGAGAATTAAAAAGGAATTAATTATTTTATGATCTAATTTTTCTTTATTAAGGTTTAATTTCAATAATAGATCAAACTTGAAAAATTGAAATTGAAATGACTGAAAAACACTCTATTTGTAAGAATTGTATAATGGTAGAAGGTTTCTTGGGGATCGAGATTGATGATAATCAACTCTGCAATTTCTGTGCAGATCCTAATCATGTTAATCCTAATTGGTCCAAGAAAATAATTAGTGAGAAACAAAAAAAAGAGGATTTAGAAAATTGGAATAATACTGTACGAGAAATGCAAAGATTTCACAATGGAAAGCATTACGATTGCATCATCGGATATTCGGGCGGAAAAGATTCCACCGCACTAGTTGATACATTTATAAACGAGTATCATTTAAATCCATTACTGATAACCATTGATACGGGATTTATGACTGAAGTTGCTAAAGAAAATATGAATGAGACTCTCACTAAAATGGAACTATTTGATAATCACGTCATAATTGAGGACTCAATTCCTATCTTTACCAAGTTGTATCATTATTTCTTCTTTTCTCATAATTCTCTTGAAAAGAGCTTAACTGTTGATGTTTGCCATAAGTGTACTGATTTGATTCACACAATCTCTTACAAGGTAGCATTAAGCAGGAATATTCCTTACTTGATAATCGGATTTTCCCCGGACCAGATCGCTCGCTATTTTTATGAAACGACCACTGAAGATATCATCAAAGATGGAACTCCAATTCCTGCATTACAAACCTTCTTGGGAGAAGACGATCGACAATGGTTTCTCACCCCGGAAGAGATTGAAAAAATGAATGATTTTTCCCCTAGGGTGCTCTATCCCTATCACGTGATAGATTATGATGAACATGAAATTATAAGCCGTTTGGAAACGAAAGGACTCATCCAAAGGGGAAAGGGAGATCCCGTTCTTACTAACTGCCACGTGGTAAAGGCAGCGCTCCTTCACGACTTATATCGTTATGGTGGAATAACCTATGCCTTGCAATACTCAGAATTGGTTCGTCAGGAAGAAGATCCCGAAAAACATCACCAAAGTCGGAAGAGTTGGCTACGCATGTACAAGCAAATCGGAAAGAGCATTCTCAACGGCACCTTCAACATGGAAGGAATGGAAGCATTTTTTGCGAATTTAGGAATTACAAAAGAAGAATTGATCCAAAGAATTGAAGAAAAAAGGCATACTGATCCGAATGAAGATAAAATCCTCCAAAACATCGAACGAATCAAAACTAATAAACTTCGATGAATGAAAATCTAAGAAAAGAGAGAATAATTTTAATAATTATTTTTAATATAGTTAATTGAATTTATGCATAACTTCAATACTCGTTCTAATACGCCTTTTTCTATTTTATCGAGAGTATCCGTAGATTGATGATAAAATTTAAGCATTTGCTTTAAATCCATTGCCACAATTGTAGCTGCTTTTAACCCGGCTTTTGAAAATGTAGTTGCATCCGTTCCACCTGTAACTTGACCGATTAATTTTTCAACAAAACTACTCCCCCCAAGAGAAAAATTTGATGCAGGCATGCCCAAATCTTTAGCGGATTGGGTTAAAATTTTTACTACTTCGTCTGAATGCTTTGTTCTCGTTGTTGGCTCAAAATCAATTATGGCTATGTTTGGAAGACTTTGAATACCATCCATGTTAATACAGATTGCATTTTTTGTTTTCAATTCTTCTAAATGTTCTTCTACATATCTATAAGAACCTCTTAAACCAGCTTCCTCGCATCCAAAAGAAATCAAGCGTATTTCTGTGTTTTCAGGAATAATATTTGTATTAAATTTTAAATATTTACCTACTCCGAGCACTATTGCAACAGCACTAAGATTATCAACAGCACCAGGCACTTTATTTGCTTTTTCACCAAATGAAACGAAAAACCATAAGCCAATTAGTACGGGTATCCCTATAATAAATAAGATTAGAGCGAAAATCTGAAAAACAAGAAAGTCAGCAATTTTAAAACCAATGATAGATATAATGAATAAAATTGTGGAAATTACCATCCAAATTATTAAAATTAAGAGTCCAAGAAACACAATTATTGCATATCCTATTTTTAAATGAGTCAATAAATTAAATTGCAAAGCACTATCATGATGTCCCGAAAAAATGAGTATATTTTTCACTTCTTTTTTGCTCTCAAAAACTCCAATAACATTCTGAGAACTTTTTTTTTTAAAAAATGGATCGATAAATTCCCTATAATTAAAAAATTCATTCCAAATTATTAAAAAAGCTCCTAGATTTAATGCAAATGAGATTCCCATAATTATTTGCTCTACTTGGAGAAATAAGTGTAATGTAGTAAGAAAATAACTTAAAAATGAAATGAGAATCATCAAAACCATCACTTTTATATATCCAATAAAAGCTCTGGGGTGACATGTAAAGGGTTCTATATGGGAAGAATCACATACCTTTTCAAATTCAACTTTAATCAAATCAGCACTTTTTGCTTCTTGAGGACTACATGGCATTCTTGGGCCACATTCTTTAATTATTCTTTCAATGAAATTGTACATATAATCCGAATTTTCTTGAGAGAGTTCTATTTCCATCTTAGATCCGAAAATATTATAATTATTATATATTTAGTTTGGCATTTTATAAATGTAGTTTTAATCAGATTCCTGAAATTATATACTAAAAATAAAATAGGAATAATTTAAAATAGAAGTTCTTTTATGTGAAGAAACTAGAGAAAAAATTCTTAAAAATTAATGTTTTAATTATGGATTCAAATAGAAATATCGAAGTCACGTGTCCAGTTTGTAAGATTATTAAAAAAATTAGCATTCCTCAGAAAATATTTGACCAAAAAAGATTTGGTACAATAAAAGTTCAAGTTCCTCAAGGAGGTGTTTGCCTAGATCATCAATTCATCGTATTTATAGATATAAAGGGCATCATCAGAGGTTATGAAAAAATAGATCTAGTAATGAAAACTCCAACTGAAACAAAAAAGTTTTCTCTCTATGGATTCATTAAAATGTTTGGATTATACGGGTTATTTTCCTTAATTCATGCTAAGATTTTTAATTATCTATCATACGTTATCAAAGATGAGGGTACAGAAGATCAATCAGAAATTATCAATATGCTTGGAGATAGTTTGCTTCCCGAAAAATATCGAGGGATGAACTTTATTACATTTATTGAAGATAGAGATTATAATAAAATAAAGAAAGACAAAAATATTCTCATAATAGATAGTCAAAAGAATATATTACAAACGCCTTGGAAAACAAAATTGAAATTCGAAGAAGAAATCATTAAAAATGCACTTAAAATCTCAAATGAAGATGAACAACGTATTTCTATTCAAAATGAAATCGCTAAATTTATAAAAGAGGCTGAAATCTCGAAAATTATTGCCGAGAAAGAAGTGATCTATGAAACAGAGCTTATAGAAAAACTCTCAAGAGAATTAATGATCCCAAAAGTAAATTATTATCGAATTTCACTAATTAAAGAGTTTATAGAAAGAAGAATTTCTGCAAAATTAGCCCAAAGGATTAAAAACAAAGTACATGAATTCCTCAAATCAATATAGATTAATCAAATACTATTTTTTTCAAAAAAAGTAAAATAAGACCAATTCTTTTTTAACTAAAATCAAATAAATTTGAATTACTAATCTAAAAGTGAAATTTTTATGCCCGATTGGGGAATGCAAAATCGTTTATCAAGAATTATTAAACCAAAATCTGGACATTGTGTAATGCTAGCGGTGGATCATGGTTATTTTGGGAATGTCCCGGGACAACTTAAATGTTTTGGAGATCTTAATCCTCTTTTTGAACATGCCGATGCATTGATGCTCACTCGAGGAATGTTAAGGAGTTGCGTTTCTCCCGATAGTGATATTCCCATAGTTTTAAGAGTATCAGCAGGAGCAAGCATGCTTAAAGAACTTTCGAACGAAGAAATAAATGTAACCATCGAAGATTGTATAAGATTAAATGTTTCTGCAATTACTTGCTCAATTTTCGTAGGGAGTGAGTTTGAAAAGCAGAGTTTATTGAATTTATCCAAACTTGTGAATTGGGGTCAAGAATATGGAATTCCATCTTTAGCAGTGACCGCCGTTGGTAGAGAAATGGTTCGAGATTATCGATATTTAGGAATGGCGAGTCGAATGGCAGCAGAAATGGGTGCTTCTTTTGTTAAGACTTACTATTGTGAAGATTTTGAAAATGTTACGAGTATTTGCCCCGTTCCAATTGTCATAGCAGGCGGAAATATAGATTTGAAAGCCAAATTTATTCCGAAAAAGATTCCCGAAAGGGATGCCCTGCAGATGGCAAGGAATGCAATTGATAAGGGAGCTGTCGGTGTAGATTACGATTATTTTTCATAATCGCAAGCAAAAACATGGGAAGAAATATCTTCCAATCAGACAGCCCAATTGGAATGATCAAAGCTGTTAGGGCAATCGTTCATGAGAATGCAACGGTTAATGACGCATTTGAGATATACCAGAATGGTCCAAAAGGTTTATAACAAATTTTTTTTTTTATTCTTATTCTATTGATTCGTTTTACGTTTTCTTACTAGACCCTTTAAAAAACTACTCTTCATAAAAATAAAGGTTTTTTCATCTAAAAGTAATGAATATTGGGGAGAAGAAATTATAATTTCAAGCAAGAATTACTAAAATATGTATATTCGTACTAGTGCTTTATTCACTGAAGCAACACCAGTCTTATTTCCAATACAAATAATAACAAAATTATAAAGATAGCGATGGTTTTTCCAATATGATCACTTCTTCGTTTCTACTTATTTTTTCAATGGTTTGGACATCCAAATTCTTTTTTATTTTACTTCTCAAATTGTAAGATCCTCCCGCTTCCCCAGCTTCGAATTGGAAAACCTCATTATCTCTGGTAAAAATAATAAATATAACTTTAACTATTGTTTTCAACCTATAGATTACCTTAATTTTCGTGATATTCTCTATTTTATTTTGCTCGATAACATAGTTTGGTTCATTGTTTTTATCTTGAATGATTTTGATTATACCGATTCTCTTATTTGAAACGAACTTGAGTAAATCATTTCGCCTTACTCTTGAATATTCTCTTAGATCAACGATAAGCAAAGCTAACATTATAATTTGAGTAATAAAACCAACGATTGACATAAAGTAAAGATGGGGATCCACCATAACAAAAAAGACCACAAATAAAATAAAAATAAATATCACAATCCCTTCTATTATATGATGAGATCTATACTTTGCCTCCTGTAGTTTCCAAAATATTGTTTCATCGTTTTCGATGATTTGATTCAATATTTTTTTATAATTCTTGCTTTTCAATTTTTACTCCTCACATTATGATTTTTAGATAAAAATTTTCTATACGTTATCTCAATATGATTTTGCCTAAGCATCTTAAAGAGATCCTCATGATCAGAAATATGGCATAATTGAAAACTGTTGATCGCTAGGTCGAGACGCCGAAGAACTTTAATATCTGATTTCTTGAAATAATGACCTGTCCAATCCAAGTGTCCCACACGTTTAAAATCTGGAATAATTTCAACATTTACATTTTTTTTAAAAGACAACAATACTGGTCGAACGTCAACATATTTAATATCAGTATAATTCAATGAATAATATTCATTATATTCGTTCCCATCTATTTTTTTAATTATTTTTTCATTGGTCACAAGATAGGAGGTGTGAGATTGCTCGAATAAGTTAGATAACGCTAAGAATATTCCAGACCCGGATACGCCCGGAAAAATGATAAAAATTAAGTCCAAGGTAATCGCAAGAAGAAATCCGATGTATGTATTAGGAATTGGTAAATATTGAAAGATTAATACATCTATAATAACACCAAAAATTAAGATGATTAATGATATAAAGAAGAGGAATTTTTGTGGCTGTAAACTTATGCTGGATTGCCAAAGAATTTCTTCATCCTTTTCTAATATTTCTGCAAACATAATTTTCGTTAAGTCAAAAGGATTGTCAATTTTGTACCTCGCTAATAGAATATATTAAATTAATACTTAAAAGAATGTCGCTCCAATTGCAAAAATTAATGAGATTAAACTAATTGATTCTATTCATAATTTTGCCCATTATTTAATAGGGATAAACATTATAATTAAAATTAAAAATATTTTGGATATTTCATTACTGAAAGATAGACAAATTAATATGAATTCTTAAAAATCATTACTAATATAGGAGTTTTAATAATAATTAATCCAAGATCTACCCTAATTTTTATAGTAGATTATGGATTACCCTTCTATGAGTAATTAGTTTTACTTAAATTCCTCTTCTACTTTTCTCGTCCAGTCTTTGTTGGTCATTTTCATCTTAATATACCGATAAGCATAATTTAATATTATCATTGTAACTATGCAAAATATTACTATTCCATAAATCAGATCTAATTGACTCGTTGAAAAATTACCTCATTTTTGTTTGTTATTAAGTTGAAACCCAGTAATCCTTTCAAGACTTTGATCAGCGATAGATATTCTTTAACACCTTCAAATTTAATGATTTCGCTTGTTTTATCATGAAATCGAAATTCGAATCCATAAATCGTTCTCCTTATAACGACTTTTTGAATGGCTTTTACTTCGATTTTTTTAATTATTGAATCTTCAGTGTTATTTGGAACACTGCTTTTTATAAGTGTATTAGAATTATTATGGATGCTTATCATTACATTATTTAAAGATACAAAATACCTCCATTTAAACTTGTCTTTCAACAAAATCCTATAGAGAAAATAATGCACAATCAATAGAAATAATATATTGAAAACATAAATCACGACAATAAATAGAGAAGCTCCAGGAACAAGTATCGATTTCCCAAAAACACTATTAAATCCAATTATAAGCAATGTAGCAATTAAGAATAAGGAAATACTGTCTATAATTGGTGCATGGTTCTTACCTTTCCATAATACATTATCAAATTTCATAATTCGATTCTTCCCACTTTTTATAATTAATTGTTAAAAAAAAATAAATATTTAGGTATTTAAAATATTTTTATTTGTCCAGTAACCAAATATTGTATATATGTTATCAATGTGAAAATACCAAATGCAAAGCACATCCCACTATAAGCATATAATATATATTTTATTATAGAAGGAGTTTTAGTTTTTCCACCTGTATTTTCAACTTGGGGTTTTCCATAAAGGAAATATGTCATTAGTACTACTATAGGCATCATCGCTCCAATAAGAATATCTATTGTAGTAGCAATTTTTTTAATAACTTCATCAGATACCCATACAGAAATTATGGCAAGTATGATACAAAGAATTACTTCAAATATCACCAATAATGGTATTTTACTCAAACCTATTTTGATTTGAGTGAATTTAAATGCCCCCTTTGTTGCAGCGAGTGAAAATAATAATCCAGATAGGCATAATATGATACCAAGCGCCAAATAAGCTGAAGAAGGATCTGAGAATTTCGCAAATAAATAATTGAAGTCTTTTGCTCCACCGTTGATTAAAGGAATTAAGGTACTAATAGCATTAATACTAAATGCAGCACCTGATGCAATACCAGCAATCACTAAAAGGAAAGCAATCCAAGCTTTTGAACTATCTGTTCTAAATATATATCCCGAGGCACTGAGTAAAACTGCTGGTATACCAGTGATGAAAAGATACGACATATAACCCATTGTTTCAAAACTTTCTGTATCAAAAGTATGCTGAGTTGAATTAGAACCAAACCCATTGATTAAATCTTGTTCTATCTCTGCATCATCCTCTTCAGATCCTAGAAGAATTGGGGATTCCTTTCTCTGAATCAATGTGTTATTTAATAATATTGTATCTTCTACATATGGTAAGGTTAAATCAAAATAACTTTCGTATTTCCAGATAATCTTATTTTCCATTTTAAGTGAATGAGTAAAAAAGTTAGCATCGATGAAGAATAATCCAGAATTCAGAGTGCCTCCAAGGCATAAGGTTAATATCAAAAAGAAAGGGATCATCGTTAAGAAAGAAACCGTAATTGATACAATAGCTAATGCGAGTAATACATATGTTAAAACTAGAATCGCAGCGCGAACTAAAAGCCATGCTAAGTGTGCTAGCCACGAGAGTATTGTCATTCCTATTGATTGAGCATTTTGATTGTTTTGGTTGGTGATATCTGCAATGCTACTGGCTATTGTGATTATTAGATACGCTATTCCGAAGGTAATGATGTACAATATTACAACGAGTACCCCTAACCACCACGCTAAGGGGTCAAAAGGTCTTGGAGCTGCCCCTAACTCCGCACTAACATGAGGACTATCTAATGGGATAAATAGCATCGCTGCAGAGGGTAGATTCATCATCGTGGCTGATATGCCGTCATCTTTTGTCGAAATATAGGAATATAACACGGCAGTTTCGTTGGTCTCTTCATCTATTAATCAATTTTCTTGGTATAATCCATTGGTAGGCTTTCCACTTCTGGTTCAATATTAAATTTTAATAATCT
>Ga0315536_1000678_pt1 | contig 17115 bp, 14 predicted proteins | sample SalMarSW160230MG_FD_203093 | JGI IMG/M metagenome (GOLD analysis project Ga0315536, IMG submission 203093) | Salt marsh sediment microbial communities from the Plum Island Ecosystem LTER, Massachusetts, United States - Salt Marsh Sediment SW1602-30 ... | reverse complement strand
CTACTCCTGAAAATCCAACAAGTGAAATCTTAGGACGTAGATTTCTATGGATTGAATCAATGGTAGGATCAAAAACCTCAAAGGTCTTAGAATCATATTTATGGTGCAAAATATCTTCAAACAAATTCAAAAATTCTTTTTTACACTTGATTAATTCTTTTTTAATATTATCGAAACTATCAGTAAGTCCAGTAACAAAAAGAAACATGAGATTAAGATCCTTTTCTGTTATGTAGGACATTCGATACTTATAATAATCATGATAATCGACCTTATTTCCTCCTTTACTTAAAGCTTCGTTGCTTAAGTCCCCAATTATTGAATCAAAAATATCTTTCTTTAAAGCTTTACCAAAATGTCTGTAATAAATTATTTCTCCTTCTTTTAAAATATATACTTGTCTTAAAATTATAGTTCACCTCAACAAATTTAAGCTCGTATTATCATCTCTAATATTATTGACTCGATATATAATTAACAAGCTCTTTGATAACTGAATATTTTTTCTCATCAATTTTTCCCTTCGATAATGATTCTTCCATATTACTAATCTCTTTAGAGAAATCAAATATTGAAAATTCTTTAATTTCATGTTCCGTTGATTCTTCACTCAGTCTATCTAATAATATTTTGATACTTGGCATAAATTTTGCCAAATTCAGATCTAATCCTAACTTAGAAATTAATATTAATTCGTCGTTAAATGTAAATAAGTAATTAAATTTCTCTGCTTCAACAGCAAAAGAATTAATTTTATTCAGATTTAGTTCTTTCGCAATATCTTTAGAATTGGATATTAAAGAAAGAATTTTCTGTGGAATAATCTTACCTTGGAAAAACTCCTTTATTTTTGATGATAGTATTATTCCATAATTATTAGCAATAGCACATTCTGAATTTAATTCTTTCTGTAATTGAGAGATTATTTCATCGTAATTTGTCTTATTCATGATTATATAGCATAAATTATTGAATAAATAATAATATCAGATTTATTTATATTTATTTAAACTAAGAATTCATTGCAAAATTTATCCTCATTGCACTTTCAAATTGAAAATATATAAAAACCATTTTTCAGAAGAAGAATCAGACGTTACAATTATCTCAGAATCGAAGAATGCTATTTTAAAGGCTAAACATCAATTTTTCTATCATCGAAAATTATTAGAAAAGTATACTGCAAAAAATTCAATTTTCTTGCGTTCATTTGAACCAATAAAGGTTTCATCTCCTCATGAGATCATAAATTTAATGGTTAGATATTCATGGATATGTAATGTCGGACCAATGGCTACTGTAGCAGGCGCTTTAGCAGATTTAATGCTCAATTCCATGAAGAAGAATGAGGAAAATTTTATTCCAGCAAGAATAGCATTGGTAGAAAATGGGGGGGAAATCGCAATTGACTCGGAGAAACTAATGAAAATTGCCTTATATGCCGGAGAAAATAAGCTTAATTTAAATATAGGATTTTTAATTGAAAAGAACGATTGTCCGATTGGTATTGCTACGAGTTCCGCTACGGTTGGTCACGCTATTAGTTTAGGTCAAGCCGATGCTGTAACTATATTTGCAGAAAATGCCACTCTTGCTGATGGAGCTGCAACACGAATAGCTAATTTGGTAAAGGGAGATGATATAGAGAAGTCTATTAAGACTGCTCTGGATGCCACTGAAGATATACCCGGAATTAGGGCAGCTTTAATAAGTCGAGAAAATAAAGTAGGACAAATAGGAAAATTACCTAAAATCTTTAAAATTATTGGGGAGAAAAATAAAATTCTAAAAGCTAAACTTGATACAATTTTTCCCGGCGATTATGAAATTTTTAAATAACCCAATACAGTGGAGAATCCTCTCCAGTATTGCTTCTTGAAGAAAAAATTCTATTTAAATAATTTAGATGGTAATATTCTTCAATTTCCTCATCAGAAAGCTCACTAAAAATAGATGATGAAAAAGCATTATAGTAATGCTTTGATACGAGTAAATATACTGAAGTGTTAAACGTTTTTTTTAAATTCGTTAACACATTAATTCCATTTTGTATGTGCAATGAAGGTTTTAAATAAATATCATTCACCCTGAGATAAATATTAAGCTCAGGGATGGTCCCGTTAAGTTGTATATTTTCTTTCTGATATCCATAATAAATGAATACTGGCGCCCATCCAAATTCAGCAATGATAATATTATTGGTTGTACCATATTTAGAATAATTATCAACTAAACTAGTGTCAGTTTTATTTAAACTCCAAATACCTACAGCATAATTCTCATCGGTATAAGTGATGATTAATGAAAGGGTAATTATCAATGTAAGCATCAATTTATTCTTTAAAAGCTTAATCTTGCGTGTTTTCATTAACTTATAAACATACGCTGAAAACCCTATCGCAAAAATGGGAGAACTAAGATACAATATTCTTGAAGAGAATGAATAAGTGCTAAATAATATATCAAAAGCAACACCGGCTATCAAGAGTGAAACTAAGCCTATTCCCCAAAACCATAAAGGTTTGCCTCTAGTTTTGAATTGAAATGAAATCATTCCCCAAACACCAAATAATATAAAAATCACCATCTCAAATCCATAAATGAGATCTAGCACATTAAAATTGAATAAAAGTGCATTCAATATCCCAAATAATAAAATAGCAATTATGGATAATGTGAAAATTCCTGGAACAAGATACTTTTCTTCAATAATTTTTATAAGTTTGAATTTTTTTCCTTCTATAACTTGCTTATAGGTTCCTTTTGTGAACCCAATATTTTTTCGAAGAAAATATAAAATACACCCAATAATGATACCTAATCCTCCTAATGATATTAATAAGATTTGTATGGGAATCGTTGATAATGAATTGATTACAGCAAAGTGCCCCGTACTTATACCTTGAATATATAAGATAAAAAACATCAGCAAACACATGCATAATAATAAAAAATCAAAGCCTCGTCGATAATCGATAATGAAATACACTAAATAAACCCACAAAAATGAGACTAACAAAATCATAGCTAATAATGAGTGGGAAAATAGAGAACTTAGAAATATAAGAAGAATTATGGGATATATGACTCCTATATTACCCAGTACTTGTCTTAATGATGGCGTTGCTTCTTTTACAAAATTTTGAATCCTAGTATAGAGTAGGAAAAATATAAGTAAACCCTGAATTAACACGATACTTGAAGGCCAAAATTGGTACATCATATTTGAAAATCCTAGCGAAGAAAATATCAATATATACACTCCAAATAAAGCAATATTTTTACTCCGAAATATCCTTTTAAATAGAATATAAACAACTAAGGCGGAGACTGGAAACGTGTAGAAGACAAAATACCTCGGGATTAGTATAATATCAATACCCGAGAAATATTGTATTACTGCACCAAATACGTGTAACCCCATTGCTCCAAAATAATCAGTTATAGGTAAAGTATGAGTTAGAGTGATATATTTAATGATCGAGATATGCAACCATCCATCAGTGCCAACAAAAATTTCTACTCGAACTAAATCCAAAATACAAGTTAAAGCCAGGAATAGAATAAAGTAAAAGGAATTAGATTTAAGGATGTGCTTTAAGATCTTTAAGGGATTCAAATCATTATTAATATCTTTTGATGATGTCTTTTGGGATCTTTTGAAGATCATGGGGCTTGGACTCTTAAGATCAATGATAATTATTATACATAGTATAGTTAAAAATGAAACAGTCATTACTAAAAAGAAGTATTGTGAAGTAAGAAGACAATTAGCATAGTATCCAATTATCCCACTAACGATATATAATGCCATATTTGACACTATAGTAATTGCAACTTTTTCTAACAATTTAAAATCAGTATTTCTTAAACTCCTTAAAATAAGAGGATATAGTGGTAAAAATAAGATAGCATTTATCATGCTAATATAAACCATCAAGTTAAAAAAGAGAGATAAAATAATCAAATTTGGATCTTCCAACACCTGATTGAAACCTAAAATATGTAATAGAATAAAGAAAATCGTTATGAGAGACCAAAGAATTGAAATGAACTGAACTCTATGGCGAACATATTGAAAAACCTTTAAAATATTAAACGACATCTTTATACGTAGAAAATGCATTCTGATATATTCTAATATATTATTATTTTTGTGAATTATTAGTTTTTTTATACAAAATGAAAATTAAGAATTTAATGCCATAATTACAATATATTTTAATTCCCATAGATATATAGATATTTGATTATTCCAAGGACTCATGTTAAAAAACAAAAAAGTATTAATTACCGGAGCTGGCGGTTTTATTGGGTCTCATCTTACGGAAGAGTTGTTAAAATATGATAATTTCGTAGTGTTAATAGATAATTTCAATGATTATTATAGTGGAAAAGAAAAACAGCTAAATAGTATCATCAAAGATTACAAATTACACGAAAATTATGAATTATTTAAAGATGATCTTCTTGATTTATCCTTATATAACCATATTGAAACAGATATAGAATATGTATTTCATCTTGCAGCTCAAGCGGGAGTTAGATACTCTTTAGAGCATCCTTCTGAAGTTTCTTATAATAATATTGTAAGTACTGTAAATGTATTTGAATTCTCAAAAAAATTAGAGAATTTAAAAAAGGTAGTTTTTGCTTCTTCCTCCTCAATCTATGGAAATCCAATATATACACCTGTCGATGAACAACATCCAAAAAATCCGATTTCTCCATATGCAGTTTCAAAGTTAAGTGGAGAATTATATGCTAAGTTATATTATAATGAATTTAATTTACCGATTACCTCTTTAAGATTCTATACTGTTTATGGACCTCGCGGTAGACCTGATATGGCAATTAGGAAATTTTTTAATTTGATTCTTCAAGGAAATGAAATCCTAATTTACGGTGATGGAACTCAACAACGAGATTTTACATATATTTCTGATATACTCAATGGAATAATTCTTGCTGGTGAAAATCAAAAAATAAATGGAGAGATTTTCAATCTAGGAAATTCTAGTCCAATTACAATTAATGATTTAGTTGATTACATGTACGAAATTGCTAATAAACCTAAAAAAGTAAAATACATTGAGAAACAAAAAGGAGATGTTGAAATCACTCACTCAAATATAGAGAAAGCGAAAAAAATCCTTAATTATCACCCTAAAATTTCTATAAGGGAAGGATTATTAAAACAATATAATTGGCAAGTTAATTTCAATTCTAATTAACAAGATTTAATACATCATATCACTTTATCTTTTAATGTAATAATCATGTTTTAAATAAATTATAAATGGAGCTTAGTATTTGACTATTTTAAGTTCAAGCGAAGATGTAGATGTATATTCTTCTAATCAAAACATTCTAAAATCTTCTCAAGATACTCCCTTTCAATATTTATACGATTTCTTAGAGAAATTCAAACAAAGAGATGATCAAATCCTAATATCCATTATTTTACCGATGTATAATGAGGAAAAGACAATTAAAAGTGTTTTAGAAAATCTACCGAATCATAATTTTATTGAAATAATTGTAGTTAATGATAAGTCCACAGATGGTAGTTTAAAAGAAATTGAGAAGATAAAAGAGAATTTAAAATTAAAAATAGTAACCCATAAAGTCAATAAAGGTTATGGATCTGCTATACTAACAGGTATTAAACATGCTAAGGGCGACGTTATAGTAACAATGGATAGTGACGGTCAACATGATCCAAAAGATTTGCTTACAATGATTCGACCCATTTTTGATAAAGAAGCTGATTACACTATAGGTTCAAGATATTTAGGAACATACTTCTATCAACTACCTGTCTCGACAAGGCTAGGAGAATTATTTGTAGAAAAGTTACTCCAAATATTTTTTGGAAAGAGAATCATGAACAATCAAAATGGTTTTAGAGCTTTTAATAGAGAAATTCTAAAAATATTTAATAACGTGAGATATGATGGTTATGCTTTTTGTACGGAACAAATTCTAAGAGCATCTATCGAGGGGTACAAGATAAAGGAATGCCCTATTAAGCTTTATGATAGAAAGCATGGATCATCTCATGTAGTTCTCTCAAAATTAGCGATAAATATATTTTCACTATTTTTTAGGTATCTTGTAAAAAAAATCAGGCTCACTGTAATCAAGAAAGACCAATATGGTAAGTTGAAAATCTATGAAAAAGATTTGAAAAAGAGTCCTGAATTGAAAGATCTTCGAATTAATAGAGATTTAACATATATTAATTCAAAGTTTTTTGTTGAACATAGAATCATGATAAACCCATGACCAACATTTTTATCGTTTACAAGTCTTTTATGTAATGGATTAATTTTATTACGTTAGAGCTATTTATACTAATAAGTGACTTAAAATTCTTATTGCTTTAGAATGAGAACTAATGGGGTTTTAGTTTGAAGATATTGTCTCGGAATAATACGAATGATCTTAATTTAGGAAAAAATAAAATTAAAACCCACCATAAAAGTTTTGGTTTTAAAGAATTATATAATTACATAGACAAATTCGATATATCAAAAGATTCAGTTCTCATTTCAATCATATTACCTGTCTATAACGAAGAAAATACTATAGGGTCTATTTTACAAAATCTGCCATACCATCCTTCTATTGAGATAATTGCAATTGATGACCAATCAACAGATGCAAGTCTAAAAGAAATTGAGAAGGTTCGTTTAAATCGAGGTATTAAAGTATTACGTCATAAAGTTAATATGGGTTATGGAGCAACAATAATGACCGGTTTTAAAAATGCCACTGGTCAAATTATAGTGACAATGGATAGTGATGGACAACATAACCCAGATGATCTTTATCATTTGATAAGACCTATTCTCAATGGAACTTCTGATTTTACTATAGGATCCAGGTACTTAGGATCTTACCATTATAGACTTCCCTTAGCTACAAGATTTGGTGAAGTATTAACCGAAAAATTACTCCGCTTATTTTTTGGTATAAACATTTTAAATAATCAAAACGGATTTCGAGCTTTTAAAAGAGATCTTATTCCTATTTTTATTAATATGCGGTATCTTGGATATGCATTCTGTACCGAGCAAATTCTAATTGCTACTTTATTTGGTTATAAAATTAAAGAATGCCCAATAAAAGTCTATGATAGAGAATTTGGGTCATCAAAAATAGTTTTGTGGAAATTAGCATTGGATATTTTATCAAATTTATTCATTTATGGCTTGAAAAACATAAAATGGATATTCGCTCATAAAAATGAGATAAGGAAACTTTTTCTTTAATCAAATAATTGAAAATAATACATGCCTTTTTGTATGAAGTGATATGGCTAAAAAAGTATATAAAAGTACGATTGAATCTACTATGCTAGGTCCCTTATATGCAAGGGCTAAATATGGAGCAATTTATTCCGACATTTTGAAGGACCCTCAAGCGGAAATTCTTCTCAAGCAAGTTTATGAAATGTATCCGAATCAGCAAGAAGAATTTGCAATGCTGGAAAAATTTATGGATGAATTTGCAAGTTTAAATTTTTTGTATCGTGCGAGAAAATTCGATGATGAAATTGGGAATTTCAAGTTTGATCATCCTTCCGCCACAATTATTAATCTCGGTTGTGGTTTAGATACATCAGATTCGCGAATAGGAGATATAAATCTGAAATGGTTTCAAATAGATTTACCCGATGGTATCGCGTTTCGAGAAAAGTTGATATCTCCAATCCCAAACTCAAAGAATATTGCAAAATCAATTTTTGACTATAGCTGGTTCGAGGATATTGAATTTGATGAACAAACAGGGGTGTTAATACTTGCTGCAGGATTATTTAATTATTTTCAAGAAAATCTATTGAAGGATCTCTGCAGGAATTTAGCAACCCATTTTACAGGAGGGACTCTTTTATTCGATATCCCCTCAGTACTTTTAAAAAAAATACTTAATAGCAAATATAAAAGATTAGGATATCAAGGTGCAGACCACGAATTCGGATTAGGCAACCCCAAAGCAATTCTGAAATGGTCTAATAAAATAAAGGCAATATATTGTACTATCTTTTTTAAAAGATTAGATTTGAATCCAAAATGGAATAAAAGAACTCGCTTTCTCATGAAACTTTTTCGAACACTAAAATTTTATAAGCTCGTGAAGGTGGAATTTAAATAATAATCAACTATCATAATTATTTATCATCCTATGAAGCGCTAAAAAATAACAGAAGTTAATCGAAATACTGGTGAGAACTATTAGAAATACTTTATTAATTTAATTAAGCGTTGCATCATAAAGATGATGATTGGAATTAAGGGCATGTAAAAATCCTTTTAAATTTCTATTACATGGGTAGAGTAAAACAGAGATCTCTGCATAAAACAGAGATAAAATTCAAATAATTAAATTTAAAATGTAATAACCATTCAAAATATCTTAGAAGAGCCCAAATGAAAGATATGAGAATTATAACTATTATAGGCACGCGTCCCGAAATAATTCGTCTGTGCTTAATCATAAAAAAATTAGATCGAATGAATGATCATATTTTAATACACACGGGACAAAATTTTGATTTTAACTTAAATGAGGTATTTTTCAAAGAACTTGACCTTCGCCAACCTGATTATTATTTGGGTGCAGAAGCAGTATCTTTTGGACAACAAGTATCGATAATACTAAGAGAGATCGAAAAATTATTGCTTGAGTTAAAACCAGATAAGATATTAATATTAGGTGACACAAATAGTGGACTATCAGCGATAGTTGCAGAGAGATTAATGATTCCCGTTTATCACATGGAAGCGGGAAACCGTTGTTACGATTTAAAAGTACCTGAAGAGAAAAATAGGAAAATAATAGATTCAATATCATCTTTTGCCATCCCATATACTACGAATAGCAGAGAAAACCTTCTTAAAGAAGGAATTGAAAAAAGTCGCATCTATACATCGGGAAATCCCATTTATGAAGTGTTAATGGAATATAAAGACAAAATTGATGGAAGTAATATTTTGAATAAACTAAATCTAAAACCTCAAGAATATTTTTTGGTGACAGCTCATCGTGCTGAGAATGTAGACATCAAAGAACGATTACAATCCATTATTGATGGATTAGAATTAGTTACAAATGAATTTAATATACCAATAATTTGTAGCATTCATCCACGAACAAAACAAAAAATAAAGGATTTTAAAATTCAGATAAGGAGTAAAAATATATTCCTGATGGAACCATTTGGCTTTTTTGATTTTGTTAAATTAGAAAAAAATGCTAAACTTGTTCTTACAGATAGTGGTACTGTTCAAGAGGAATGTTGTATTTTTAGAATTCCTACAGTAACCATTCGGGATACTACTGAAAGACCGGAAACCGTCGAATGCGGCAGTAACATCATATCGGGTTTGAATAAGGATAATATCTTGAATTGTACAAAAATTATGTTGGCTGGTGATACTCAATGGCCTTTTCCCGATGGATATATTGATGATAGAGTTTCAGATAAAATCGTTAAGTATGTAAATGGGATACTATAAATAATTCTTAAACATGAAATGTTGACATAATTTAATCAAAAGATGATAATTAGAGGCTTTGATAATTAAAAAAATTCTGATATTTGGATCTACAGGAATGGCAGGTCACGTAATAACAAGGTATCTCAAATCTATTAATAAATATGAAATTTTCGATGCTTCATTAAGCAAACTGCATGACAAAACAATTGAAATAAATATCGAGAATAAAGAGTCAGTCATACTACTAATTAGGAAAATTAAACCCGATGTTGTAATCAATTGTATAGGTCTTCTGATAAAAGAATCATCTGAAAAATTGGCTTTAGCAATTTATATAAATAGTTATTTTCCCCATTTTCTAGCAGAATTGGGAATAGAGCTAAATTTTAAATTGATCCACCTAAGTACAGATTGCGTATTTTCTGGCAAAAAAGGAAATTATTCCGAATATGATTTGAAAGACGGAGAAGATCATTATGCTAAAACGAAGGCATTAGGAGAAGTAATAAAAAATAGAGATCTCACTTTCAGAACTTCAATTATTGGTCCTGAAATAAAGAAGAACGGGACTGGGCTTTTTCATTGGTTTATGATGCAGAAAGGACCGATAAATGGTTTCACAAATGTATATTGGACTGGTGTAACCACTTTAGAGTTGGCGAAAGTTATTGATAAGGCAATCGATCAAGACCTATCTTCGCTTTATCATTTGGTACCTGATAAGAAAATCTCTAAATATGATTTATTGAAATTGATAAATGAAATTTGGAACAGAAATGTTGAGATTTCAAAATACGGAGAATATTCTAATGATAAAAGCTTAATTAATAATAGAAATGATTTCGATTATAAAATCCCAAATTATCGGGAAATGTTGATTGAATTATATGAATGGATGAAGAACTGGGATTATGAATTATATTAATTCTCTTTTAACATAAAAAGATGTCAAATGGTTAATTGAAAAAGTTCTTTTTAATATTAATAATGAATATATTCATTCCCTTGAATTATTATTTGACGAGATAAATTATTATAATAACACCTTAAAAGGAACAATTTATGAATATTCTTGTATTACAAGAAACAGACTGGTTAACACGAGGCCCTCATACACAACATCATGTCTTTGAAAACATTTCTTACAATATAAAAATTAAAGTTATTGTCTTAGATTATGATATTGATAAAATCCAGAAGTCTGAATCCGTCTTTATAAAAAAGCATATATATGAGAACATATCTCGTTCCACTGAAGCTTCTAATGTAAAAATCATAAGAACTTCTCATTTACAAATTCCATATCTAAGGAGAATCTCCTCCTTAATTACTAATTTTAAAGAAATTTTAAAAATAATCAGAAAAAATAAACCAGATATAATCGTTGGATTTTCAATGACTAATGGATTAATTGGTTTGTTGTTAGCTAAACTTTTCAAAATACCATATATCTTTTATTATATTGATGTATTACATAAATTAGTTCCAATACCATATGTTCAGGAAATTGGAAGGATTGCAACTCGTTTTTGTTTAAAATTTGCTGACCGAGTCATAATTCAATCAAAATTTCATCAAGATTATGTAATAAATGAAGGTGCTAAACCAGAAAAGGTTAGAAATCTACCAGATGGTATAACATTAAAAAATATTTTAGTGGATAAAGCAAAATTAAACAATTTAAAATCAAAATTTTCTATTTCCGATGAGGATTTTGTGATATTTTTTATGGGTTTCTTATATGATTTTGCTGGTCTGAAAGATATTGTAGATTTCTATAATAAAGAAGTTTTAGAAAAAAAGCTTAACTTAAAGTTTATTATTATAGGTGATGGTGGAGTTTATAAAAATCTAGTAGACCACATCCAAAAAATTGGAGCGAATTGGGTATATTTAGAAGGTAGAATCCCTTTTTTAGATATCACTGAATATATTGAACTTGCGGATTTATGTCTGATGAGTTTTGAAGTTAATGAGATAACACGAGAAATCATTCCTATCAAGATATTTGAATATATGGCAATGAAAAAACCCGTTTTATCAAATAAATTGCCGGGTGTAGTTTACGAAATTGGAGAAAATAATGGTATTATATATGCAGATAATCAGAAAGCTTTAATAAGAAAAATAAGAGATCTTATCCTCATTAAGGGAGAATTGAGGAAAATTGGTCAAAAAGGTTTTGAAGTAGTCAAAAAAAAATATACCTGGAACAAGATAATTAGTGATTTTAAAGATGTAATAATAGAATTACTTAGAGAAAAAAATAAAAAATCGTAGAGATCAAAATGATTACAATTGGAAGATTAATTCCCACGTTTACTGGAAAGTCGGGTGGTCCCTATAATCATATTATGGAATTAACACCAGAACTAGAAAAACTAGGAGTTAATACCAAGGTTTTTACAACCTCTTATATATCACAAGTCGGCCGTAAGAGAACAGAATTTTTTGAGAAAAAAAGTGATTTCTTTTCTATTTACAGATTTAACTCGTTTCTAAAATTCAAAGAATATAGAATTTCACTTGGATTGATCCCTTATTTACTTAAAGAGGCAAAGAACATTGACATTTTCCATTCGCATGCTTTAAGAAGTTTTCAAGAAGATATCGGCTCATTTGCATGCTTAATAAAAAAAACACCTTTAATTATCACAACACATGGAATAATTGGTATAAACTGGGATTATGGTGATAAAATTCCAAAAGTTCTGCATGATATCTCATTAGGATATCTCAAGAAAAAGTTCTTAAATGCCCACTACATAGCTGTCGCGAGAAATGAAATCCCCATTATTCAGAAATATGGTATTGAAGATGATCATATTCACTATATACCGCATGGAATAAATACAGAACTATTTAAACCAACGAATTCAAATGATTTAGTAATGAAATATAATTTAGAAGGTAAAGATATAATATTATATGTGGGAAGAATAGCTAAGGGAAAAGGTGTTGATATTCTAATTAAACTTCTCAATCTTATAATTCACAAAAATAAAAATGTCAAACTTATTATCGTAGGTGAAGATTCTGGTTATTCCCAGATTGTTAATTCACTTATCCAGAAATATAACCTCTCTAAATACATTGTTTTTACGGGTTTTATACCAAAAATAAATTTACCACGCTATTACTCGATGGCAGATTTAGTGATATATCCTTCTAGGCAAGAGATTTTCGGGCATGTTATAACTGAAGCAGGAGCATGCGAAAAAATAGTAATAGGTTCAGATATTATGGGTCCAAGTGAAATCATTGACAATCAAATTACAGGATATACATCAAATTTTGAAAATCTTGATGAACTAAGCGAATTAGTTTTAGATTTACTAAAAGACAAGGAGAGATTAAAGGTTATGGGAAAAAGTGCTCGAAAAAGAGTGCAGTCCTTATACTCTTGGAAAAAGGCAGCCGAATCTCATTTAGATTTGTACAAATTGGTTTTAAATTCGAAATAGATTAAAAAGATATGCTAATTGTTAAACCTCAGGCTTTCTTAGAGTGTATACTATTCATAAAAAAACATTTATAATTTTGATTTTAAGAAACTATAGATCTTATTTACTTCTATCTCTATGTCAAAATTCGTTAAAACTTTATTTTTCGCTTTTTCTAATAATTGTGGCAAAATGTTCTGATGATCTCTGTAGTAATTGAGTTGCTCTATTAAATCATTTTCATCATAGGGATTGAATAATAGACCATTTTCTTTATGATCTATAATATCTTGAGAACCTGAAACATTTGAAGCTATAACAAAAGTATTTGTTAAATTTGCCTCTAACAAGGTCATTGGAAATCCTTCCCCAAATGAGGGATGAATCAATACATCAATTTTCTTGTAAATATCAAATTTACTTTCCAAGAAACCCCAAAAAATAATATTTTTCTCCAAATTATTATCTGATATATATTTCTTGATGTAAAGTTCTTCAGGACCTTTACCAAAAATAAACAATTTATCATTTGGATAATTAGATATATATTTAGAAAAACAATTTAATAGAAATCTTATATTTTTACTTTTTAATAACCTACCAAGAAAACCATAAACAATTTCTTTATGATCATCTTTCTTTACCTTTAAATATTCCTTGCTAGATATACAATTGGGCATTTTAATTAGATTTCCCTTTGAAAAATGAAAGTTAATTAAATCTCTATAAATCTTTTCATTTATTGCTTGTATGTAAACAGTTTTTCTTCTTCTTACAATTTTAGTAAAAAATTTCATCCAAGCATAATAAGCAATCCTATAAATCAAAGATTGGGGTCTTGAGATGAATTCCTCTTTTTGAGCAGTCATGAAGTCTGTCGGTGTAGTTAATAGTAGTGGTACATTAAAAAAATAGTTCATTAATAAAGGAGAAATTATATCATAATAATAGGAATGAATATTAATTACATCTATAGGTTCTTTTTTATTAATTTTGACTAGTTCTTTGAAGCTTTTTATAAAAAAATATATCGTATTAATTTTACTACTCTTAAATTTTTGAATAATCTTTATTTTAACTCTATTAGTGGATGATTGATACTTAGAATATTTTGTTAAAAGTGTAATTTTTAAATCCTCTATTTTCTCATAAAGGGGTAAGAGCTCGAGTAGATGATTAGAGATACCTCCTACAACTAGATTTAATTCTTTATTTTCATGCGTGGTGTCCATTATTATGCAAAGATGAATTTATACCACCAATTAGGTTAATACCTTATGTTTAAAATAAATAAGATAATTGTTTAGTTTACCTATGATATAACTATTCTTAATCGCCTTAAGATATTTATCATTAAAATAACCGAAAGCAATCCAGACTCTATCATAGAATTTTAAGAATTTATCATTTAATACATAAAAAATATTTATATTTCTTTGAAAAAGTGATTCTTTCGTCTTAAAAACTCTCAATTGATATAAGGTTTCTCTTATTTTTACATTCAATGCTTCTGGATCATACTTTTTATATTTACCCCGAATATATACTAATCTCTTATATAATTTTTTAAAAAAGTCCGCATTGGTAAACATATCAATAGTGATGCTTGAGGAATGAGCCCTATATTTTACTAAAATCTGTTTCAAAATCAATATTGAATTGTCACGATATTTCAATACACGTAACCAATAATCAAAATCTTCCGAAGCTCTTAAGAAAGGCTCCTCATCAATCAATCCTACAGCTTCAATCGCAGTTCTTTTTATCAATACAGTTGAATTTATTATGGGATTTTTCTTGTTGATAATTAAATCTCTAAAGGAAACTACTAAATCTTTCTTGATTGATAAATATTTACGATAAGGTTGCAGTGGAATTATAATTCCATTCGTTGCTAAAATTAGAATTTCCGCATTCTTTTGGAACTCATTTAGTTGTATTTCTAATTTTTGAGGAAACCAGACATCATCCGAATCAAGAAATGCTATATATTCGCCTTTTGCAATCCTTATCCCATTATTTCTTCCTGATGCTGGAGTTCCAACGTGTTGCTGGTTTATATATTTAATTCTTTTATCTTGAAAAGATTGAACAATCTCTTTGGTGTTATCTGTAGATCCATCATCAATAATTATGTATTCAAAATTGTGATATGTTTGGTTTAATACAGACTGAATGGTTTCTTTGAATAATTCGCCTCGATTATATGTAGGAGTAATCACACTAACTAAATTTTTTTCCATGATTATCGAATGATTTTCTTCGTTATGAGCAATATCCTCTATATTCACATCATTGAATGTCGTATTTTTTATAAATTTTAGCGAAATCAACGACCACGTGCAACTGTTTTACTCTGCAAGCACGCATTTTTTAATTCTACTAATTGATTCTTCCAATGAGATTGTCGGTTCCCAATTTAAAGCTTTAACTTTAGAGACATCCGCAACAATTTTAGGAATATCAAATTTCTTGACGAAATTATTAGATTTTTGTATTCTTGTATCTTTAATACCAAAAATAACAAGAAATCGCTGTAATAAATCTTGTATTTTTATTGACTTCCCTGACCCTATATTATAAACCTCTCCAGCCTGTCCCTTGGTCATTATCACTTCATAAGATCGGATTATATCTTCTATATCAATATAATCCCTTTCATTACCCAAATCTCCTAAAGTTATATTTGTTTGCATTTTTGAGCATTCTTTAATTTGGGAGATAAGTCTACCAATAAACAAGTGCTCAGAAATCCCATAACCTATTGGATTGAACGGTCTCGCAATATATACTTTAATATTATCTTTATTATGATAAGTTTTAGCTAAAAATGTTTGATACACTTTAGTTAATCCATAAATGCTAATTGGATTTAAAGATGTCTCCTCATTAACTAAACCATTTTCACTTTTAATAAAACCATATTCCGCAGCTGAGCCATTTATTAAAATTTGGCAATCTAATTCACATTTTTTTATTGAATCAAAAACATTTTTTGTGATGATAACATTATTAAGAAAATCTATTTCAAATTCATTAGAAAAGCTTCCTGAAAAATTGTAAATTTCATTTGGAGAAACAAGTTTTATTATTTTATTAATTTGGTTGAAATTCGTAGCATCACACTTAAAATAATTTTGTTTCGCAATCTCGTGAATATCAACCATATATAATTCTTTATCATTATCTATTTTATGAGTATGATAATTAACATAGGACTTTCCAAAAAATCCCTCTGAACCTATAATTAATACTTTATTTTTTGTCATTGTTATAGATGATTTCAGATGCTATAACCTAATTTATATTTCTCTAAATTTTCTTTTTTCTTAAACCATTCAATGGTCAGCTTTAAACCCTCTGTAAGATTATATTTTGGCTCCCAATCAAGCGATTTTCGTGCTTTTGTGGTATCGGCTAATAAACGATTCACTTCACTCTTTTCTGGTCTTGCTCTAATGTCTTCAGATACGATTTCAATCTCGGAATTCATCAAGTTCTTGATCATATTAGCTAAATCACCAATCGAAATTTCACTGGAATTGCCAATGTTAATTATCTCTCCTTCTAAATTCTCTTTTTTACACAACTTTATGTATGCATCGCACGTATCTAACACGAAAGTTAAATCTCTCGTGGGATTAAGGTTTCCTAACTTCAACTCTTTTTGATTTTTTAGAATCTGGGTAATAATCGTTGGTATAATCGCTCTTGTAGATTGTCTCGGTCCATAAGTGTTAAAAGGTCTAATGATTGAAACCGGAAGATTGAAACTATAAAAAAAGCTAAGAGCAATATTATCTGCTGCAATTTTTGATGCTGAATAGGGTGATTGAGGCTGATATGGATGCTTTTCATCAATAGGGGTGTAAAGTGCAGTTCCATATGTTTCCGAGGTTGAGGTTATGATTATTTTCTCAGTATTAAAATCTTTTGCTGCTTGAAGTATGTTTGATGTACCTAATACATTTGTACTAATATAACTTTCAGGGGCAACGTAAGAATATGGAATCCCTATAAGTGCTGCTAAATGACAGATTATGTCCACATCTTTGATGGCTTCTCTGACTGCATATGGATCTCTTATATCTCCTACAAAGATTTCTAATTTCTCAATACTTTCTTCAGGAAGCGAATCTAGCCACCCCCTGCTATTAAACGCATTA
>Ga0315536_1000677_pt1 | contig 17131 bp, 15 predicted proteins | sample SalMarSW160230MG_FD_203093 | JGI IMG/M metagenome (GOLD analysis project Ga0315536, IMG submission 203093) | Salt marsh sediment microbial communities from the Plum Island Ecosystem LTER, Massachusetts, United States - Salt Marsh Sediment SW1602-30 ... | reverse complement strand
CGAAGATTGGGAACATAATAACTTCAGCATTGTCTTCTATCCGGAGGATTCCTTTGGGTATGGACATGTCGCGTTCGTTGCTACAGAGAATTACTTGGATATCCGAGCTGGGATCAACACACAAGGTGTATTCATTGATTCTGCTTCTGTCAGACCATCTAATGTAACAATTGACCCCGACAAGCTGTTCATACATTATAACTTCTTCAATCGCGTTCTTAGGACCTGCTCCTTCGTAAATGAAACTATTGACCTGTTTCGGCATTTCAATATCGCAGAAACTTGGGATTGGCAGCTTTTGGTAGCAGATAGTTATGGGGATTCCGTAGTAATTGCTGCAGGTTCTGATGAAACAGTCTGGTATGTCCGAGGAAACGGAACCTATCAATTGATTACAAATGGGAACATTGCCTACCCAGAATTAGGTCAGAGTGCCTCATCTGCTCTGAGATATTCCCTAGCAGAAAACATGCTGAATGAAATCGGTGACAACATTACAATTACTAATGCTCGAGATGTGCTTGATGCAGCCCATTCTGTTTGGATCGCATACTCCACAGTCTATGACTTGATGAATCACGATATCTATGTCTACTTCAATCATGATTACTCGAAAGAGATAGTGTTTAATCTAGACGAAGAGCTCGCTAAAGGTGGACATGCATTTGAGATCTGCGAACTCTACGAATCAGTAACTACGTCTGGTTCTACAACAATAGATTCTACAATCACTACAGCAAATACAACATCATCGTTAGATTCAAACTCAAACTTACTTCTTGCAATTGGTGTTTCAGTTTCAATCGTTCTCTCCTCAATCGCAGTTCTAGTCATCTTAATGAAACAAAGAAAATAGTCAGGTTCTTTTTCGATTCTACTTTGCAGTCCCTATATTGCGCATTGTTTTGAGCATAAATTCAAATACAAACATCCTAACTCCTATGGGTTCAAGGAGGAACGTAGGTTGGATAACAGGAAAGTACTTGCATTATTAATCATAATCTCAATAATCGGGTCATCATTCTTTGTTTACTTTTACATACTTGCTCCAAATGCCGTAGTAGAGCCTGTATTCAAAGGTGGCACAATAACCCAAGACGAAACTTGGTCAGGGCCTATCTTTGTAAATTCTTCCATTCTTGTGCCAACTGGTGTCACATTGACCATAGATCCCGGAACAAGAATTATGTTTGCTCCGAGTCGTGATTATAAGAATCAGACGACACTGGGTTTTGCAGTTGCAGGTGGTACAGTAAAAGCAATCGGGACACCAGAGCAACAAATATGGTTCACATCCGATTCTGAAACTCCCATCAATGGTGATTGGAATGGAATTGAGTTATACAACACGAACACCTCAGTCTTCAAATATGTAATAGTGGAGTTCTCAGGTCTCGGAATTTCACAGTTTGATTCGAAAGTCAATATAAGCCACTCAATTGTGCGTTGGGTTAATTTAGAGGGGATCTACATGGAGCGTTCTTCACCTGTTATCGAATATAATCTGTTGTATGGAAACGGATACCATGAGATCGCGATAGAACAATACAACTATGATGTGCAGATACGTAACAACATCTTTGCTGGAGGTCACGTACCTCTTATCATCTTTGATTCATCCGTCACAGTTGAAGGTAACTATTTCCATAATTACAACACTTCCACAGCACCAGCAGTTTCCGTTGCAGGTACAGCAGAAGCTAATGTCACCGGCAACAAGTTTTCTGGTTTCAACAATGATACAGCTATTTTGAAACTCATGTCTATGAGTACACTAGTTAAAGCAAACAATGACTTCGGTAATGGTTCAGTTCCCATTCCACTTCTCGATTTTTCTGATATCAAAACTTATGATCTTGGATACACTCCAGGAGATTCAGAAGATCAATACCTGTATGTCTATCCTGCACAAGACGAAACACGGCGAGTAGTTCAAAGAATTGGGCAAGGTTTTGGATTTGGTTGGGCATTTGAATATGCAAATGGATACCTGTGGAAGCTTGGGTCCGGAGAGTTGATTCGAATTAATCCCGTAACAGGTGCTAACACTACGTTCTCATTCAATTCATCCCAACTACTCGGACCAAGAGGTTTCTGTTTTGATGGGGAGTATTTTTGGGCTCAGGATCATTCTTTGTTAAAGATTGTCAAGTTCAAAGTTAATGCTACTGCAGTTACATTCTATGACTCATTCGACATTCCCGAAAATGAAACTGGGGCACGACAAAGTTTGTGTACCGATGGGACGTATCTGTATATCCCCAATAGACAGGGTAACAAGATGTTCGAGCTGTTCAAGAATGGGACTATCAACAGGGAAATTGCGATGCCTTTGGATCTTGTTGGACCAATCACCTGGAATGGTACTCATTTCTGGACAGGAAATGGAAACTATCTCTTTGCATTCACGAAGGATGGGACCGTTGTAGGTAGAGTCTATGATGTTGCGAGAGGGGTCTCTGGATTGACATGGGATGGAACGTACCTCTGGGGTCTGTACAAGACATGTGAGCTATGGAATGATGCGAAGATGTTTCAAGTAGAGATTTTAGATGATTCAACCATCTGAAAATCCCCCGAGAAGAAAGAGATTTCTACTGGGAAATACCTGGAAGTACACTATGAGTGAATCTAAAATCAGACAATACAGCTGGATTATCTATGGAATTGTGAGTATTCTCATTATCTTCGGAGTATCTATGCTCTATGATCTTGTTGCAGCTATATCAATTCAACTTCACACACCGGTCACACTTGCAACACCAGTTGACCTTGCTATTCCTCTGGTACCAGAAGCTATCATCATTTACTGGTATGTGTTTTACTCCTTCCTCTTCTTCAGTTATTTCTATTTTGCATTCGTTCATCGAGAGTACCGTAATGCACTTGTTCTAGCCTATGTGCTTGTCAATGTTGTTGCGTATGTTATCTACCTCATCTTTCCCGTGCTCGGGCCTGAGCGTTTGGTTTCGGGAACAGATTTCTTTTCTCTTCAGATACAATCTCTGTACTCAGTAGATGTTCAGGTTAATTGTTTCCCAAGTCTTCACGGATCGACTGCTCTTCTCACCGCTTTTGCGCTCTGGAGAGCAAAGAAGGAGTATGGCTACATTGCTTGGCCAACTGCAATTGCGGTAATGGTCTCAACGCTTTTCGTCAGACAACACTGGATTGCTGATCAGATTGCTGCAACAATTATCACCCTCCCCATTGCATACATGGTTTTCAACCGTTTCAAATACACACGTGTCATTGAGTCAAAAACAGAAGTACCTCGCTGGCAATTGGTCGTTGCATTAATCGCTGGTATCCTCTTTATGCTACTATATGTGTGGGCATTCTATATGTAGTCTATTATGATCTGGTGATTATAAATTCCTAGATATCTTTTGTAGGTCCTCTGCTGATGTATTGTTCCTATCACGAATGCCGAGGAACACCAGGATTGGTACAATGAAGAGGACCAAAGATGCAAGTATGAATGCAAAGGAGTAGCTATGACCTCCAATAGTCAGCAATACCCCAAGAACTAATGGCCCAGAAGCGTGGCCAACATCCATTATTGTGCTAAGTAACCCCAGTGCTGTTCCTTTCAATGATTCGTCTACCGTTTCAGTCACTAATGGAGATGTTGTGGAGTCCGTGGCTGCAATTGCTAGACCAATAGGAATAACAAAAATAACTTGAATGATGAAATTCGTGAAAACCGAGGCTAGGGCAACAAGAACACAAAGAGATACTACGCCACTAACTATGAATGGCAACCGACTGCTTCTGTCCGAAACTCGACCTATGATAGGACCTGATATCAGAATTGTGACTGTCAATAGTGTGAACATGGGACCTGAAATCCATTCTGGGGCACCTATGACCTCTTTCCAGTAGAGGGGCATAAAGAACTCGTAAGCACCGTAGAGGAAGAAGGTGGCTGCTTGGGCTGTACAAATGAGCAGAATATCTCGTGTCAGTACTTCCTTGGTTGGCCTTCGAAACACCTTTTTGTCAGGGGTTCCTGATGTCTTCTCTACGGCTCCCACTTCTACTGGTAATAGCATGGCCATTGCCAAGACCCCCATACCAAATAATCCACATACCAAGTAAATGCCACGATAGACATCAATACCATATGGTGCAAAAAACGGCATTGCAAACAGAAGGCCACCTAAAAGGGGAGCAAGAGTGCGGCCAGCTCTTGTAGAAGAGGAATAGAGTGCCATGTGTTCTCCTCGACGATTTGCAAACCAACCTGCTATCACAGCCAGAGCAACTGGCCCCAGAATAGCTGTAGCGACTCCGTGAATAAGTCGTACCGCAATAAGCTGCAATGGGGTGAACACCAAGAAGTAAAGGAATGGTGCGAATGCAAATATTGTAGCTGCCAACCAGAGTAGTATCTTGGGGCCCTTGCGGTCCATCAGCATTCCGATTGGAGCACTTACCAATATGCCTGTTGTAGGGGACGCTGCTCCAATAATGCCCAACTCATAATCTGAAGTTCCAAGTGAAGAAGCGAAGTATGGAAGTACCGGCGATTTTGCCATTGTTGAGCTGAATATCGCAAGGGCACCCAAGGTGCATAAGAGTAACATTCTGGTTCCCAGATTGCGTGTGTCATTCTTCATTTCATTGAACCGACCTTTATTGTTAGGGGTAATCGCCTGCGCAGCTCAGAGGTAAGTGTACGAAAGATGTTCTCTCGTGATTTTCCTTTGAGATCTTCTTTCATATCTTGTTTGAGCATCCTTAGAAGCAGACCTGCATATATCGCGTCACAAAGAACAAAACCTCGCTGGATTGCTTGATGGTCGTCATCACTTACATGTGAGAGACCGCTGAAGGCAAGTTCAACTCCCCATGACTCGAGGCTCTTGTTAATGTCCATCTTGATGTCTGCACCATGAATAATTTTTGCCATCTCTGAAAGAACAGGATCTTGTAGATCATAATGGTGAATTAAGACCTCGAATGTGCACATCTCATCTTTGTGGGTGAACGGGATGTCCAAATCGGGAAAGTCGAAAAGTGTACCAGCATCCTTGTCAGGAAGGTTTCCTGGCCACAAAATAAATTCGAACTCAGCTTCTGCATCAATAAAGCGATGAATTAGCCAAGGACATGCTACACGATCTACATGAACATGATTGCGCGTAATCCACTTCATTTTGGTTACAATATTCATCGCAATCATTCATGTTAATAAATATGCGTGAAAAATACACCATCTCTTTATTGAATTTATGAGTTGATTATAAACAATCAAACTATGATCACACATAAGGGAGGTTCTCAGTTCTTCACAAGACATAACTTGGCATATTTTTTGTGTGGTTTTTAAGCTACTAGAACGCTATTGGGTTCCCATTGGGACTGACTTTTACAAAGTGTGTGTGCTTTGGAATAATGTTAATATGTTTCAAGTAGAGATTTCGTATGACTCGCGTTTCAATTAGACCTGTTCTCTTCAGGATGCGAACAATAATTCATCATTCATAAGGCGTATTAAGCAATCTCGTCCAGAAAATCGAAAGGGACCGTCTGTAATCGTGATGATAACCTATCCATTTTTATTTCGTGTTAATTTTGATAATCAATTCTTGGCTGTGAGATCCTTTTCTGTTTATGTCTACTAATTTTTGAATTGCATGTTCCAAAGGCTTTATTAAATTATTCAACTAAATATTATATGGAATGTGTATGCATTCCAGTAAAGAAGGAAATCTCTATGCAAGTAAGAAAACAAGATAACACAACCGAGGCATTCATGCCAGAGAAAGTTGTTGTCAGCATTGTGAAATCCGGTGCACCTTACAAGGATGCAAGAAGCATCGCTGATTCACTTTCCAGGCGATCTGAGAAAGAATTGTCAAGTTCTGAAATTCGGGATCATGTGCATCGTGAGCTCAAATCGAAAGGACACACGGCCTCAGTTAAAAACTGGACTAAATATGAAGCAGAGATGAAACAAAACAGGACAGAATCGCTTGCTGGAAGAGCTCCAACAGCGGAGTCAAAGCATTTGACTCACGCATAAACAAAATCTCCTCTCCGTTCCGCGGGAATGAAAAGTTTCTTGAGCTTAATTCGTTAAGTCTGAGAAACAGGTCTAGGACTCCAAAAAGAAAAGTGGTATTAACGAATCCCTTGTTTCCATTTTTCTTTTTTCGAGCTCTCAGACCACTTATTTTTTGGTCGGCATTCTTAGTAGTAATGCTTGATGCACTCTGAAAGAGGTATTCTATTCAACTCACATGAAATGGATCTTATTTTTTGAGATAGAAATTACCCTCTGCTGTGGCTCGAACTCTTCCTGATACAAGTACATTCACTTTTTGCTTCTTCTTTTCTAATTGGACCTTGAGTCTACTGGGTCTGTTCATCTCGTAGCCTTGTTCGATTGTGAAGATCTCTCCGTGAACATGTGTTGGAATGATATCATGGTGTTCAAGATACGCACCTAAGGGACCCGCCGCACTTCCAGTTGCAGGGTCCTCAAGAACCCCAAATGCAGGAGCAAAAACACGGGCATGAACATCTGAATTACCATGAATAGTATCCGTACTGAATATCAGGACATCCTGAGAAATTGCATCTTCAAGTGCCTTGATGATTTGTTTTCCATTGGGTTCTACTTTTTGAACTGATGACAGAGATTTGAGCGGTAAAATCAAGAATGTATTTCCAGTTGAAACAAACTGCACAGGAAAATCTTCTGCTATTGATTTTTCTCCAAGTCCCATTGCCTTCAATATTTGCTTGGGATTATCCAGTTCTTCATGGTACTCAGGAGGTTTCTGTTGCATCTGAACGAGGTCCTTCGCTAAAAATTCCACATCTGTTGGTCCAAGCCCTAATTCTAGACGTGATCGATTTGCCTTTGCTTCTATCAGCTTCTTTCGTTTTAACACAAATGCAGTACCTAGTGTCGGATGTCCTGCAAATTTAATCTCGCTTCCTGGAGTGAAAATGCGTACTTTTGCTGCGCACGCTGCCCTCTTTGATTGAAGAACAAAGGTAGACTCAGAATAGTTCATCTCTCGTGTCATACCGAGCATTTCCTCACTTGAAAGGGTGCTATTACTATCTGCATTCCAAAAAGTCGCAAGTTGATTTCCTCCAAACTCGTATCTTTTATCCACAAAGACAGAAGTCTGTACAAATGGTATATTCTTCATTCAAATTCTCCTCGTACTGAATCCGGTGTAAATACTAGCATTCTATCAAATATGCTATATGGTCTGACTATTTCCTTTGCAATGAAAATTGGTGAGTTAAAAGTGCCAGATACCGAACTTGAAGAGTATGCAAAGGAACAGATTAATGCAGCTGCATATACGGAAGATGTGCACACCTGTAGTCACTTTACATGTAGCCAATGTGGAAGAATGGTACCCATATCTCTTCTTATCAGTTATAGCAAGGCTTGCGATAAAGCTCGACCAGCTCTCGATTTCGCTGGAACTGTACAAAGCACCTGTAGTAATTGTGGGTTAGTTGAAATCCGGTTAAGAATCATCAGAGGAAAGAATCCCGAGGTGGAACAAGAACATCCAGTATGTTCTTGCGGTTCACAATCGTTCTTTGTATGTATGTGTGAACGATATGAAGGCGCACAAGGTCTTCAGGGATTCTTTGACGAAGGTGTAATAGTTGGGAAATGTTCGACTTGTGGGAGTCTTAGAACGTTTCTTTTCACTGATTGAGGAAATAACTGAAAAAAGGAATTTGATTGAACTCCATCTTTCTATCGAGTATGGTCACTCCTCTGCCATTCGGTGACCTAATAGATTTATAACAAAAACCGCTTCCTTTTTTGACCATTCTATTGCGTGAGGAGGTAGAGAATTTGGATCACAAAAGAGCAGGTATACTTTTTGTATTATCATTCTTAATGTTAAGTATTGCAGTGACATCTACTGCAGACGCTTGTAACTTTCACTGGAGATGGCGTGCCCATAACACCGCTCCAGTAGTCACTATTACTAACCCTGAAGATGGTGAAATCATTTCTGATCTAGTTACAGTTAACTTCACAGCTGTTGACAATAACCGTATTCGATGGTATCAGATACTCATCGATGGAGTAGTTCGATCGTGGACAACATCATACAATTGGGATACCGCAACAGAATCTGAAGGACTGCATACTATCACCTGTAGAGCTATGGATCGCTCATGGAAGTGGGGTGAAGCATCAATCAACGTCACTGTTGATAATCTTGATGCATTCAAAGTCATGAGCTATAACATTGAGGCTTCAGGTGCTAACGCAGACTGGAAACAAGTCGTGAAGGAAGAGAATCCTGATATTCTGGTTCTTATCGAAACTGGAACTTGGGACGATAATGGCAACTACACACTTAATCAGGTTGTTAATGAATTCAACACGTACTTCCTTGACGAACTTCCATATGTAGGATTCTGCGCACAGAACATTCAGTATGCAACAAGTGGTGCAGCTATTCTAAGTAGAATGCCAGTTGAATCTTTCAACCAGATACCTATTGTTCACCTCGACGACAGTACAGACTATACTGTTACACACGACTTTGTCGAAGCTGTAGTTTCTGTTGGAGGAAATAGTGTTCATATCTTTGGTTCACACCTTAAGGCAATGTCTGGTGAGACCAATGAATATCGTCGAGAACGTGAAACTGAGGGAATCATCAACTACATGGACAATTTAGGAGATGTGCCCATCATGTACATGGGTGATCTCAACTCATTTTCACCAGACGATACTGGTGATCTTGCTCCTCTGGGAGACCTAGGTTATGGGCCAATGACCATGAAATTGTATCCAGACGATCCAATCTATGGTCAGTACGCATCAACAGTCCACAATTTCACTGATGTATTCCGTACTCTAAATCCAACTGAGATTGGCTACTCCTATGGACATCAAGATCCACAGTATAACTCTCGAATCGACTTTATTGTAGTGAACTCATATTTAGCTGATATGCTCATCAATTCTACAGTCGGTGATACTGCTACTGCAGATACCGGGTCTGATCATTACTGTGTTGATGTCTTCGTTTCATATAATTCTGATTTTGAACCTGATTCAATTCAACCCTCCCAAGTAACTGGATTAGGTGCAACTACAATCAGCATGTCACAGATAGACTTGGATTGGAATGCGAATCCCGAGCCAGATATATCTCATTATCGAGTATATCGAGATGGCGTTCTTATCGCGCAGAATATTGGAACTTCTTATAGTGATGTGGGATTGAATCCTCTAACATCATATACATACGAGGTTTCAGCAGTTGATTCAAGTATCAATGAAGGACTGAAATCCAATCCTGCGACCGCTATGACAGAAGAAGGTGGCGACCCAGACCTTGTCGTTATCAATGAGTTTCTCCCAGATCCCAACACTCTGTATTCTGAGGAATGGGTTGAGTTTTACAACCCACAGTCTCTAGGTGTGGATCTTTCAGGATACATTCTTGATGACATTACAACTGGCGGTACCAATCCATATTCTATTGCTCCTGGAACTGTAGTTCCAGCCTATGGCTATCTAGTCCTGTATCAGGGTGCAACTGGTGTTGGCTTGAATAACGCAGGTGATACAGTGAATCTTCTAAAACCAGATGGAGTCACTATCATCGATTCCTATTCATATACATCATCAGCTGATGATGTTAGCTATGGTAGAGAATCGGATGGTTCATCAACGTGGATAACATTCGATGATCCGACTCCCGGTTCAGCAAATATCATTGTGTTAGCAAATGGTGATTCCGTTCTCATTAACGAATTCCTTGCGGATCCCTATGTCATTTACACGGAAGAGTGGATTGAGCTTTACAACCCGTTAGATGAAACAGTCAATGTGTCATGTTATATTCTCGATGACATAACTACTGGAGGAACAGGTCCTTACACAATACCACTTGGTACTACAATCCCTGCTTACGGATTTCTCGTGCTGTATCAAGGTGAAACTGGTATTGGCTTGAACAATGGTGGTGATACAGTCAATTATCTCAAAACTGATGGCGTGACAGTCCTTGATTCAATTGCATACAGTTCATCTACTAATGATATCAGTTATGGCAGAGAGACCGATGGGTCCTCAACTTGGATTACCTTTGATACACCAACTCCTGGTACAACAAATGGAATTGGTATGAATGATGGAGATTTCATTCTCATCAACGAGTTCCTTGCAGATCCAAATACGCTCTATACTGAAGAATGGATAGAGCTCTACAATCCTCTCGATGTAGATGTTGATATCTCCGGATACATTCTTGATGACCTGGTTGGTGGCGGTACAGCTCCTTATACTATCCCTGCAGGAACAGTAATCCTTGCACATGGTTATCTCGTGTTCTATCAGGGGGTCACAAATCTTGCGTTGAACAATGCAGGAGATGATGTGAACTACATCAATCCAGACGGCGTGACTGTTCTTGACACTTTCACCTACAGTTCATCCTCGGATGACGTGAGCTATGGTAGAGAAACAGATGGTGCTTCCATATGGATAACCTTCGATGTTCCGACACCTGGTGAATCAAACGCAGGTCCCTTCGCAAATGGCGATGGGGTTCTCATTAACGAGTTCCTTCCTGACCCGTACGCGCTCTACACAGAGGAGTGGATTGAGCTGTATAATCCATCAGATGTCGAAGTAGATGTTTCTGGATATATCATTGATGACCTGATTGGTGGTGGTGGAAGTCCATACACAATTCCATCAGGAACTACTATTCCTGCTTATGGATTCATTGTGTTCACTCAGGGTGTGACCAATATTGGATTGAATAATGCTGGAGATGATGTAAACTATATCATGCCAGATGGAGTGACCGTTCTTGATACTTTTTCATATAGCTCATCTGCAGATGACATCAGTTACGGTAGAGAGACCGATGGTGCATCTACTTGGGTGACTTTCGATTCGCCGACACCAGGTGCTTCTAATTTTGTTCCCACAAGTTCAGGGGATGGCATACTGATTAACGAATTTTTGCCTGATCCAAACACACTCTACACAGAGGAATGGATAGAGTTGTACAACCCGTTTGATGTGGATGTCGATATCTCCGGGTACATCATTGATGACCTGATTGGGGGCGGTACAGCTCCTTATACAATCCCTGCAGGTACGGTGATTCCTGCACATGGCTATCTCTTGTTCTATCAGAGTGTCACGAACATTGCATTGAACAATGCTGGAGATGATGTGAACTTCGTCAATCCTGACGGCGTGACTGTTCTTGATTCGTACACTTATGGAAGTTCTAGTAACGATGTCAGCTATGGTCGCGAGATTGATGGAGGTCCTACTTGGACTACTTTCACCACTCCTACACCAGGTGCATCAAACGATGGAAGTATCCTACCAACCAGTGTGGAACTATTCGGAGAATTTTCAAGAAATGATTAATTTCTGAGAAATCTAGAAAGGGGCTCAAACGCCCCTCTCCCTCTTTTTAAAATTGAAACCTATTATCTAACGAGTAATTGACATCTAGCCTCGACGTTCACGACGTTTCTGATCCTCGCTTTTTCCAATCTTGTACCCGCTTCTATCTTGTAACATTCCCGTTCGTGTGCCCGAGAACCTGTGTTCGTATTCTACTGCACGGCTCTCATCATCAGTACGAAATGCAAGCGAAGATTTGGCTTCAGCCATATTCTGTCCTCGTGGATCTTTATACCCTCTACCCTTCATGTTTGGTGCTAGTAGAATCAGTGCTACAATAATTGCCCCCAGTGCGATAAAAACATACTCCAACATTTATTTCACTATGTGACATATCTCCCGGAAGAAGATAAACGTATGTTAATTATCGAGAGGCTAAACCCTGCATGAAACAGCTCATCTATATCCTTTTGATGACATAGAAACATATACCAAATTCATTGAGTTGGTTATTCTATGGTGAAAGACCGAAAAACGAAGACCGGAAAAGAGCAGGTCGATGAATCTTATCAACCTGGTAATATCGGATCTATGGCTGGACCATTACCTTCTGCGAAAAAGAAGAAGACGAGTAGAAGTGGTGCAAAATGAGAAGAGGGAGTCTGAAAGGATATAGCGGTAGTATAAATCGGGTTATCAAGATTAAAGGAGAGCGAATGGAGTACTTCATCAGTGGATCTCCCAAGACGACTTTCGAGCAAGCTTTGCGAGATAATTGGCCCTTCGAAGAACGTGATAGCAAAAGCAAGTTTAGACTAGTGACTCCCACTGGAGAGGATGTAACCAAGAATGCGCTCTCAAGCCATGAAGGCACTGTATTGGTAGAGTTTCTCTCTTAGAGAATCACAGACACTTTGTAGATTCCTTAGTAATCAGTTATCTTTGGTAGAACTGCATATCATTTGCAGACGTGAGCAGGTATATAATCACATCAAAATCTTCCAGTATTGAACGGAGAGAATCAACATTGAATACTGGGTCGAAACGTAGCAATATCCATCTGGGTGACACTGTTGATATTGTTCAAAAATTGGATCAACGCTCAGGAAAACTCACTCGCGGAATTGTGAAAGATATTCTTACAAACGCTCCAAATCATCCACACGGGATAAAGGTGCGATTGCAAACTGGTCAAGTTGGCCGTGTTCAAGCAATTATTTCACAATAAATAATCCGTAACAGATGTCTTATGTGCATACGCGTCATTATTTACCTATACTTGATTGGAGACAATGAAATGGATTTTCCTGATGAGCTAAGGACTGCAGAGAATGCTTTACAACACGCGGAAAAAGAATTCCTTGATGGAAAAGATGGAGTAGCTGAAGATCTGTTAGTGAAATTATCAACAGGACCCTTTTCCTCCGACGCAATTTCTGCACAAGAACAGATGCAAAATCTGGATGAGTCTCGCTATATTAAATGGGATCGATGGAACCAGAAATTTGAATTCTCCGCATCGCTCTGGAAAAATGATGGATATCCAAGTGTCGATACTGATTCACAACAAGCTAGTAATCCTGATTGGTACTCAAAAAGAACAGGAACTTCACTATTCGTTATGGATCTAATGACTCATCGTAATGTGTTAGTACCTACTACAAATGGCGAGCGAACCGGTCCACCTACAATGCCCGGCGCTCCAGCAAACAAATGGTTGCTTGATTTTATCGTTCTTTCTAGTCTGCGTCTATTATTCAAAAACCATTGGGAACAACTGGTAAAAGATATAGTACTGAAACGAAATCGGACTAGCTTGGCTCTTGTAGCCGAGCGACTAGGTCTGACAATTTCAGAGATTCTCGAAATCGCTACAAAAGTCAGAAATTTTGATGACCAAGTGATTGAGCGTGACTCACGCAATTCTGACAATGACCTGATGTATATATGTAGAAAGCCTGATTCTAGTCTGACCCCTCTGGTAGATATAACTATGTGAAATATTCTGCTCTAAGAAAGTAGATTTTTTTAGATGCAAGGTGAGCACAATGGCAAAAGAGCCATTTGCAGTTGTGTGTAGATTTCCATGATAATAATGCTATCACCGTTTTTCTAAATACCCGGAATAAAAGTAATGTTTAGATACGTATCCTCGATAGAATTAAATGAAATTGACCAAATTACAAATGCAACAAAGGAATATCACTGCATATTCATGTTTCAAATAGATAAACCAGTCTTCTTGGGGAAATTCGTGTCATGCAGAATCTTACTCTCATCGAGCCAGCAATAATGATATTGATTGAAACCCTTATTGCATTTCTCTTTGTGATATCGTATGGGTTAATCCGATATTCAAAAGGAATTCGGTACAAATTATGGGCAATAGCTTGGATGATTTACAGTACTACTGCTGTAATCAGTGTTATAATAGGTGGTCTTGATATTGATATATTTGATGGTTTGGGCGCCTCAGGTATGCTTCTGGGTTCTTTATTATTAGTAGATGGAGCGAATGAACATCAAAGAAAAGGCAGAAGCTTGTTGATATATATCGTAGTAACAGTGATTGGATTCTCGGTTGTGCTAGTTGGACTGGTGTTTAATGCTTCCTATAGCATTGTCTATACAATAATCGGGGTACCTTCAACTATAGCATGTTGGTATTCAGCAAAACAATTCAGAGAAGATATTACCACGAAAGGTTTAGAATTTTGGACAGCATATATTGGATTTATAGTCTGGAGTGTTTCATCATTACTTTTCATACCGTTCGAATTGATGAATCTGTTAAATTTCCAGGTCCTTATCATGGCAACTGGTATTATAGCAACTGGCGCTGGTCTCTTTTCATACTTCATTAAAAACACCAATGAAAATCTGGGTGCTCAATATCAGATCTCGCAATTGCTGGGAAGTATTCTCAGTCATGATGTTCGCAATTATGTGGGCAGTCTGAGCGAATCCATTGACCAAGCAATTGCTTCTGAACCAGACCGCGAGATGTGGCTTGAGTTGGCCTCAGAAATTGTCACCAGTATGACTGATTTCGTGATGGAAATGCGGTACTTAACTTCAACCGTGACACGCATAGAATCTGAAAAGATCCCTATGAAGCTTTCAAGTATTCTGGAAGACGTTTCTACGAGAGTAGCACGTGAGTATAGTTTCCAGCCTGAAAAGATTGCATTCGAACTTGATGAAAATGAATCAATCCTTTCTTGTGCTATCGTCAAAGAGATGTTTTGGAATATTTTCGACAATGCATTTAAACATGGAACAGAAAATCTTACAGTGAGAGCATTCAGAAATTCAAAAGAAGACCTGATTGTAGAAATTCAAGATAGAGCTGGGGGCATTCCTGTTGAGATACAAGAATTTCTCAATAATCCCGATGCACTTTCTAGTCCGTCTGCACCTGGAATCGGTCTTGGTATAATCCTCATCAGAGGTCTTGCATTGCTTTGCGGCATACCGATGAATATTCAAGACGTTGTTGAAGATGAGCAAGTTGTTGGATCGTTGTTTCAGCTGCATTTCAAAACTCAAAACGTGATTGCTATCAATGAATGATCTCTAAGAAAATCATAGTTTATCCTATCTGGTACATAGAGTAAATTATCATGAATGTATTTTGCCAAATATTCCAATGTAATCATGACATCTGTGAATATTGCACAAAACCACACTTTCTGAATAAATACTTACTTAACTGAGGAATGAATTGTCAATTTCATTCTTTGAAAATATATGTTATTCATAATATTCAATATTTGACAAGAAATTCTCAGAAGAAACTAGGTCGCTATATGATATGATGCAACTCTCAATGGACATTGATTTATTGGTCTTAATATTCTTTGAATCTTTTATCGCGCTTATGCTGATTATCTCAGTTGGTATAGTTAGATACTCTCGAAATTCAAGAAACAGACTATGGTCTGTAGGTTGGATAATATTTACTATATCTGATTCCACCTTTTTACTATCTAATAGCGACAGCTTACTTTGGAGTGACGGTATTGGCTTGTCTGGAATGTTATTAGGATCGATCTTTCTACTTGATGGAATTCATGAAAAAGTTCGCAAGAAAAAGGAATTGTTGCTTTACCCATTTGTTGTTTTAGTTGCTTTTGCAGTATTGGCAATCGGTATAGTCCTTCAGTTAGGATACGCGTCTGTTTTTGTATTGCCTGGTTTGTTCAATACATATGCTTGTTGGGCTTGTGCAAGACACTTACAGAAGGCAGAGATATCACGTAGTCTTGAATTAGTAATACTCTTTTTGGGGTTCGTAGTTCTAGGATGTTCAACACTGCTATACCCATTTACTATTCTTGAAGCGATGACTACCACTATCACAATTTCTGTAAGTAGTGGTCTGATCTTGCTGGGAAGCGGATTGCTTGTTTTCTTCATCAGAAATACATCAGAAGAATTAACGGTGCAATATCAAATCTCACAACTTATGAGTGGCATTCTCAACCATGATATCCGCAACTACGTGAGTTCATTAAGCACATCTATTGAATATGCCAAAGAGTCTGAGACTGAGCGGGTATCGTGGTTGGATCTTGCTAGTGAGATAATAGAAAGTATTGAAGAATTTATTCTCGAAATGAGGCGAGTTATGACCACTACGACCCGTTTCGAATCTGAAAAAGATCCTATCATTCTTCTCGATGTACTTGATGAAGTTGTTACAAGGGTTGAACGGGAGTACGAACTTGCAGAAGGAAGTGTATCCATCGAAGTTCCTATTGATTTGACCGTGTTGACAAGTAAGATTGCAAAGGAATTGCTATGGAACATATCAGATAATGCATTCAAACATAATAGTAAGATATTGAATTTTACCATACAGAATAGAACTAGTGATACGGTCACTCTTGGTATAATTGATTCCGCGGGTGGAATACCACATGATGTTCGAGAATTCCTGAACAACCCCAAGGCTTTTTATTCTTCTATCGCACCTGGTATGGGACTTGGAATAATCCTGATTCGCGGTCTCTCACTGTTATGCGGTATTAAATTGAAGGTTGAAGATAATATCAATGAAAATGGTGTTGTGGGGTCAGTCTATTATCTCACATTCGATTGTCAAGGTTTCGACAATGGGAGTATCGCACAAAAAATATGAATAGAAAAAGGCGAATGAGCCATATTTCCTGATTAACACTCCATCTCTCTCTCACTCCAAACTTTCTACTCACCAAATCCAGAGCCCTATGAGTTGTAATAGTACTGCTTGTCCAAAGACAAGTACCAACAGGATGATTTTATCCCTTCGATTCATGTTTATCTTCTGAATGTAAGTGACTACTGGAATCAGAAGGAATGGGAGGATGAACATACAGATCCTAGCAGTTTCTCCTTTCTTTGGAGCTCCTGTGAGAAAGAGAAGCCCCAGAGCAATCAGAGCAGCGAGAATAATGTGGTACTTCTTTGAGGTGCCTTGGTTATCTACTGCTTCTTCTCGCAATGTGACAAAACCTCGATACGCAAGAACTGAGAGGACTGGACCAAAGAAGATGACGATGTCCAATATGTCCTGAATTCTGGTTGTGAGGTATTCGACCGGACTTGCTAAGAGCATGAATCCATTTGGATTTTCTAATGAACTCGCGTAAAGAAAGGCGTTGATGTAATTGAAACCAAGTGTCACCAAAAGTAGACCGTATACTGCTCCAACACAAAGTGAGAGGAGGATTGGATTTTTCATGGATATCATGATGTTCTTCA